>OLNR01001900.1_pt1 | contig 11100 bp, 6 predicted proteins | sample 1672231 | NCBI WGS metagenome assembly OLNR01 (sample SAMEA3136662, study PRJEB25190) | human gut metagenome
GCCTGGGTGGCATAGGTGTTCAGGCCGTAGATCAGGCCGCCGCCGAAGGAGTCGCCGCCGCCGACGCGGTCAACGATATCGGTGATGGCATACTTACGGGAGACATAGAATTCCTTGCCGTCGTAGATGCAGGCAGCCCAGTAGTTGGTGTCCGCGCTCTTGGACTCACGCAGGGTGATGGCGACGGTCTTGAGGTTCGGATACAGATCCATCGCGGTCTGCGCGATCTGCTTGTAGACGTCGCGATCCAGCTCGCCGCTCTCGACGTCGCTCTTGGCGCTGATGCCCAGGGACTTCTGGAAGTCTTCCTCGTTGGCGATGGCGACATCGACGTACTTGGTCAGCTCGCTCATGACTTCCTTGGCTTCCTTGCCGTACTTCCACAGGTTCTTGCGGTAGTTCAGGTCGCAGGAAACGGTCACGCCCATCTCCTTGGCAGCCTTGACAGCGGCGAGGGAGAGGTCAGCGGCAGACTGGGAGATCGCCGGGGTGATGCCGGTGATATGGAACCAGGTCGCGCCGTCGAAGATCTTCTTCCAATCGAAGGTATCGACCGGAGCCTTGGCGATGCAGGAATCCGCACGGTCATAAACGACCTTGGACGGACGCTGGTTGGAGCCGGTCTCCAGGAAGTAGATGCCCATGCGGCCATCCATCATCTTGATGTTGGACACGTCCACGCCGAAGCTGCGGACGTCGCGCAGGCAAGCCTCACCGATCGCGTTGTTCGGCAGAGCGGTAACGAAAGCAGCATCCATGCCGTAGTTGGCAAGGGAAACAGCCACGTTCGCCTCGCCGCCGCCAAAGGTGGCTTCAAGGGACGGGCTCTGGAAGAAGCGCTCCAGCGCGGGGCTCTTCAGACGGAGCATGATCTCACCGAGAGTAACAATACGAGCCATTGTCAATCACTCCTGAATTTATATTTGAGCAGGCACGGTAAGGAAAAACGCGCACTGACTCATTTTCTGGCTTTATTATACACGATGCGCATGCTCAAATCAAGACATCAGACCAATAAAGAGCAAAACTTGCTGATTTGAGCGAAAATGAACGAAAAAACCGGGGCGTGATTCGTTTAAAATGCGAAATACGTCAAAAAGAATCGAATGAATTTGAAAAACAAAGGCGTCTTGCCCTGCGAATGGAGCTTTCAAGGTTTTTGAATAGGGTAGGGGAGAAGGAGGCATGATGAAGGGCAGACGGACAGCCGCGCCACACGGCACTTCCTGTATTTTCCTTGCCACATAAAGAAAACTATGTTATAATGACAAATGGGTCTGCTTGAAGAGCAGAGCTTTTTTCCGGTGAAAAAGCGGTTCGCCGCTATCAACCATATATGGGAGGGCTTAAATATGCCTCTGCAAAACGAGTATAACAAGGATACCATCAAGGAGTCCATTCTCAACAAGCTGCTGCGTTACTATGGCTGCACCATCGAAGATGCAACGCCTAAGCAGGTTTATGCGGCGGTTGCCAGCACGGTGCGTGACCAGATCATGCTCAAGTGGCGCTTTGAGAAGGAAGCACGCCGCAGCGAAAAGGCGAAGCGCCTTTATTATCTCTCGATCGAGTTCCTGACGGGACGCTGGCTGCACAACAATCTGCTTAACCTCTGCTCCACCAAGGAATACGAACAGGCGTTTGAAGAGCTGGGTCTGACCCTGCGCGGCGTGCTTCATGAAGAGCCGGAACCTGCGCTGGGCAACGGAGGTCTGGGACGTCTGGCTGCCTGCTTCCTGGATTCTCTGGCGACGCTGGATCTGCCGGCGATGGGCTGCACCATCCGCTATGAGTACGGTCTGTTCCGTCAGCGCATCGTGGACGGTCAGCAGGTCGAGGTGCCGGATGAGTGGCTGACCTACGGCAACGCGTGGGAGATTCCGACGCAGCGCGACGCGGTTGAGGTCTGCTTCGGCGGTCAGCTGGTTGAAAACTGGGTTGGCGGCAAAAACTACATCACCGTCAAGAACACGGAGAACGTCATCGCCGTGCCGTATGATCTGCCGATCCTCGGCTATGGCAGCGACGTTGTCGATCGTCTGCGCACGTGGAGCGCTGTTCTGCCGCAGAACTTCAACCTGGAGAAGTTCTCCGCCGGCGATTACAACGGATCTTCCGAGGATAGCAATTCCATCGCGGCGCAGATTTCCAAGGTGCTTTATCCGGAAGACAACACCTATAACGGCAAGAAGCTGCGCCTGATGCAGGAATACTTCCTCGTCAGCGCGACGCTCCAGTATGCCATCAAGGACTTCAAGCGCGTCTACGGCACGGACATGAGCCAGCTGCCGGAGAAGGTCGCTTTCCACATCAACGATACGCATCCGGCGATGGTCATTCCGGAACTGATGCGCATCCTCGTGGACGAAGAGCGTCTGCCGTGGGAAGAGGCGGAGCGCATCACGCAGGCGTCCGTCGCTTACACCAACCACACCATCATGGCGGAAGCGCTGGAGAAGTGGCCGGAGAAGATGGTGCGTGAGACCCTGCCGCGCATCTATTCCATCATGCAGGAGCTGAACCGCCGCCTGTGCCAGAAGCTGTTCGATGCTTTCCCGGGACAGTGGGACCGCATCGGTCATATGGCGATCCTTGCCTACGATCAGGCGCACATGGCGAATATGTGCGTTGCGTATTCTCACGCGGTCAACGGCGTTTCTCAGCTGCATGGCGAGATCCTCAAGCACACGACGTTTGCGGATTATTACTCCATCATGCCGGAGAAGTTCTACGCGATCACCAACGGCATCACGCCGCGCCGCTGGCTGATGCTCGCCAACCCGGGTCTGTCCGACCTGCTGGATGAAACCATCGGTCAGGGCTGGCGCAAGGATCTGATGGAGCTGGAGAACCTGCTTCCGTTCGCGGACGACGCGGCTTTCATCGAGAAGTTCGCCGCCGTCAAGAAGGAAAACAAGGAACGCTTCAGCCGCTGGATCTATCGTCATCAGGGCATCGAGCTGGATCCGACGATGATGTTCGACGTGCAGGTCAAGCGTCTGCATGAGTATAAGCGTCAGCTGCTCAACGCGCTGCATATCCTCGTGCTGTACAACCGCATCTGCGATGATCCGAACTACACGATGGTGCCGCGCACCTTCATCTTCGGCGCGAAGGCGGCTCCGGGCTATCGCCGCGCCAAGGAGATCATCCACTTCATCAACGTGCTTGCTGCGAAGGTGGCTTCTCACGAGCGTGCCAGCAAGATGATCCGCATCGTCTTCCTCCAGAACTACAACGTATCGACGGCGGAAATGCTGATTCCGGCGAGCGAGGTCAGCGAGCAGCTCTCCACCGCGTCCAAGGAAGCCAGCGGCACGGGCAACATGAAGTTCATGATGAACGGCGCTGTGACCATCGGCACGCTGGACGGCGCGAACGTGGAAATCGCGGATCTGGTCGGCGAGGACAACTGCTACATCTTCGGCATGCGCTCCAACGAGGTCGAGGCGCTGTATGCAGCGGGAACGTACCGTTCGCTGGACATCTATGAGACGAACGCGGAACTCCGCCGTGCGCTCAATATGATGTTTGACGGCAGCCTGACGCCGGAGAACCCGAAGATGTTCGAGGGTCTGTATCGTGCGCTGGTCTTCAGCGACAACGGCGGCATGGCTGATCCGTATTTGGTGCTGAAGGACTTCGGTTCTTACCAGCAGGCGCAGAGCCGTCTGGGCACGGATTACCTCGATCAGAAGGCGTGGACGCGCAAGGAGATTATCAACGTCGCCAAGAGCGGCATCTTCTCCTCTGACCGCACGATTCGCGAATACAACGACCTGATCTGGCATCTGACTCCGCTCACCAAGAAGCAGGGCTGATCCATTTGATGATAAGGAACGCTTCTCTCTTTCCCCGAACCGGGGCAGGGGAGAGGCGTTCTTTTTTTGACATGGGGAATTGTGATCCATTGCCCGCGTGAGTAAGATTCCGATGTTTTCCCGAAAAAATAAAACAAACCTCATATATGGGGTTGACAAAATGTGAATTCTGTTGTATTCTGAATACAACCCAAAAAGCATTGGAGGTTTTCCCTTATGCGGAACGCTCAGCGCAAAGAAATGTATTTTCGCCCGTATTATTGTAAGAATACGGGTTGTTTGCGCTGCACCGCATAAAAGCGGTTTCCACAATGCGACAAAGCGACCCTTCCGAAATCAGAGGGTCGCTTCTTTTATATTCAAAATACCATGACAAAATGTCAGATTGTTTGATCGAAAAGGGGAATGCACCATGATCGTCATTTTGAAGCCGGGCGCACAGAAAGCACGCATTGATTCGCTGATGGAACAGATTCGAAACCAGGGCGTTGAGATCCATTACAGTCAGGGCACAACGGAAACCATTCTCGGTTTGGTGGGCGATACGACGCACGTTGACGAGGATTGGCTGCGTGCAAGCGATATCGTTGAGGATGTCCGTCGGGTTTCCGAACCCTATAAACTCGCGAATCGCCGCTTCCATCCGAGGGACACGCATGTCAATGTCGTGGGAAGGATCATTGGGGAAGGAACGTTTGCGGTTATCGCGGGTCCCTGCTCGGTGGAGAGCGAGGAACAGTTGGTTTCCATCGCACAGGATGTAAAGGCAAGCGGCGCAACCTGTCTGCGCGGCGGCGCGTTTAAACCGCGCACATCGCCGTATTCTTTCCAGGGACTTGAGAACGAAGGACTCAAGCTTCTGCTGGAAGCGAAGAGGGAAACGGGTCTGCCGATTGTCACGGAGATCATGAGCGAAACGCAGATCGACGATTTTGCCGACGTCGATGTGATTCAGGTTGGCGCGCGCAACATGCAGAATTTCTCTCTGCTGAAGAAGATCGGCGAAGTCACGAAAGACTCGCATAAGATGGTCCTTTTGAAGCGCGGCCTGGCGGGCACCATCTCCGAGTGGCTTTCCGCTACCGAATACATCACCATGAACGGCAACGATAATGTAGTGCTCTGCGAACGCGGTCTCCGCACGTTCGAGACCACTACGCGCTTCACGCTCGATATCTCGGCGGTGCCGGTCATCCATAAGCAGTCGCTCTTTCCGATCTGCATCGATGTTTCGCATCCCGCAGGCGTGCGCGACCTCGTGCCATCGCTTTCCTATGCTGCAGTGGCGGCAGGCGCCGACTCGATCATGATCGAAGTGCACCCGAATCCGTCCGAAGCCCTCTCCGACGGTCCTCAGCAGCTCACGCCGGCTCAATTCCGCGAACTGGTCGAGCAGCTGCGCGAGATCGCTGCAGTCTTCGGCAAGAAGATCGTTTAGAGATTTCGATCTGCCGATCGAAATCGTACTCGACACTGCGAAAGCCTGGGGCATCCATTCTGCCCCCTTGTTTCGAATACGGCGCGCACCGAAGTGCGCTTGATTCGAAGGCGGGGCCATTATGGACACCCCAAGCTTTCTCGCTGACTTACTACGCCAACCTGTAAGTATCTTAGAATTGTTATAATTCTGATCTCTTGTTTTGAGCGCGCTTAAATGCGTTTTGCTCAAAGGTGGTTATGATGAAGATCTCGGACCATCTCGCTAGCTTATACCCTTACCAGTTTTTGGAGTTGCTATGCCTATCGATCTTGATACCTTGAACGAACCTCAGCGCGAAGCCGTGCTGTGCACCGAAGGGCCGCTTCTGGTGCTCGCGGGTGCCGGCAGCGGCAAGACCCGCGTGCTCACGCATCGCATCGCGCATCTGGTGGTCGATCTCGGCGTTGCTCCTTGGCAGATCATGGCGATCACCTTCACGAACAAGGCAGCCGCGGAAATGCGCGAGCGCTTGGGCCAGCTCATGGGCGGGTACGTGCGCGGCATGTGGGTCTCCACTTTCCATAGCATGTGCGTGCGCATCTTGCGTTCCGATTGCGAGCGCCTAGGCTTCGCACCAGGATTCACCATCTACGACGACTCCGACTCGAAGAGCCTCGTGAAGCGCATCATGGCCGAACTCAACATCGACCCAAAGCGCTACCCCGAGAGCATGGTGCGCAATCGTATCTCGAAGGCGAAGAACGAGCTCGTAACGCCCGAAGTATTCGAAGAGCGCTACAAAGACCCTACGGCGCAGGTGGTCGGGCGCATTTACAAAGTACTGCAGGAACGCTTGCGCGCTCTCAATGCGTTCGATTTCGATGACCTGCTCCTCTACACGTATCTCTTGCTCAAGAACCATAAAGAGGTGCTCGAGGTCTATCAAGATCGTTTCCGCTACCTGTTGGTAGACGAGTATCAGGACACCAACCACGCTCAGTATGCGCTCACGCAGCTGCTTGCGGCGAAGCATCGCAACATCATGGTCGTAGGCGACGATGACCAGTCCATCTATTCGTGGCGTGGCGCCGATCTGTCGAACATTCTCGATTTCGAGAAGGATTATCCCGAAGCGCACGTGGTCAAGCTCGAAGAGAACTACCGCTCAACGGGCAATATCCTCGCTGCGGCGAACGCGGTCATCGAGAACAACTTGATGCGCAAGCGTAAGACCCTCTTCACCTCGCAAGGAGAGGGCGAGAAGATCATGGTGTTCACCGCCTCTGATGAACGCGACGAAGGCCGTTGGATCGCTGCCGAGATCGAGCATCAGCACGGCAACGGCACCTCCTACAATCAGATGGCGGTCTTCTACCGCACGAATGCGCAGAGCCGTATGCTCGAAGATATGCTGCTACGTGCGGGTGTACCGTATCGCCTGGTAGGGGGCACGCGCTTCTTCGATCGCGCCGAGATCCGCGATGTGATGGCGTATTTGAACCTGGTCGTGAATCCCGCGAACGATGTCGCTGCACAGCGCGTCATCAACGTGCCGAAGCGCGGCATCGGCAACACTACTATCGAGCACATCCGTACGGTAGCTGCGGGGAATCGCTGCACGTTCTTGCAGGCTGCCGAGCTCTGCATGCTCGATGAGGGCATCCGCCCGAATACGCGCAAGGCCATCGCCGAATTCGTGGGCATCATCCACGAGGCGCAGCAATACAGTGGCGATCTGCGCAAGGTCATCGAGATGATCGTCGACAAGGCGGGCATCATCGAGTTCTATCGCAACAACCCCAGCGAAGACTCGCAGAGCCGCATCGAGAACATCCAAGAATTCTTCGGCGTGGTCGACGAATACCGCGAGACCCATGAAGATGCCGACGCGCTTTTCGAGGCTCCGAAGGTGGGCGAGGACCAGAGCGCCGAAACGCCTCCCGTGCGCGTTTTCGAAGCCGATTCGCTTTCCGATTTCGTCGAATGGGTCACGCTCCGTACCGACATGGACACCATGGCCGAAGACGGCGCGGCGGTCACACTCATGACCATCCATTCTGCCAAGGGTCTCGAATTCGATTGCGTGTTCGTGGCTGGCTTGGAGGAATCGATCTTCCCGCACAGCAATTCATCGTTCGACCCGCAAGGGCTCGAAGAAGAACGCCGTTTGGCCTATGTCGCCATCACCCGCGCGCGCAAGCGTCTCTACCTCACGGCAGCGCTCACGCGTCGCATCTTCGGTCAGACGAACGCCAACCCGGTTTCTCGTTTCATCGGAGAAATACCCAACGAGCTGCGTAAATCGATCGGTGTCGGCTCTTCAGGCTTTTCAGGATCAGGCTGGGAGAAGCGTGGCAGCAGGCGCGGCATCGCGGGTTCGGGTACCGAAGCGGGCGGCGGACGCGTGTTCGGTCAATCGAGCGCATCGAATGCCAAGCGTGATGCACGCAGCGCTTCTGCGGGCAAGAAACCCGCTGCAGCCATGAGCTTTGCGGTCAACGACACGGTCGATCACAAGGTGTTCGGTCGCGGCAAGGTCGTGAAGGTCGATGGCGATACGCTCCACGTGAAGTTTGCGCGCAACAACCAAACGAAGAAGCTGCTCAAGGACTATGCGCCGATCGTCAAGATCTCCTAGGCTTCTCTGCCTGGTTCTCCGGCATATCTTCGCCTCCGTTTCTTCACGGCTTTCTTCGCACCTCTCTTCATGCATTCGTCCGCATGCGCGCTTCAGCGAATCGTTGCGGTTTCTATGTATGCGCGTAAGCGAAACGCGTTACAATAGCAACGCGAAACGAAGTTCGTTTCTTCTGCAGTGAAGCAGGCTCGAACGACCTCGTTTCTGGCATCAATCACTCGATCGATAAAGGAGCACCATGGCAATCCCGGTACTCATCGTAGGGCATAAGAATCCCGATAACGATTCCATCTCAGCTGCTGTTGGCTATGCCTACTTGAAGAACGAGCTCATGAAGCGCACGCTCGAGCAGAACCCTGAAGCAGAGGAATACGAATACATTCCTGCGCGTCTCGGTCCGCTGCCGCAGGAGAGCGAAGCGATCCTGAACGAGTATTCAGTCGCTGCGCCCGAGCTCATCAACCATGTTCACGCGCGCATCCAAGATGTCATGACCACCGATCCCATCGGCCTCTCGCTCGATTCCACGTTGCTCGACGCAGGCCGCTTGCTGCGTCGCCACAACAAGCGTGCAGTCATCGTCACCGACGAGGAGGGCAAGTACAAGGGACTCGTTTCCTTGCGCATGGTGGCGAATCGCTACGTTTCCGCTATGGATCATTGCGATGGTGATGATTACGCCAAAGACCTTGAGAACGCCGCGAACGATCTTGCGGCTTCGCTCTCGCAGCCTGTCTCCGAGCTCATCGAAGAGGATGTCGTCTTCCTGAACAAGGATGACCTTTTGAAGGATTCCGCGCCGTCCATTCTCATGAGCGAGCTGCGCGAAGGCATCGTGCTCGACGATGAAGGCCACTGCATCGGCATCGTCACGCGTACCGACGTGGCAAAGCGCCCGAAACGCAAGATCATCCTCGTCGACCATAACGAACGCAGCCAGGCAGCTAACGGCATCGACGAAGCCGAGGTCATCGAGATCATCGACCATCATCGTATCGGCGACGTTTCCACGGCGAACCCCATCCGTTTCATGAATATGCCGGTTGGTTCTTCTGCCACCATCGTCGCGCTGCAGTTTATGGAGAACGCCGTCGAGATCCCGCGGAGCATCGCTGCGGTTCTGCTCTCTGCCATCATGACCGATACGGTCATCTTGAAATCGCCCACAGCAACTCAGATCGACGAAGAGGTCGCCGAAAAGCTCGCTGCTATCGTGGGCTCTCCGGTGAAGGACTTCGGCATGAAGGTGCTTTCTTACCGCGGGGGAGACGCCGATCTTCCGATCGAGAAGCTCGTTACGGCGGACTCGAAGGAATTCGTGGTGGGCGACGACACCATCCTCATCGCACAGCACGAAACGGTCACGCTCGATGTGGTCATGCAGCGTGAGGACGAGATCCGCAAGTTCCTTTCCGATCTGCGCGAGAAGAACGATTATGCCTATGTGCTGCTGCTCGTTACCGACATCTTCGAAGAGGGTAGCATGTTCATCGTTGAAGGCCTTCACGGCCACGTTGATCGCGTGTTTGGCATCGACTCGTCCAAGAGCGTGTGGGTGCCTGGCATCCTTTCGCGCAAGAAGCAGGTCGCTGCTCCGCTGCTCGAGCTCTAAGCCCCAAGCGCACTATCTTTGCAAAAGAAAAGGCCAGCTTATTTGCTGGCCTTTTTTTGTTCGACTGAATTCGGAAGGAACGGCGCGCGTGCTCGTTCGCAACTTCAAACGTTAGTTCATATCCTCGAGCTTGCCGTGCTTCTCATAGCGGGTAAGACGCGAGATCTTGTTATCGTCATCCACGAACACGACATGCGGAGCATTGGCGGGATCTTTGAACTCTTCTGGCGTCATCTGGCAATAGTTCATGATGATCACCTTATCGCCCACATTCACCAAGTGCGCTGCTGCACCATTCAAGCAGATGACTCCACTGCCTGGCTCTCCTGCGATCACATAGGTTTCAAGGCGATTGCCGTTATTGCAATCGGAGATGGTAACGAGCTCGTATTCCATGATGCCTGCGGCTTCCATGAGATCGGAGTCGATGGTGATCGATCCGACGTAATCGAGCTCAGCCTGAGTTACGGTTGCGCGATGGATCTTGCCCTTCAATACATTGAGCAACATGCTGGTGATACCTTTCTTTCAATTCCTATTCGAAATCGTAGAGGTAATTATCAATAAGGCGCGTCGAGCCGATGTACACTGCGATCGCGACCAAGCCGCGCTCGGGTAATGTCTCGACGGGCTGCATATTACCAAGATTAACCACTTCTACATAGTCAATTCTGGCAAGCGGCTCTTCTTCGATCGTCTCGGTAACTGCTTGGGCGACACGAGCGGAATTTCGTTCACCGCCCTCGATCATCTCCTTCGCCTTGAAGATGGCGCGTGAAAGGCAAAGTGCTGCTGCGCGCTCCTCGGGGGAAAGGTAGGTGTTGCGGCTGCTCTTTGCCAGACCGTCTTCTTCACGCACGATCGGGCAGCCGACCACTTCGAGGTTCATGTTCAGATCGGAGACCATGCGCATGATGATGGCGAGCTGCTGGGCATCCTTCTGGCCGAAGAACGCCTTATCGGGTTGCACGATGTTGAAGAGCTTGTTCACAACGGTGCATACGCCGCGGAAATGCCCCGGACGACTTGCACCACAGAGCGTGTCGGTGAGCGTCTCCATGACCACGTAGGTGTTGTAGTTCTCTGGATACATCTCTTCAACGCTGGGGTGGAAGACCACATCCACGCCCTTCGATTCGGCGATGCCCGCATCGCGTTCAAGATCGCGCGGGTAGTTGTCGTAGTCTTCATCGGGACCGAATTGAAGCGGGTTCACGAACACGCTCGTGACCACGCGGTCGCAGGCGCTGCGTGCAGCTTCCATGAGCGACATATGGCCTTCGTGGAGCGCGCCCATGGTAGGGGTGAGGCCGATCGTGAGGCCTTCAGCTTTCCATGCTGCAACACGTGCTTTCATCTCGGCAACAGTGGTGATGATTTCCATGGTTTTCCTGTCTTTCAGAACTCGGATGAATCTAATAGAACGGATCGAATAACGAACCTATTAATACAGCTTATCGAGCACTTCTTCGCCCACATCTTTGAAGCAATGCTCAGCGGCGGGGAAGGTGTTCGCCTTCACTTCGGCATCATAATCTTTGAATGCCTGGGTCATCTGCTCGCCGATGTTGGCGAAGTTCTTCACGAACTTGGGCTTGAAATCGGAAAA
>OLNR01001907.1_pt1 | contig 11064 bp, 9 predicted proteins | sample 1672231 | NCBI WGS metagenome assembly OLNR01 (sample SAMEA3136662, study PRJEB25190) | human gut metagenome
CTCCATACAGGATTCCATTTCCCAGAATACGGACTCTGTCTGCCATTCTGGAATAGATTCTTCCGCTTACAACTGCTCCGTACTCTATATAAACAGTTTCGTCAGAATTAAGCTGAAGGCATCCCACATTGTAGGCTTTTCCACTTTCAAATACATAAGTGGCATTCTCAGGCTTCGGTATGTATTTTCCAGGAAGAACATAAAGTGGTGACTCCAGTTTATCGTCCAGTTCAAGAGTAATTCTCTTTCCGGCAGGAAGGCTTATGCTGATTTTGTTTCCCTCTTCTTTGAATGGTATCTGTGCAGCTGCAGGACGGATAACAGCTTTCTGAAATGGTTCGTTTACTGTAACTTCTACCTCTGCCTTTTCATTTTCATCCAAGAAAGAAACAAAATCAAAAAATTCCGTATGATATACTCGCTGTTCCTTTCCGTTTATCTTAACCTGATACAGCTCTGATACCGGAATATCTTCTACCGATTCCAGTTCATACAATGGTTTTTCTCTTATCTCGCGCGGTACAAATTCCTGTTTTTCGTCATTATGTTTCTCCTTTATTTTTAATTTATTTTCAAATTCATGATTATGTTTATAAACATTACTATACAATGTTTTTCTTTTTTAGTAAAGTGTTTTATTTGACAAGATACTCCTCTTATTTTTATGCATTTTGTATAAGTTCTTCTGTTTTTTTAATTATTATTTGACTTATTTGTTTGATACATATATACTATAGGTTACTAAACAACCTTATTTTGAAAGGAAACATTATGGAAAAACTTCCTGCATACAAGAAATGTTATAACAAATTAAAATCCGATATAGATAATAACGTTTATCCCATAGGTTCCTATCTTCCCACAGAAGATGAGCTTGGAAAAATGTTTTCGGTAAGCCGTACGACGGTCCGGCATGCCATTGACCTTCTGGTTAAAGACAAATGCATAAAGGTGAAACAGGGGGCCGGCACACAGGTTATCAATCCCAAAGAACGGGAGCTTACCAGCTTCTCAAAATTTCATAACGTAATAGACATAAACACTCTGTTTCCGGATAATGCCGCCCTGACCATCAGCGGAACCTGGATTGACCGTATTCCTGCAAACAGCCAGGTTGCCAGTGCGTTGGAGCTTAATGAAGGAACAGAAGTCTTCCGCCTTCAAAGAGTGGTTTCCTCCAATGAACAGCCTGTGATAATCCAGACAAATTATATCCGTATTGATTTTTTCCCGGATTTAGATACCTACCGCGAACAGCTTGTAGATCTCTATTACTTTATTCAGAAGCACTACGGAATTAAATTTGAAACTGGCGAAGAACACATCAACATCAGCTCAGCTGATTTCCTTGATGCACAGATTCTCAACATTGAACCGGGATCTCCTATTTTTTTCAACACCAGAACGGCACACTGTTCACTGGGTCCTATGGAATACCTGGAAGCCAGGATCCGTCCTGATCTGTGCCATTTCGTGGTTCGTATGAAGGAACCACCAGCATGGTACGATCTTCCCGAATTTCAAAAATCCCTGGAACGTGTTTGAAAATGAATGATCAACTTATAAAAAGGAGCGGCGCTATGTCTAAACGCATTTCGGCCCTTCTGCTTTGCTTATTTCTATTTTGCCTGCTAATAGTTTTCCCTGCAACAGGCTGCGGTCAGAACGGCAGATCCGGTTCCAGCGAAGAACCGCCTGTTTTTTCCCCGCTGAAGGTTCTGGTTCCGGAAGCCCCCGGGACAGACACCATAGGATATTCACCTCTGATACTGGATATTTCCAACATCAGTCAGGGATATCTGACTGCTGTCAGTGACAGCAATGGTACCACCAAAAACATCCAGCTTTCCGCGGATGACGGCGTTGTTTATTCTTATTTTGTAAGCTCCGGCGAAAGTGCTGTTATTCCGTTTACCAGTGGAAGCGGCACCTATCAGATATCCTGTTACGAACAGGTAAATGGCAGCCAGTATGCCGCACTTTTTGCTCAGGCTCTGGAGGTTTCCCTGGAAAATGAATTTCTTCCTTTTTTGTATCCGAACCAGTATGTAAATTTCACCCCGGACTCAGAAGCCTGCAAGCTGGCTCTTTCTCTTCTGGCAGAGGATGCCACAGAACAGGAAAGCATTGACACCGTTTTCCAGTATGTAACCCAGCACGTCACCTACGACGAGGACAAAGCAGCCACCGTTGAGACCGGCTATCTTCCTGATATAGACGAAACCCTCTCTACCGGAAAGGGAATCTGTTTTGATTATGCTGCCCTGATGACGGCAATGCTGCGAAGCCGGGATATTCCCTGTAAGCTTCAGATCGGATATGCAGGTGACATCAAGCATGCCTGGATCGATGTTTACATACGTGGAAAAGGGTGGGTGGAACAGGCAATTACCTATGACGGGGAGAAATGGAACCGCATGGATCCAACCTTTACCGCCAACAGTGAAGATGAAGAGCTTATCAATTCCTATATCGGTGACAGCGCAAATTATACGTTGCAGTTTACCCGATAGCACAACGAAAAACGCCTTGCAAGTTCATGGATTTTTTCAGGATCTGCCTGATGTTTTTTCAGAGAGGACTTTATATGATTACCAAATTAAACAATCGGGAGCTGTTTCAATTCTGTGAACAGTTTTCCATCATATTACGTTCCGGAATGTCCGCCATTGAGGGACTTGCCATCTTAAATGACGACAGCCAGACAGAACGGGGCAAAGAAATTTTGACCTTTCTTTATAAAGACATGGAGGAATCCGGCTCTCTGGCGCACGCCATGGAACAATCCGGTGCTTTTCCTGCTTCTGCTGCTGCCTATGTCCGCACCGGCGAAGAGACCGGCTGTCTAGATGAGGTTATGAAGGGTCTGTCTGCTTTCTATGCGAAGGAGATTCAGATCACAGACCAGATCCAGAGTGCAGTCGCCTATCCCCTTGTTATGCTGGGCATGATGACTGCGGTTATTGTAATTCTTCTTGTAAAGGTTCTCCCGGTTTTCCGCCAGGTTTTCCGCCAGCTTGGACTGGAAATGAGCGGGATCTCCGGTGCACTTCTTGGAATCGGCGAAACACTTAGCCGCTATTCTACTGCCTTCCTTGTTCTTCTGGCCGCGATGATCGGCTTTATCCTTTTCCTGGTTCTTCACCCAAAGGGGCAGGAACTGATCCGCAAAATCGTCTGCCGTTTTCCCGGCATGAAGGAAATTCCGGTAAATCTGGATTACAGTCGTCTTTGCCAATGTATTTCCCTGGGAATCCGAAGCGGACTTTCCCCTGAGCTTTGTGTGGAGCTGGCAGGGGCTGTGGTTACCCAGACTGAGATCAGGGAAAAGCTTGCTTCCATTCAGAAGCAGCTCGCGGAAGGATATGGATTTACAGAAGCCATCACGGAATCCGGACTTTTTAAGGCTATGGAGCTTCGTCTGATCTCCCTTGGTTTTCAGGCTGGTGCATCTGACGAAGTAATGGAAAAACTGGCTGAGCAGTATGAAGAGAAATCCACAGACTCTGTTTCCCACATTGTGTCAATTTTGGAGCCTACTATTGTGATCGTCCTTTCAATTTTGGTAGGACTGGTCCTTCTTTCTGTTATGATGCCGCTGCTGGGACTGTTATCTGAAATGATCGCATAACAACTGTAAGGGAGAGTGAAAATGGATATATTTGAAACCAGACTCATTCGTGTCAGGCGGATTTTCCGCTTTATTGTTCCAATCCTGTTCGCTGCAGTCCTCTGCCTGATCTTCTATCTTGGAATTGCACGTACACAGACTGATTCCCTGGAAAAAGAACAGGTTACTTTAACGCAGGCACTTGAAGGAGGTGCCATCCGCACCTACGCCCTCACAGGCCAATACCCTCAGAGCCTGGATGAATTGCTTTCAGATTACCATATTACCTATGATTCTGAGAAATTTGTGGTAGAATATGTTCCAAACGGATCCAATCTTCTGCCATCGATCAGCGTACTTCCGGTAAATGCCAGAAAAGGAGGTGCCAGATGAATTCCAGATTTACCCGGAAGAACCACAGCATTGATTCACTGGCAGCCCTGCTGCTTTTTGCAATGTATGTGCTGTTTCTTCTATTTCTGATGCTTTTTGGTGCCGGGAACTATCAGGCCTCTGTAAAAAGCCTGGACACTAATAACAACCTTTATACGGCAGTCTCTTACATCACTACCAAGTTTCGTCAGCACGATATTCCCGGAATGACCTCCCTTACAGAGCTTCAGGGAACACAGGTTCTTTGCTTTCAGGAAGCTATTGAGGGGAAAGATTACTGCACTTACATTTATTTTGATGGCAGTCATTTAAAAGAGCTTTTTACAGCATCTGATTCCCAGGCCGATCTTTCCATGGGGACCAACCTTGCACAGCTTCAGGATTTCCAGATTGACGCTTTAGAAAACACTTTTTACAGGATCACATTAACGGACACAGATGGACATTGTTCCAGTTTTCTGCTTCATCCAGGGGTTTCTGCCTGATTCGCAGGCTCCTGAATTTGGGGCAGGTCACTTCTGAATGATGTGCTGAAAGGAAGTTTTTATGAAAAAAATCACTACCCATTCCAAATCCGGGCTCTTTCTTATGGAAATGATATTTGTCCTTCTTTTTCTTGGGCTGACCTGCGGTGTCTGCGTAAGACTGTTTGCGGCTTCCTACATGGCAAGGGTACATGCCCGGGAGGACTCTCATATCCAGGAGCTTATCACCAGTGCCGGTGAAATTCTGGAAGGAACTGACGGCACTGTCCAAAATTTTCTGGCACTGATGCCAGATGGAGTTGCAGATCAGGACAGTATTTGCTATTATTTTGACAAGCACTGGCAGAATACTTCTGAAGAAAGCGCGGTTTATAAAATGAGGCTTGTCTGCTCTGCTTCTGACAAGGTCAAAGAAGTTCAGGTCACTTTTGAAAAACTCCAGAATGCAAATGAGGAAACCAGTCTTTATACACAGACAGTTCGCTTTCCAGTTTTTTCCACAAAGGAGGAAGCAGATTCATGAAAGAGAAGAATCATCTTTTTTCCGCAACTGGAATTCCTTCCCTTTTTCTAATCTTCGGAGTTCTTATGCTGGTGATCCTGTCCTTGCTGGGCTATGGTACTTCCAGGCAGGATCTTCGCGCCAGCAGCCTTTCCCTGGAGCAGACCTCAGCCTATTATAATGCCTGCAGTGAGGCAGCTGATTTTTACTCAGAGCTGGTTCAGACATTGGAAGGATTTCAGGAGCAGGCAAAAACAGAGACTGCATATTACCAGCTCGTCTCCGATTATCTGAACTCACAGGAGAATGTAGAATGGGATTCAGAGGAACATACTGCTGAATATGTGAGAGCATTTTCCGACACCCAGAGTCTGGCTGTGAAAGTTTCTGTATTCTGGACTGATCGTACAGCTGATTCCACAGCCTTTGATGCCGCTGCCTCTGATACCGCTGCCTCTGATATCGTTGCCTCTAACCGTACTGTAACGAATAATGCAGGATTGGACGTGACCAGTAGCAACAATATCGCCGGGATCCTCTCCTGGAATACGGTTGTAACTGCAGACTGGAATCCGGACAACAGCCAGTCTGTCTACAAAGGAGAATAATTTTATGGAAGAAAAAGTAAAGGCTTTTCTGGAGCTTGCCACTCAGAAAAAAGCCTCTGATATATTTATTATTGCCGGTCGTCCCCTTTCTGTAAAAATTGACGGAAAGCTCTGTACGCTGGATGGTTTTGAAGAACGGCTCATGCCTCCGGAGACAGATGAATTTATCCGGATCATTTACAAGCTTGCTCACGACCGGAATATAGAGCCTATGCTGGAAACCGGTGACGATGACTTTTCCATGGCTATCCCGGGTCTTTCAAGATTTCGTGTAAATACATACCGGCAGCGTGGTTCTCTTGCCGCTGTCATCCGTATTATTGCATTTAATCTGCCTGATCCGCAGGATCTGCACATTCCTCCGGCTGTTATGGAAGCAGCTGACCTTACCAAGGGAATGGTTCTGATCACAGGTCCCGCCGGAAGCGGAAAATCCACCACCATGGCTTGTATCATCGACAAGATCAATCACAGCCGTGAAGGACATATCATCACACTGGAAGACCCTTTGGAATACCTGCACAGACATGACAAATGCATTGTCAGCCAGCGCGAGATCTGTACGGATACTGCCAATTATCTGGTTTCCCTGCGTGCCACCCTACGTCAGAGCCCGGATGTGATCCTGCTTGGAGAAATGCGTGACCACGAGACTATCCAGACTGCCATGACCGCTGCTGAGACCGGACATCTGATTCTTTCCAGCCTTCATACTACCGGAGCTGCCAATACCATCAGCCGTATTATGGATGTTTTCGAGCCCAGCCAGCAGCATCAGATTGCCATTCAGCTTTCCATGGTTCTGCAGACTGTCATTTCCCAACAGCTGGTGCCGGATGTGAATGGACACAATATTCCGGTTTTTGAGATTATGAGGCTTACCCCTGCCATCCGAAATATGATCCGCGACAACAAGATTTATCAGATTGACGGTGTGATCGCCTCTTCCTCCCAGGCAGACATGAAATCCATGGATAACAGCCTGCTGGAGCTTTATCGAAACCGCCAGATCACAAGAGAGACTGCACTTAAATATTCATCTAATCCGGAAATGTTAAAACGGAAGCTCATGTAATGGGCTTCCGTTTTTTTAATATCCGAAGGTTGTCCTGCTGCAAAAAACTTTATAGTTTTTACTATGTGCAGACTATCTTCTATTCCACAATGCTTTACTGTAAATTCTATTTCTTTTCTGTAATTGATTTCCTACTTTCTTGTAACTGCCGCCGATGCTTTATACTTTCCCTTTACAACACCATTTGGCTCTTTTACATAAGCACGCACATAATAACGGTACTTCTTTCCTTTTTTCACCTTCGTGTCTGTCCAGGTGGAAGCTTTTCCCTTCTTAATAGTAGCGGCCAGCTTATATTTTCCGCTTCCGGTCTTCTTGTAAATGTAATAGCCATCACACTTCTTCTGTGCCTTCCACTTTAATTTCAGACCTTTCTTCGTATTGGAAACCGATGAGACCGTCTGTCTGGAGGGTGCTGATTTATACTTTCCACTGGACTTGTAACTGCTTGCCACTGTTTTCTTGTTCACAATACAATACGCCCTTACTGTATACTCGTAAATGGTAGCTGATTTTATCTTTGTATCTTTGTAGGATATAGTGGCTGCTTTCTTTATGTTTGCAAGCTTCGTCCATTTTCCAGAGGATGTTTTCCTGTAAACCACATAGCCTGCTGCACCGGAAATCTTATTCCAGTTTACTGTATTGTAAAGTCCGGAAGAAACCTTCACCGACACAGACGGAGTGGCAAGCACGGTCTTCGCAGCAGTTTCCGCAGTATAATCGGAATATTTCGCAGTACCGTTCACCATACTGTACGCACGGAGCTTGTATGTATACGTAATTCCCGGCTGAACCTTCGTATCTGTCCAGGCGGTATCTGACCAAGAGACTGTCTTCACCTTCTGATACTCTCCATCGGAGGTTCTTCTATAGATCTGATATCCGGAAACTCCATCTGCTTTACTCCAGGTCAGACTGATCTGGTTATAGGCGTGGGCCGCAGCCTGAAAGGAAGCAGGTCTGGTTACATTCACTGCACCGCTCAAGGTTCTTGTGTGAGCTTTAATTCTTGCACAGGCACTTGGACTTGTTTTGGAAAAATCGCTCCATCCATTTTTCTCATGGTAACAGAAGCTCTGATCCGCCTCCAGACCAGCCTGAAACTCCACCCAGTCATAAGCACTGTTAGTCTCGCACAAGTATTCCACTGTGTCGGAACCGATATTGGTGAGCACTACCGAATAAAGGGTTCCATTCATCAGATTTACCTCTGGCACTTCCACTGTGGAAATACCGGCATGTTCCTGATAAAAAGTTACCGGATTGGCATAGGCCGGAGTTCCGCTTACCGGATTGCTCTTATCCTTCAGATTTGTATAGATCTGAATGCTGTAGCTTCCTCCGTCAGTGTAAGTAGCCAGGACCACTTCTCCAAGGGCTTCTCCGTTCCCATTTCCGGCTTTTGCCTGAAAAACATTGGCAATGGAGGAAATCCCACTGCTGCCGGAAGGATACAGCTTCAGCTTGCTCAGTGCACTGGAACCATCATAGAAATAGTTGTTCCGGTACTTCGGACTGGTGGTGGCTTCTGCTGCTACAATATTATAATTACATTTATTCTCATAGGAAATATAAAAATAACCGGCTTCTCCCCAGTCATCTCCCCAGCTGTTTCTGGCAATCCATGCCCCGTTTGAAGTAACATTGCTGGCAGAATTGAAATTTTCCCTGGAATAATTGTCATCCCATCCAATCAGGGTTATTGCATGATTCACGCCTGCACTTCCCGGGTAGCTGTATGCATACGTATACGGATTATAATAGGTATCATACATTCCAAAGGACATGGAAACAGATCCATATTCTGATATCAGACTTTTAATATTATTTACAGAATAAGAGGAAAACGCCGCATTTTCCAGATATGCGGTGGTCTGGTATGCCATTTGGGAGGACGGCACCTTGTCAGAGTCCAGGGTATGATCTGCATTTGTCTCATAAGGAATCTGTGACTCCAGTGCCATACCACTCCACGTACTCAGAAAAATAGCAGCAAGAGTCTGATTGCCTCCCTCTCTGTAGGAATGAAGAACCTCGTTTTTGTCATTAGCTGTATTTCCAAGAGGATCGTTCATTCGGTGGGCAAAGAAATATGCCAGATGTTCTTCTGACAGATCAAACAGCCCAGCTCCTGCCTGCAAAAATGAGATTTCCAGGTTGGCAGCCAATGTGTATGCCCAGCACATATTAGAAGGCTTTTGATTTCTCACCGGGATGGAAAGACTGCTTCGGGGATCGTATTTCGCAGGATAAGACGCAGCTCTGGCAGCACCTACGCTTCCTATATCGCCGTTCCCGCTGCCGGATGGCGGGTCTACATAGCTTAAGGGCTCCAGCTCACGGATCGGCTCCAGCTGAGCCTCAATCTCCTCATCAGTCAGATTATCTTCACTTTTCTCTTCTTCGGCAGAATCCGGATCCATGCTGCCAAAACCGGAAGATTGTTCCTGAAGTTCATCAGTACCACCATCTGAGAAACCGTCTGACAGGTCTTCCGATTGGGAGGGATTTCCATCTGTCATGCCTGTGAAGCTGGCATTGCCTGACTGACCGGCATCGTCTTCCGTACTTCCATTGCCAGCCTGGCTGTCATCGCCTTCTGCACTTCCATTGCCAGCCTGACTGTCACCGTCTTCTACACTTCCATTGCTAGCCTGGCTGTCATCAGCTAAAGTGCTTCCGCTCCCTGACTGATCATCACCTGCTGAAAAATCATCCTGCACATAAAACTCCTCCGCAGTCATCGCATCCGACGACACAGCTGATGCAGCGTCTCCTGCGCTTTCCATTTCCACACTTTCCGTCCAGACCATACTCTGCCCGGCAATATCTGCTGCCTGAATAGGCAAGCCTGTAAAAATCAGGGACTGGGCAAGTAACAGACTTACAGCTGCTTTTTTCAATAATTTCTTATATTTCATATTTACTCCTGTCGTTCTGAGCTTCCTGTTCCGGAGTATTTTTCACACAGGCTCCAGAGCGTATTAAAAAATCACCAGAACAGAATTTTCGTTCAAACAGATATTTTTCACTTATTTATGATTTTTTAGATATTTTTCCAGAAAATGTATTAATTTCTCCATTTCTTCCTGAGTCCCTACCGTGATCCGCAAATGATTGTCAATCCTCGGCTTCGGGAAGTATCTTACATAAATATGCTCCTGACGAAGGGCCTCAAAAATTTCTTTGGCCGGACAGCTTTTGTGAGAAGCAAAGATAAAGTTGGTCTTAGAATCCGGGAATGTGAAACCAAGAGCAGCCAGTTCTTTCTTCGCCCATTCTCTGGTAGCAATGATCTTCTCACAGGTTTCTGTAAAATATGCCTTATCCTGGATAGCTGCCACACCGGTTGCAAGAGTGGTACGATCCATAGTGTAGGAATTGAAGGAATATTTTACATCGTTCAGAAATCTGATCAGCTGTGGATTGCCGCATGCAAAGCCGATACGCATTCCAGCCATGGAACGGGATTTGGAGAAGGTCTGGACTACCAGGAGATTGTCATATTTCTCTATAAGCTCCAGTGCTGATTTCGCTCCGAAATCTACATATGCTTCATCTACGATCACAATGACGTCCCGGTTGTGTAAGAGAATCTCCTCGATGTCACTGAGGGGCAGCTCCACTCCTGTAGGTGCATTGGGGTTCGGAAAAATAATTCCACCGTTTTCTCCGAAGTAATCTTCTTTGCGGATACAGAAGTTCTCATCAAGAGCTTTACATTCATATGGGATTCTGAAAAGATCCGCCCATACGTCATAGAAAGAATAGGTGATATCTGGAAAAAGGATCGGTTTATCTGAGTTAAAGAAGGTGAGGAAGCTCATGGCAAGTACATCATCTGAGCCAACACCTACAAAAACCTGCTCGTCTTTCAGTCCATAATTCCGGGCAATTGCGTGTACCAGATCACTGGCTGTAGGATCCGGGTAAAGGCGGAGGGTATCTGGCTGAATTCCATGTAATGCTTTCTCCACGCCTGGTGCAGGGGGATATGGGTTCTCGTTTGTGTTCAGCTTGATCATGTCCGGCTGGTTGGGCTGCTCGCCGGGTGTATAAGGTACTACTTTACGAATGTTTGCTTCCCATGTATTCATTTCGGTCCATCCTCGCTTCTTCGTATTTTTATTATAATTTCTTTTTGAAAAAATCTGTAGTATGCATGTTTCTGCATAGTTATTAGTATTTTACTTTTTTCCTTGGAGTTTGTCAAATTTCGCTGTGGGGTGTTGCGGTACTTCTTTCTGCGGTTATATTGCTATTTAATGTGTTGAAAGTTATTCAATGCGGACGCATTCGGGCAATGGTGATTGCTCACTCGCCGGCGCAACATTCCAGCGAACTAACTGCTAACTGCGACTAAATCGTTCAGGAGAGCCTTCACGATT
>OLNR01001911.1_pt1 | contig 11051 bp, 10 predicted proteins | sample 1672231 | NCBI WGS metagenome assembly OLNR01 (sample SAMEA3136662, study PRJEB25190) | human gut metagenome
AGGCCCAGGCCGAGCAGCGCAAGAAGGCCCGCATCATCCTCATGGAGGCCGAGCACGACATCTACGAGATCTTGGGCGAGATGGAAGAGCTCATCGGCGACCATGAGGCCGTGGCGCGCCTGCGCACCATGCACCTGCTGAACGAGTCGCTGCGCGAGGGCAAGGGCACGGTGGTCATCCCCAGCGCCTTCGCCGAGGGCTTCAACGAAGGCGTAGGCGACCTGTTCAAGGGGTAGGCGTCAAAAATATTTGATATTCGTCCCATTTCTCATTAATCAAGAGTATTTGACATTTTATGCGACGGCGCTCCGAAATGCCGTTGCGATTACGGGAGCAGCGAAATCTAATGAGTGCCCTTAGACTCTAGTTCGAAAATAGATTTACTAGACTTCGTAGTTAAAACTAGACTTACTAGATAACTAGATTTATAGATTTGCTCTGTTGGAATAGATTTCTTAGAATCTCTTGAAGGTAGCTGTATCTGGGAAGCAACGCATCGCCTCATCTGGAGGTGTCCTATGTTCGACAACCCGTTCACCCCGCTCTTTGGGGGAAGGCCTGGGTTCTTTTTTGGGCGCGAAGGTATTTTGCGGCGTTTCGATAGGGCTATGAGTGATTACGGAAGCGACGACCGTGCTCTTTTCATAACGGGTAGCCGCGGCTATGGGAAGGCGGCCCTGCTTGAGCAGTTGTCTATGCGCGCGAGAGCGCAGGGACGCAAAGTTATCGATGTGGGGTCCGACAATCCCATAGGCGGTATCATGCGTCACCTCGTTCCCTTCGACGAGGCCACTAAAACGATTGATCCCGAGGTGGAGATTAGCGTGATGGGCACGGGCGGGAGCCTCCGCGCGGGCTCCAGCTCGAAGACGGTGCGCTACGAGCGTGACGATTTCGAATACGTGTTCCTGAATGCCTGTCTGGAGGACGGATTCAAGCTTCTTGTCACCATTGACGAGATTCAGAAGGTCTCCCTTGATGGCGTGTCGCTGATCTCCGAAGCTTTCCAGATGGCGTCGCGCAAGGGCTGCGATGCAATGATTGCCATCGCTGGGTTGCCCTATGCCTACGAACCGATTATCCAAAAGAACGGCTGCGCGTTTCTGCGCCGCGCCTCTTACGAGCAGCTGGGGCCGCTCAGCGCCGATGAGGTGCGCGAGGCGCTCGAGGAGTCCTTTGGGAGCATTAAGGGTACCTCGCTCGAAAAGGATGCCCTTGAACTGCTGCTTCGGGAATCGAAAGGACACCCCTATATCATGCAGCTGCAGGGTTATTACTTGATTGACAACATAAACGAAAAGGTGCAGAAGCGCTCCTATCGTATTGAGGTGAAGGATGTCGAGTGCGCAATGCCGGCGGTGCGGAAAGCCTATGACAGTCGGGCCCTTGAGCCATTAGTCGCCGCCATGAGCCGTAGCGAGGTGGAGTATTTGCATGCCATGGCTGGGCTCCTTGGAGAGGAGCGAACGGCTGAGACGGGGGCGATTGCCCAGAAGATGGGGAAGTCCCAAAAGCAACTGAGTACCGTACGGGCGAATCTTGTTGACAACGGCATTGTCGGAGCGCCTGGACGAGGGAAGCTGGCGTTCATCATTCCTTACTTAGCCGACTATATACTGAGGACGGAGGGTGACGCCAATTCTGTTGTCGCATCAGCTCTCGAGTGGGGGATGTAAGCTAACTATCCTCAAAATAGATAACCTGTGCTGAAAAATTGTCCTATGATAATCCTTGCATTGCCATAGGACAATTTGCTATAGTGCCGCCAGAGGAATTTGGCCAATTCTCGGGAATACCAGTTTGAGGGGACTGGCGGCAACGAACATCGACAGGTGTGGTTGCGATGAAAAGTTCTCCGATGGTTTATTTGAAATACTTGGAACAAATCTGGTTAAACAACATCTCGCTTTTTGGACCCAAAAGAGTGGAGGAGAAGATAATGAGGAAAACGAAACGAGTTTCCCCTGAACTCACTCGGCGCAGCTTTCTCGCTGCAACGGCGGGGGCGGTTGCAGCTGGATCGCTTGCTGGATGCGCTTCGGGCAACACTGTAGGTGAGGAGGGTGAAAGTGTTTCGCTCGCCGGCACGGCGCCCCAAGTCGCTGAAGAAGTATACTTCAGCAGTTGTATGGGCAACTGTTCGGGCTGGGGATGCCCCATCAACGTTACCGTCCGCGAAGGGAAAGCGGCCAATCTGACTCGTCCCGATATGAAACTACCCGACGGATCTCCGAGTCCTTATCAACGTATCTGTTTGAAGGGCTATACCAACATCGAGCGCATGTATGCTGATACGCGCCTTCAGTATCCTTTGAAGCGCAAAGGCGAGCGAGGTGCTGGGGAGTGGGAGCGTATTTCCTGGGATGAGGCCATTGCGGAAATCACGGATACGTGGAAGAATCTGCAAGGAGATTTTGGGCCGGGCGCTGTAGGATTCTTGGCCGGATCGGGCAACGTGGACTCAACGGTTAAAACGTACGCTGATCGCCTGATTGCTTGCATGGGCGCTACGGTACTTCATAATTGTTACGACAATACAGGTGTCTATTGCCAGTACAACCATGGCGCTCTCGGTGCGACCACTACAGGAGGCCATAACGAGTATCGCGACATCGTCAATGCGGAAAATATCTTTGTATGGGGCTCCAATCCGTCTGAGTCATTCATTGTTGACTATCATTTCATCTCCGAAGCCTGCGAAGCGGGAGCCAAACTTGTTGTCATCGATCCCATTTTTACCACTACGGCAGCTAAGGCGGACCTCTACGTTTCCATCCGTCCCGGAACTGATGGTCTTCTAGCGGCAGGTATTGCCCAGATTGCCATTCGCGATGGCAAAATCGATGTCGAACACATGCGCACTAAGACGGTAGCTCCGTTTTTGGTCAAAGAGGATGGCTTCTACCTTCGCTTGAGCGATTTAGGTCGGGCAGAGGCGGGAAGCGACCAAGATAGGATTATGGTTTATGATGGCGTCCAACTCGCGCCCTTCGACGAGGTAGAGGAGCCTGTGCTCGAGGGCTCGTTCGAACTCGAGGGGTTTAAAGTCAGGCCAGCGTACCAGATTCTCGTCGATAGGTTCTCGGCGTGGACTTTGGACCAGATTTCCCAATACACTGACATTCCGCTCGACGTTATCGAGGAGGTTGCGAGTATCTATCTCTCGGGCCGATCGATGGTGCTGCTTGGCTTTGGGCAAGATCATTACGCAAACGGTCAGACGTTCTACGACGGTGTGTTTGCGCTTGCGGATATCACCGGGCAAGAGTGCAAACACGGAGCCGGAAGCACCTGCGTCGATTTGACTGGGGCTGTGGCGCAGGGCGTTCAGAGTACTGCCGGTATGAACCTGGATGGTGCTGTGGCTGGGCCTACAGTGTATGTGAACCATCTTCCTCAGTTAGTGGAGGAAGGATCGATTGGGGAATTCGACACGGCGCCGCGATCGATGTACATCTACTATTGCAACCCGCTGGCTAACATGCCCGATCGCCAAAGATGGCTTTCGATGCTCGACAAGATGGATCTTGTCGTGGTTTCGGACATGGTCATGTCCGAAACGGCGGAATACGCCGATATTGTTTTGCCTGTAGCCTTCCCCTTCGAGAAGAGCGATCTTACTTTTCGTCAGACTGGCTTCGTTAAGCTCATAGATCAGGCAGTGGAGACTCCCTTTGAGGTGAAGAGCGACTTTGATGTGATTACTCTGCTAGGCCGCGCAATGGGTTTCGAGCAGTACTTCACCCAGACTCTTGAGGATTTCCTTTCCTCATGTGTAGATAATGAAGTGGCTCAAGAAGCCGGTGTTACGTGGGATAAGCTGCAATCGGAGCATGCGGTATGGTCTCATCCCGAGGAGCCCAGCGTCATTGGATTGAACGCTCCCATCCTTACAGCGACAGGGCGTCTGGAGTTCTACCATGAGGGCATTAAACCCATGATGGATGTTGGCCAGGAGTGGGATATGCTCAAAGAGTCCTGCTGGTTCTGGGAACCTCCGTTAGAGGCCTGGCACGAGAATCCGCTTTTCGAGCGGTATCCGCTTACTTTCATAAGCGAACGATGCAAGTATAAAACTCACACCATCTTCAACAACGTTCCTGCCTTGCTCGAGATCGACCCAGAGCCGTTCGTAAAGATGAGTCCCTCCGATGCGGCGTCGCGTGACATCAACACTGGCGATATAGTGCGTCTCTATAACGATCGCGGGCATGTGGTCCTTAAAGCGGTTGTCAGCAACGGATGCCGCAAAGGCGTGTTGGTGATCGATCACGGTTGGGAAGAGCGGAATTTCATCGAGGGGCATTACGGCGATCTCTCCAGCATCGCTTCGTGGCCACGCTTTGAGCAGGACAATTGGTTCGATTGTCTGTGCGAAATGGAAAAAGTTCAATAGGAGGACGTCATGCGATACGGAATGGCTATTGATTTGAAGAGATGCATGGGGTGCCAGACGTGTATGACATCCTGTCGGACGGCGAATAATCTTCCGACTGGTAATTGGTGGAATCGGGTCATCACTGACGGTGGAGAGAGTCTCGATTCGCCGGACGGTGAGTATCCGAATTGTACGCTCCAGCACTATCCGGTGACCTGCCAGCATTGCGAGAATGCCCCTTGCGTGGAGGTGTGTCCCACGGGTGCTACCATGAAGGATGAAGAAACAGGCATTGTGACCGTGGACGCGGAAACTTGCATTGGGTGCAAAACGTGCATGCAGGCTTGTCCTTATGAGGTGCGTGTGTACAACGATGGCGAGCCGAAGTACGCCATGGAGTTCGCCGTGGGTTTCGCGGACGCGCCGCAGCATGTGTCGAACACGGTGGAGAAGTGCACCATGTGCTCGAACTTGATTGCGCGCGGCGAAAAGCCCATGTGCGTGCAGGCGTGCGTGGGCTACGCCCGCTTCTTCGGTGATCTGGATGATCCGAACTCCGAGGTGTCCAAGCTCATTGCCGAGCGCGAGTGGGAGCAGCTGCTTCCCGAGCAGGGAACTAATCCGTCGGTGTACTACCTCAAGTAGCTTCTCGGCTTGTCCGACTAGGCTTATGGACCCTTCGCCCCCTCCCTCTGCGAAGGGTCCATTTCGTGGATGGCGTCTGGCCGTTGCTCCGAATGCGATTAAGGCGACTTCTGCTCCGGGCTCTGCACGTTTCAGATGGAGGGCGTGAGCTACGTGTTGCCTGGCATTCGGTTTCCTTGCAGATGAATTCATCTTTGACGAGGAATGGCGTTGGCGTCATTGCGCCCACCCTCCCCGTCAGGCTCCCTGTCCTTTTTGTGCGCGTCTCATGCCATACTCGCTTTGTAACTTGGAACCAAGCGCTTGGTGGGGGAGCTATGGGGGAGACGGCTCGTATGGCGCCACAGCGGGTCAAGGTGTCCAGCAGGCGGCAGATCGCTATTTCCGCGAAGGCCTACAAAGATATGGGGTTCACCGAGTATGCCCTCATTGAGCAGACCGACGAAGGGCTTCTCATCAAGCCGCTGAAGGTGGAGGACGAGAGGATCTCCCTCGATGTGTTGCGCCGGCTTATCGTCGAAGGCTGCGAGGGCGAGGCGCTGGTTGGATGCTAAGGCTACCGATCTCGCTCGTATTCAGGAGACGTTCGATCTCGTCACGGAGACCCAGGGGCAAATCAGTTGCCTTGGCATTACCGAGGTGCGTTTCAAAGATCCGGCGATGGATGTGGACCGCCTTTTCTTGGAGGCCATCATGAATCGTGTGCTTCGCATTACCGAGGGGTCGGCTCGCTCAGCGACGAAGCTCTTGCGCACTACGACTTCGAGCGTAGAGCCGTCAGGGGCGTTCGTAATCGGTTCGCTCACGACTACGGCGATGAAGTTGGGTCTGGAGCTGGAAGCGACGCGATTCTAGGGCGTTGCCGTTGTTGACGGAATGGTAACGCTGTCTTTTCGCAATGGTGGTCTTATTAACGGGTTGGTGACGGCGGGCGGCCTTCTTCAACTGATTGTTTTCAACGCTGATCTCAAGGCCCACCGTTTTGTGCGAGCGCTTTAGCATGTCGCCAGTAAGAGAGATCCGAAGGGCGCGGTCGCAGGGGAGGGTGGCGCGTGACCGGGGGTGTCGGATCCGAAGTAGGGGCGCTTAGGCGCCGAGCGAGAGGAGCAGCTGTGGAGAAGTTTCTGAACGTTGTGCGATCGAACAACATGGTGCAAGCGGTGCTTTGCATCGCGTTCGGGCTTTTCCTGATGATCTACCCGTCCATTACCGTGCAGGGCATCATTATGCTTTTCGGCGTGGCCCTGGCTTTGATGGGCGCGGCGGGGCTGCTGTCGTACTTCCGTCAGCGCAGCGTGCGCTACCGCGACTCGGGCACGCTCATGGCGGCGGTGTTCTACGTTATCATCGCAATCATCGCCTTCGTCTTTCCCAAGGTGATCGCCGGGTTCTTCTCGGTGGTCCTCGGCGTGGTGCTCATTTTGCTGGCCATCGTGAACGTGGTTCGCGCGTTCGGCCTGCGTGCGTTCGGCAGCAGCATTTGGATCGCTGTGCTTGCGGCGGCTGTGGCCGTGGGTATCGGTGGTGTGCTTATCGTGGTGAACCCATGGGGTGCGTCCATGACTTTCGTGCTCGTGCTCGGTGCGACATTCGTGGCCAACGGCGCGGTCGACCTGTTCATCGAGTGGTATACCCGCGATTCCGAGAAAAAAGTCGGCACTTTCATGCGTCGCTAGCGGTTTTTGCTGCGTAGTCTTCTCCGGGCTTTCCGTCTGCGCGAAGGGCGTGCGAAGGGCGTATTTGAATAGGCGTGCCCTTCGCTTTTGTCGATGGCGGGCGGTCGGGGGCTTCTATATCCGTTTCCCTTTGCGACCTCGGCGCGGACCGGGGTCTTTGCTATCATGAACGCCACGCGAGGGCGGCGGCGCTTTTAGGCGGTGCGGCCATGCTCGTTCAAGTTTTTGGTACACGAAAGGAAAAGCGATGTCTGAAGAGAACAGCAATCTTGCCGAGATTCAGAAGCATCGTGAGCAGATTGACGAGATCGATCGCGAGATCGTCGCGCTTCTGAACAAGCGCGCCGGTCACTCGCTGGTCATCCGCGGTCTGAAACCCGGTGCGCATCTGGGTCTGTACGACGCGCGCCGCGAGGAGGAAATCTTCGCGCGGGTGGATAGCTACAACGAGGGGCCGCTCTACAACGAGAACCTTCGGGAGATTTACGCTACCATCTTGAAGATCATGAAGGAGACGCCGTCCGTATGAGCGAAGTGAAGATTGCCCCCATCCCCGATCTCGGCCAGCGCACGGACGAGATCACCATTTATGCCGGGCCCTGCTCGGTGGAGTCCGCCGAGCAGTTCGACGAGGTGGCCGAGTGCATCGCCGATCTGGGCCTCACCTGGATCCGCGGCGGCGCCTTCAAGCCCCGCACCAACCCGCACTCGTTCCAGGGCCTCGGCGAGGAGGCGCTCAAGATCATGAAGAGCGCCGGCGACCGCTACAACCTGAAGACGCTGACCGAGGTGATGGATTCGGCCCACTGCCAGCTGGTGGCCGACTACGTGGACGGCCTGCAGGTGGGCGCCCGCAACTTCCAGAACTTCAGCCTGCTGAAGAAGATCGGCGAGGTGACGGCCGACACCCACCAGATGGTGCTGTACAAGCGCGGCTTCGCCGGCACTATCGCCGAGTGGCTCGCCGCCACCGACTACATCACTGATCACGGCAACACCAACGTGGTGCTCTGCGAGCGCGGCATCCGCACCTTCGAGACGGCCACGCGCTTCACGCTGGACATCGCGGCGGTGCCGGTCATCCACAAGCAGTCGCTGTACCCGGTGTGCATCGACGTGTCGCATCCGGCCGGACAGCGCGACCTGGTGCCGTCGCTGGCAAAGGCCGCCGTGGCCGCCGGGGCCGACTCGCTCATGATCGAGGTGCACCCCAACCCGCCCGTGGCGCTTTCCGACGGCCCCCAGCAGCTGACCCCGGCCCAGTTCCGCGAGCTCGTGGCCGAGCTGCGCGAGTTGGCCGCCGTCCTGGGAAAGAAGATCGTGTAGCGCGCTTTTCCGCTTGCAGGTTCATTATGCGACTGCGAAAAAGTGACCGTCCCCTTCTCGGGTTCGGCCACTTTGCTGTATAGGCCCCGAGATTGTTGCAAATCCTTTGTTTCTGTCTATTGAGCAAGAAAAACACGGCAATAATCGGGGGTTTGCGGCTCTGTTTTGGCAGATAAAGGTGCTTTGCAACAGGAATTCAGCCCCCATAGGGCGATTTAGCTGTTGCAAAGCGCTTGTTTTTGTCCAAATTATGCTGCGTGTTTGGCGAATATTGCCGATTTGCAACAGAGCGGGGTGCAGTTTGTCTGGCGTGATGCGCTATTCTTCCTTTCAGCCGCGCCGATTCTGCTATTTCCTCTGTGGTTTCGGTTGCTGTTGGGTGATGCAGTGGATGTTGCCGCCGCCGTAGAGAATCTGCGTGGTGTTCACGCCGACGATTTCGCGGTCGGGGAACATGCCCTGGATCTGCTCGATGGCGAGCTCGTCGTTGGGGTCGTCGTATTGGGGGACGATGACGCCGCCGTTGACAATGAGGAAATTGAGGTAGGATCCCATGACTTCGTAGTCGCTTGTGCGCTCTTTGGCCGTGTCCACCGTATCGATGGTGGCCGCTGCAGCCGGGTCGAGCGCTATGGGATTGGCTCCCATGCAGAGCTTGTGGACCTTCAGCTTGCGGCCTTTGGCGTCGGTGGCGGTCGAAAGGGTTGTGAAGGCGTCTTGGGCCACTTGGTAGTAGGGATGCTCTGTGTCATCGGTCCAGATACAAGCAACTTCGCCCGGGGCAACATAGGTCGCAACACCGTCGATGTGCCCGTTGGTCTCATCGGGATCAATGCCGTCCTTTACCCAAATGACCTTCTCGCAGCCAAGATAATCGCACAGGTGCTGTTCGATCTCGCCCTTGGTATAGTGCGGGTTACGACCGGGCGAGAGCAGGCACATCTCGGTAGTGATGACCGTTCCTTCCCCGTCAACGGTGAACGAGCCTCCCTCGAGGATGAAGTTGTCGGGCTTGTAGCGGTCGACGTGAGCCAGGTCGCACACCTTCATTCCGACGAGTTCGTCTTGGTTCCAGGGGAAGTAGAGGCCGTCGTGCAGGCCGCCCCAGGCATTGAATCCGAAATGAACCGCGCGCAGGTCTCCGGAGTCGTTGACAACGAAGGCGGGCCCGCAGTCGCGGATCCACGCATCGTCGGATTCCATCTCCACGATATCGATAAGCTGGTCGTTCTTAAAAAGGCAATGGGCAGCTGCGTAGTCGACGGGCTTGACTCCGATTGTCACGGGTTCGAAGTGGGCAATGGCGCGCGCCACGTCGGCGAAAACTTGCTGTGCGGGTTTTGCCCCGTATTGCCAGTTGTCGGTTCGATGAGGCCAAAGCATCCAGATGCGCTCTTGGGGCTCGTGCTCGCCGGGCATATGGAACCCGTCTGCTTTGGGCGTTGACTCGTTCTCGTAAATTGTTTTCTCCATAATGCATCCTTTCGTTCTGGGACAGTATCGGGGCTATTCTTTTCGCAGGCAGTTCATTTTTCGCTAATTTCTCGCCAGGTGCTCCTCTCTCTGGGATCGCTCTTCCTCAACTTCGGCTCCAGGTAGGGAACGGGCCGGTGGTTCGCCGCTCTTGCCCATGCCAAGGTAGGCCTGGGGACGTTTTTTGCCCGCGACGATGCGAACGACCTCTCCCAGTATGATGAAGGCGATAACGGTGATGAGCATGGGCAGTTTCGCTAGCTCCGACTCCGAGCCGTCGAGGGGTACGATGGTGATGAAGGCAGCTAGCACGAGGATCACTACGGGTAGCCACGCCAAGACGCTGAGAACGGCGCGCGAGCCGGGCACGCGGAAGAGTCGGTTTCGATTAGGGTCGATGCGCCGCAGTTTCAGGAAGGCCGGGAACATAGGAATGTAGCTGAAGAGCAGGAATACGACTCCCACGGAGAACAGCACCCAGAAAAAGTCCCCGATACCGAACGCCTCGGCGACGGGCAGGAGAAGCACGACGATGGATGCGATGATGCCGTTTGCTATAGTGACTCCCTTCGGCATGTTGCTTTTGCGGGTTTCCGTGGAAAACGCGGTCGGCATGTTCCGGTCTTTAGCTGCGCACACAACAACGAAATTAACGCCGAACGACCAGCTCACCATATTGCCGAACAGTGTAAGGAGGAAGACGACGCCGACGATGATGAGCGGGAGCGACCCGTCGCCCGTCATGATGGCGACGGCGTCCATGATGCCGGAATCGAGGCTCAGTTCAGTCGCAGGAATGGCGGCGCCGATGCCGAACGAGCCAGCCATGTAAATGGCGGCGATGACGATGCCCCCGATGATAATGGCCTTGGGAATCTGCACGCGTGGGTTTTCCATGTCGCTTGCGTAAGTGGCGACTACCTCGAATCCCAGGAAATTGAAGAGGATGATGGAGAGGTACGCAAGAGCGTTCATATCGAACGACGGCATGAACGTTGCCGGGGCCATATCGCTGGCGAATCCCGAAGTTGCCGCAAAGTAGATTCCGAGCCCTCCGAGGCACAGGGCTATAGCGACTTTGAGGACTGCGGCCACGTTCATGATCCAAATGGCGTCAGAGGCGCGGGAGAAGCTGATGAAGATGATGATCCAGATAAAAGCGAGCTCTATGGCCAAAGAGGGAACGAGACCCAGCTCTATACCTGCCATGGCTCCGAGGGTGCTGGGGAAGAGCACGGCCAAGCTGGCGATCCACAGGGGGAAGTTGATCCAGTAGTACCAGCTGACGCGGGCGCCCCACTTGTCGCCGAGGGCGTCGCGCACCCAGTCGTAGATACCTCCCTCGGAGTCGTAGGCGGTGCCGAGCTCGGCCGCCACCATGCCGTAGGGCAAAAGGAAGGTGATGATGAGGAAGATCCACCAGAAGAACTGCTGGTTGCCGATGGCGGCAGCCGGTGCCGCCGCCTCGCACACGAACACCACGCAGATCACCGACAGGATAACGGATACGAAGGAGAATTTCTTCTTACCGCTCATAGGGTAACTCCTTAATG
>OLNR01001918.1_pt1 | contig 11002 bp, 9 predicted proteins | sample 1672231 | NCBI WGS metagenome assembly OLNR01 (sample SAMEA3136662, study PRJEB25190) | human gut metagenome
TTTGCCTCGGATATGCGACATGATGTAGCTTCTCGTACCACGCTCGTATTTCTCTATTTTTGCGGATTTCCGAGGTTTTCCGGTCTTCTTAACGTGTTCCTGCGCTGCCACAGCACACCATTATGGCAAGATCCGGCAAAATACGGCAAATCGGAAAAACATCCGGACAAATGCGATGCAAGTGCGATACGGGTCAACGCGCGTTGCAATCACGCATGGCGTACGCTGGAACTTGCAACGCAGCAATATAAATGAATAACACTATTCAGACAGTTTACGAAAGATGGGGTTTGATATGACTCGTATTCGTGTCGCGATTCTCGGCGCAGGCCGGATCGCACAACATATGGCTGACACGTTGGTGAAAATGGCCGCGGACAGCCGTTATGCGGATTTGGTTGAACCGTATGCTGTCGCCGCACGAGATGCGGGGCGTGCGGCTGATTTCGCCACGAAATACGGCTTTCCGGTTTCATACGGTTCATATGAGGAACTTGTGTCCGATCCGAACGTAGACTTGGTGTACATCGCTACGCCGCACAATCTGCATGCGGAACAGGCGATATTGTGCATGAAAGCCGGCAAGGGTGTGCTGGTGGAGAAAGCGTTCGGCGCGAATGCGGCACAGACCCGTGAAATGTTAGCCGTTGCAAAAGAAACCGGCATGCTGTGCGCAGAAGCGATTTGGACGCGATACATGCCATCGCGCGGCATGATCGACGACATCATCGCTTCCGGCATCATCGGCGATGTGCAGGCTATCGACGCGAATCTGTGTTACCCCACCACCGCGAAGGCGCGAATCACTGATCCCGCGCTTGCCGGTGGCGCATTGTTGGATGTTGGTGTATATCCAATCAATTTCATCGACATGATCATGCATAATGCACCAATCGCTCGCATTGAATCGTCGATGCGGCCATACGAAACCGGTGTGGATGCGCATAATTCCATGACGTTCTATTACGAGAACGGTGTAATGGCGACCGCGCAAAGTTCGATTCTATGCCATAGCGACCGCATGGGATCCGTATGGGGAACCGATGGTTATATGGTGTGCCAGAACATTAATAATGTTGAGGCGATTGACGTGTATGACGGCAATCATACGATTATTGCACATTACGATGTTCCCGCCCAGCTCACCGGCTACGAATATGAAGTGGCGTCGGCCGCAAAGGCTCTGCTTGAAGGACATACCGAATGCGCGGAGATGCCGCATGCCGATACGATGCGCATTATGGAACTCATGGATTCCCTACGACGCGACTGGAACCTCACCTACCCCTTCGAACGTTGAGCTCCAATATTAGTTTCAGCGTCGGTGGATTGCGATTCCGTTCAAGCAGCCGACGCTGAAGCATTCATTGGCAGCACATATAATTTCTCCTTGCACTGGTTGAGGAGGAGCATTATGGGATTGCTGAGCAAGTTCATGAACGCACTTGGTGGAGAACCGCCTGTCTCCAAACCGGCGACTCAGCCCGTCCTCAGGACCGCGCAGCAAAACGTTCCCAAGCCCACGCAACAGCAGACGACGCAACACAAGTCCACCGCACAATCACGTCAAGCGCAACAGCCTACGCAGCCATCCCAATCATCACAATTGGCGCGATCGTCATACCGCGCGCAAACACAAACCACAGCTCGCAATACTTCCGTCACAACGAATCGTTCGCGAGCGCAATCTCATGCCAATTCACAACCGGCGCAGAAGCTTATGCCGCAACCGTTGCTTCCCACCGATCAGATTGAGCGGACGCAGAATATCATCGGCAAAATCGAAAAGCACGATTTGAGCGACGAGCAAATCAGTGCAATCGCAGGAGCGGGCCACAATACCCTCGTGCTCGCGGGCGCGGGAACAGGCAAAACCACCACCATCATCGGATATATCGCATGGCTGCTCGCCACGAAGCGCGCCGCCCCTGAAGAAATTCTCGTACTGTCGTTCACCAAGGCGTCCGCGGGCGACATGTCGCAACGCATCATGACAAGCACCGGCAAAACGATCCGCGCATGCACGTTCCACAGTCTCGGCTTGGAAATCTGCCGCGCGGCCACCATCGCCAACCGTCCCATCATCGACGGGCACACGTCGAACACGGTGGTCCGCAACACATTCGAGCAACTGCTTTCGAAAAACATCGGCTACCGTCTGCTGGCATTCAAACTCATGTCGAAGGAACTGCTCGGCAAATACGGCAAAGCCGCGAAAAGCGAGGATTTCCAGCTGCCGACGGATGATTACGGCTTCAACCAGTACAAGCAGAATCTCATCGAAAACGCGCAGACCATCATCCAGCATATGCGTCAGAACAGCATCGGTATCGACGGTATGCGCGAGCTCAACGAACGCAGCGGCGGCAAAAACGTCGGCCGCAATCGCGAGATGTTGCAACTCATCGAACCCCTCTACAACGCGTACATCAGCAATTTCCGCACGACGCATGGCATTGATTTTCCCGGCATGATCACCGACGCCATCCGCTGCATACAGCGCGGCGCCTACCGTCACCCATACAAGTACGTGCTCATCGACGAATACCAGGACATGTCGCGACCACGCTACGAACTGATCCGCGCATTGCGCGAGCAGAACGATTTCACGCTGTTCTGCGTGGGCGACGACTGGCAGTCAATCTACCGTTTCGCCGGCAGCGACATTCATCTCATCCTTGATTTCGCCGAAATTTGGCGCACTTGGGGCCCGACGCGCATGTTCCAGATCACCACCACGCGACGATTCCGACAGAGTCTCATCGACGCGAGCGGCGCGTTTGTCATGCAGGATAAAAGCCTGTATGTCAAGCATTTGCACAATCCATCCGATAAGAAGGATTATTCGCTGAAGGCGCTTGGCGGCGCCACGCAGGAGGAGCGCTTCGACGCGATCATTGAGCAGTTACGCAAGCTGCCGAAAACTGCGTCGGTACTTATGCTGGGACGTTACAAAAGCGATCTGAATCTGCTGTCACGCAACGATCGCGATGGATTGTTCCAGATTGACGAGCACACTGGTGGCATTGTGTTCCTTGAGAAGCCAAAGATGGATATCGAGTTCATGACCGCGCATAAATCCAAGGGTCTGCAACGCGACTTCGTTTTTCTGCTGTGCTGTTCCGGCGGTTTGAAAGGCTTCCCGAGCGCGATTCCCGAAGAGCCGCTGCTCGGTCTGCTGCTGCCGGAAGTGGAACGGATGCCGCATGCGGAGGAACGTCGCCTATTTTATGTGGCGATGACGCGCTGCCGGAAGAAACTGTTTTTCGTGGTCGACCAGTCGCGTCCATCGCGGTTTATGTACGAATTGCATGACAGGATCTGCCCGAACATCTTCCGTGGCGTGAAACTGCCACCGCAGTGCCCGAATTGCGGAGAAGCCTTGCGATTGCGGCATGCCGGCTCCGACCCGTCGCGCAAGTTCTACGGTTGCACCGGTTTTCCAAATTGCCGGTTCACGCAGCAGTGCAAGTAGGAGTAACGACAATTCCAGCGAAATCATACCCCTCTTTCGAAATACGCCATGTTTTATGGCCATGTGGTCGTTTTCGTCAACCCGATACCCCCTGTCGTTTTTTGTCCTAGTTTCGCACCCCTCTTCCTTGAGACGCGTTGTATCCTGGATCTGATTCACCAATCAGGAGAAAGCCATGACAGTAGTTGACCAGCCCCGCCAGCGATCCTCGCATCAAACGCCGAGACGCATCATCAACGTCGTCGGCGCAGTCATCGTCAAAGACGGCAAAATACTCTGCGCGCAACGAGGCGAGGGCAGATCGCTTGCCGGATGCTGGGAATTCCCCGGAGGAAAAATCGAACCTCATGAAACAGCCCGACAGGCGTTGCACTGCGAGATCGAAGAGGAACTGATGTGCGACGTCGAAGTCGCCGACAAAGTGTGCACCTCCTCTTACGATTACGATTTTGGCACCGTTGTGTTGACATCATTCATCTGCCATTTACTGAACGGCACTCCCCACCTGACCGAGCATCATGAGATGCGTTGGCTGGTCCCTTCCGAAATATCCTCTTTGGATTGGGCGCCCGCCGACCGGGAAACAGTGCGATTGCTTTCCACAATGAATTTCGCCAGAAAATAGCATCAACGAACACCATGGACGGACACTACGATTCCTCACTCATCGATGCGCTGCTTTCCAGTTTCATATTATCTGTCGTTCGCACGATCGCGTGAGAAGAGTCTGTCACGCGGCAAAAACACGACTTATCAAAATCAGACGCATTCACACAGACCATAATCAACTACACATGTTCATATGAACACTAGAGCAACACGAATTTCCAAAATAAAAAGAACACGCTCAATGTTATATTTTTTCATTTCTTTTACCCCATGGCAGATTGCCTATATTGCAACGAATTAACGCACACAACCACAAATATAGCTTATTTTCAGCGATTACAACGCTCATTAATCGTGATATCGTTATTCATGGACAGAAAAACTATCCACCACACATGTTCGCTTTTCATCTAAAGAGAACACGAAAAACAAACATTACTCATGTTCGTAAATACAAGGTAAAAGGACAAAGCCATGGCCGATAAGAACCCCATCATCACCGTAGATCTCAACATGTTCAGCCAAGACGCCGAGGCGAAGACCACCGAAGCCAACAAAGTCGCCAAGAGCCTCGGCATCAGCGACGAGGCACTCGCCAAAGTCGAAGACTTCAAACAAGCGCTTACCGAGCATAACGCCTGGGATCTGCCGTTCATGGGCTACGTGAACGAGGACGGCTACGGCTACGCCTACGTACCGGACGCGGCCATCACCATGAATCCCTATTGGGACGCGCATAAGGAATTCATGAATCTGCCCGAAGACGTGCAGACCGCCTTCGCCATCCGCATGCTATTCACGCATCGTCCGGTCGATCGCTACGGCGCGGATATGTTCCTGCACTACCACCGTGGCTTCCAAGTGAACTTCATCGGCTCCGGCGCCAACAAGTACTGATCGGGATCGCCCGAATAGTTCTCGCGCACAAAACCATTCCGAAACAGACAACCCAAACGACAAGGTGGTTTGCACATATATCGAACATATGCGCAAACCACCTTCATCGACTCATTTCGCGCCGATACAGCTTACTGACCGCCTGCATAGGCACCCGCATCAAGACCGTCGACATCCAGACCATCTGAGCCAGGACCAAATTCCCGTCCACCCGGGCCTCCGAGGAACTCACGAGCGGACATGCCATTCTCCTTCCGGGACGCATCCACAGCCTCCTGCAGCACCTGACGCACCTCGAAACCGTTAACCACGTTCTTCAGTGCCACCACGCCGTTGCCAGACGACTGGTCACGCGTATCCAGCACAAGCGTGCTCATACCGAAGATACGCTGCAGGAACGTACGCTCCACACTGATGTCAACGATACGAAACAGCTTGATCAGGTTGAATCTCTCATTCAAGATACCGGTTTTGACGCTCAATTCCCGATCGGTAAGCGTGTATACGGTGAATGTGAATGGCGTACGGCACCAATTACGCTTACGCTGCCGCCACAGGACATTGCCACTTGCAACCTTCATAGGTAATTCTCTTTCTTACCTGACCATAACGGGCCTTTATAGACCCGCCTAAGTCCACGGAATACGCCACGACTACGTGACGCATGCAACAACAATCGCAATTCTACCGGCCAGGACACCCAACTTATCTCGAATCACGGAGACAGCGGCAACGGCACGAATCGCAATCACGACCAAGAGCTCATAATAAGCGCGCAGAAGTGTTTCACAGAATGTTTCATGCATCGAAACTGGAACTTTCGGCACAAGCGCCATATCATGCTATAGGCTTGGGCGTCAGTAGCGAACTGATAAGACATATTCAACCAGCAACACCGCCTCACCTAGATGCGCAATGGAAAGGCATGCAATGGATTCTGGACAGGGCAGCTTCAATCGCAGGCAGGATGCCGACGATCTCACCGATTACGTCAACAACGGATGGCTCAATTCCAACGAATTCGACGGACCGACCTTCCTGTGGAACCACATGATACGCGAAGCCAGTCGAGAAGGCTCCGACCAACGTAACGATGTGCCGGTCGCCAATCTTTCCGACGCGGACACGGTCATCAATATGCCTATGCAATGGTATTTCGACGCTCTCGCATCCATGGTGCCTACCGCGGAACGCACTGACACTGGCGTGGAAATCCCACGCATCGACATGCCGACGTTTTCACTGGATTCGCAGGCATTGTCCGGTGTGGACGCGGTGGTCGGCAATGCAGTGGCCAGCACACGTTGGCTTGATGCGGTCGGCAACCTCGCCAAGGCCGTGGAAATGACCGCACGGTTCGTCGGCAATGTAGCCGACCGCGACAACGAGGGTTTCGACTATTTAAAGGATCTGATTCAGACCGTGCGCGTATACATGGATGCGGTGGCATGCAATGCGGACCCCATGACCGGCGAGCAGGCGCTGAATATCATCACACAGGTGGCTTGCAATGAGGATTTTCGACTCAACGCCATGCAAATGGTTGAACTGCTTTCCTGCGGATTGTCGTTCGCACAGTGGGATGATACTCGCATGTTCGCTTACGATGCGTTGAATAAGGGCATTGCCACGATGAGTGATTTCGCCTCGTCTGCTTCGACGTTGTCAAACTCGGCAGATGATTCCAACAGCCGCGACATACAAACTAATTCGCAGCCTGTTGCGCAAGCGAAAACCGATTTGAGTTTGTTTGAAGACGATGATTCCTTATCCGCAGAAGATTTGAATAATCTCGCGATGCTTGATCCTGCTTTGCTTTCGGAAAAGGAGATTGCGCAGGCCGCACAGAATCAATTCGATCATGCCGTGCAGTTTTTGCGGCATGACTTGCTGCGGATTAGCGGTGACATTGATGAGGCTGATCGTTTCCTACGTGACAATCATACTTCCGAACCGCTCGCCGATGCATATGCGGCCCGTCTGATTGCTGCCGAACGTTGGCAGGATCTGCTCAATTTTGTTGATCTGGTATTGCGAGACAAACCTAATCAGGTCACGATGATGTTCCCCGAAGAAGTGGTGCCCTACGAGTGGGAGACGATTCGAGAGGCCGCTTTGGAAGCACTAGGACGTCGCGACGAATTGATTGCGATGTATCAGGAACGTTTAGATGACACATATGACCCCAACACCGCACTCAATCATCTGAAACTTCAGGCATGGCAAGACTAAGAGCTAAGAGCCAACAAGGCTGAGGGGCAAGGCAAAGAAACTCACCTCAGCCCTCAGCCATACGCATCCTACGTTCAGCCGATATGCCGGTTCATCATGTTGTATTCCGGCTGGACAACGGTCAACTGATGCAATCCCCGTTCGGATGATGCGCTGAGCGCGTTCCAAACGTGCCGCGCTCCATTCCTCACTCACACTGTAGGCAAAAACGTATCGCACCAACAAGTGTGCGATTGTACTCCACGGCGACCGGACACAATCGCACACCTGCTTTTTCATATTGTCTCCAATATTGCCTCCATGCTGCGTATTTCATATCGGAGTCAGTAGTGCGAGATACGCAGCGTGGCCAACTGGAACGGGGCGAGATGAATATGGGCGCCTTGGGCAGGCACCGGTTCGCGGGATTCGAGACAAATCGGCAAATCCTCGGGCAATCCGTCGCCTTCCATAACATCGGTTTCTCTTATCAGGCCGCCACCAATCGCTTCTGTCAGATGCAGCATGGCTTCGGCATGGCCTCCCGCGGCCTCATACAGTCGTATTACAAGATCTCCCGAACCATCATCAGCCAATTTCACCCAATCGATGATTGGCATGCCAGACACGGTTTCCAAAGATACCAAAGGATCGAATACAGGAACATTGCCAATTATCGGCGCATTAAGCTCCGCTGCTGCGTGAAGAGTACGGGCCAGACTCGCGTCAAGTATGACGGACCATTGAAAATCATGCGGTCCGATATCCTCTTTTGGATCCGGAAACACCGGTGAGGATAGTAACGACAGTCGGAACATCGTACCGTTCACACGACCGGTAGATCCATTCGTGGCGATGGACGTCACATCGGAACCATATATGGAACCGTTGGCAATCGCTACGGAATAGCCCGGCTCGTTGAAACGTACAAAACGACGCGTGCAGCTTTCGTATTTCGCTTCGTCGGAAGGAGTGTTGCGATGTATCGGCCGCTCAATCAGACCATATTGGCAATCGTACTGCGCGATGGACGCAACAACAGACAACGGAAAACCGACTTTGAGGAAACGCTCCCGCTCGTGCCAGTCGACGTGAGCGGCAAAATCAAGCTGTTTGGCTTCACTACGCAACGTTATCGTAGTGTCGATACGGCTCTGACCAAATTTGGTGCGCACAACCACATAGGCCTCGTCATCCCCCGTTTCCGCGGAAATGATGCAGCCACTCGCCAAGGTTTCATAACGAAGAAACGCATCGCGCTCAATCTCCCAAGCATCCCAAACGGACGGCTCGTCTTTCAGCAATTCGTAAGAGCCAAGCCTCATGCCATCGGGGACGAGCTCACGGCCAGCCTGAACATCCTTCAAAGATGAAACGGTGCCGTCAGACTCGATGACGGTCTCGACAAGACCATTGGACAGGATGACACCTCCTGTAGCGGTATTGGTCAACGAAACTTGCGTACCAGCCACAGGTTCGGCGGGAACCGCCCTCCATGCGTTGCCATCGACCCGATATTCTGTGATTCGCGCACGTTCCAGCACAGGAGCGTCCGGTCTGGCGCAACGCAGTACCGCACATGCCGAATCAGCAATCATTTCAAGTCGTTTGATATCACGCGCATAATCCGCACGAGCTTCACGATGCACCCATGCGATTGCGGAGCCGGGAAGGATGTCATGGAACTGGTTGAGCAGCAGCGTTTTCCAAATATCGTCAAGTTCGTCGGTTGGATACGTGTAGGATGAGTCGGCAATGGCCGCTGCTGCGCACAAATACTCCACCGCCCGTAGCCACGTTTCCTCGTTACGACATCCGCGCTTCATCTCTTGCTGGGAGGTAAGCGTGCCTCGATGCAGCTCCAGATAAAGCTCACCATGCCATATTGGACTTTCTTCACCTGCCTCGTCTACAATCTGCTTGCGTATCATATCGAAAAGTTCGTCAGGCCCACTGGTTTCGACTTTAGGTAAACCCTCAAGATCATGAAAGCGTTTCAGACGGCCCAGCATCTCACGCGTGGGACCGCCGCCACCATCACCATAACCGAACAACATAAGGGCGCAATCGGAAAGATCCTTATCACGGAAATTGTGTTCCGTATACATAAGTTCTTCCGCAGTTACACAAGCCGAATAAGTATCAGAAGGCGGAAAATGCGTAAGGATACGCGTACCGTCGATGCCCTCCCATTGGAAGGAATGGTGTGGAAACTCAGTGGTATCGTTCCATGAAATTTTCTGCGTAAGAAACCAGTCATATCCGGCCCTTCGCGCGATCTGAGGCCATGCACCCGTATAACCGAAACTATCTGGCAACCAGATGCCATGTGGTTCAACTCCCAGATGTTCACGGAAATACCGTTTGCCATAGGCAATCTGGCGAATCAATGATTCTCCGGCTGGGAGATTGCCATCAGACTCAACCCACATGCCGCCCACGGGAATGAACCGTCCCTGTTTAATACGTTGCAGCATGCGGACGAATAGGTCCGGATGGTCCTGTTCAAGCCAGGCGTACTGTTGCGCCGAACTCATCGCGTATGTGAAATCAGGATACTTATCCATCAATGCGAGCACATTCGATACGGTGCGTGCCACTTTGCGGCGGGTCTCACGCACCGGCCACAACCATGCGGAATCGATATGAGCATGGCCAACAGCACCGACATGCAAAGCGGAAGCGTTAGCCGGCCTAGACAGCACTTCAGACAACGCTTCACGTGCTTCGACAACGGTATCCGGATGCTGTTCATCAAAGATGTTCAAAGAACGTTGCAAAGCCTTGGCTAGCTGGTAATAGCGTGTGGATTCCTTATCCGGCAAAGTTTTCATCAATCCTTGGATAGCATCTAAATCCAAGTGGTATTCTTCGAAGCGTTCATCGTATTCAGTAAGTTCAGCGGCTCGGAATACATATTGCGTCTCAGGTTTTCCAGTGGCATGATCCCCCAGCCCGGTTTCATCGAAAGTGGTGACACCAAGTATCAGCGGATTGCAGGCCGCTTCAACATACACGGTGAACATGCCATCGTTCCCGATTGCCATATGACACGTTCCATCGGCATCAATGAACGGCACCCAACGATTGCGCGGATGCAATGCTTTGAGAACCGTGCCATCCGACCGATAGACCATGCCTTCAACATGTCCACCTACCGAATGATCAAGCCAACCTAAATCAATAGACAGTTCCAAGGGCTTGCTTTTCGGATATCCCATTGGCAGTTTTCCTCTCAGCCGAAACCAAGTGGTACCCCAAGTGGTTCCCCATACGGAACCTACAGCGAACGGTCGGAATGGCACATCGCCTTTGGATTCATGTACGAAAAAATCTGTCGCAGGCATAGGCTCTCCGGGAATGTCAAAGGCTTCAATGGAGAGAGGCTCTATGGTGCGATGAATATGTGGGCGGACACGTTGCCGAATAACTCGTTCACATCGTGCAAGCTGCTGATCGATGTTCAGGAACATCGTTACCATCCTTACCGATTCCGTTCCACAAACCGTATTCAGAAAACCGTATCATATACCGTGTCAAAAGCACGTTCCGAAAAAATATCTGTTCACCAGAAGTCTTTATGGAACAACAAAAATTCCCTTTGGAAGCCCGAAACAGACCGAGCCGACCGGGAACAGGAAAAGCCTTCCGACACCCCGGGGCAATGGGCTCCGGTCGGCGGGCCGGCGAAACAAAACAAAATGGGGGGGGTTTCCGGGGCGTTACGCCCGGCGGGAACCCCCAAGGGAAATACGAAAGGGACCTTCCGGGAATCCCGCAGGGGACTCGACCAGAAGGTCCAACGTTGAA
>OLNR01001959.1_pt1 | contig 10761 bp, 9 predicted proteins | sample 1672231 | NCBI WGS metagenome assembly OLNR01 (sample SAMEA3136662, study PRJEB25190) | human gut metagenome
CAATTTAAATAACATACTCAGGCTGCGCCATAATATGCATCTTGCTGAAGAACTCCCGTGTTCTCTGATTCTGCGGATGCTCGAATACTTCTTTCGGTGTTCCGTCTTCTACTACGTGTCCTTTATCAAGGAAGATCACACGGTTCGACACATGGCGGATAAAGTTCATCTCATGGGAAACCAGAAGCATTGTATATCCCTGTGCCGCAACTTTTTTAATAACATCCAGAACCTCTCCAACCAGCTCCGGGTCAAGGGCTGAGGTCGGCTCGTCGAGCAGCAGAATCTGCGGTTTCATGGCGAGGGCTCTTGCGAGCGCCACCCTCTGCTGCTGTCCGCCGGACATATGTTTCGGATAGTGGTTTGCCCATTTCTCCATGCCGACCAGTTTCAGTTCTTCTAATGCAATGGCTCTGGCCTCGTCTTTTTTCATCTTCTTGACAACAATCAGGCCTTCCATCACATTTTCCAGTGCGGTTTTCTTCTCAAACAGATTGAACCGCTGGAACACCATTCCTGTGTTCTGTCTTAAATACAGAAGCTCTTTCGGTTTCCGCTCGGAAAGGCCGATCACCTTGTCCCCGATCGTCACCGTTCCCTTCTCCGGTGTCTCAAGGCGGTTGACGCAGCGCAGAAGCGTTGATTTTCCGGTTCCGGAAGGACCGATGATTCCCACAACATCGCCCTGTTTGATCTCGAGGCTGATGTCGTCGAGCACCACGTTGTCGTTATATTTTTTTGATAAATGATCAATTTTTATCATTTTTCTTACCCTCCCCGTTTGCGGACGCCAGCTCTACCTGGTCCGGAATCCGGATTTTATTTTCAATTACGCGGATAATCTGCTCGATCACCAGCGTTACCAGCCAGTAAATGATGGCCAGTGAAACGTAAACTTCAAAGTAGCGATACGTTCTTCCTCCAATAATCTGGCCCTGTGCGGTAATCTCGACAACGGCGCAGGTAAAGGCAAGAGACGTTCCTTTGATGATACTGATAAAAGAGTTTCCAAGGGTCGGAAGCGCAACCTCAAAGGCCTCCGGCAGAATGATGCGGCGCAGTGTCTGCGGATACGTCATGCCGAGTGCATGTGCTGCTTCGATCTGGCCCGGGTCAACGGACTGCAAAGCCGAACGGATAATCTCAGCCATAAAGCCCGACTGGTTCAGTCCCAGAGCGATCATCGCATAGACGAAACCGGAAATATTGGCAACCGCCAGATTCGTTCCGAACTGCTGGTTGATTGCCTTGAACATCATGGGAATACCAAAGAACGCAACGTACAGCTGTACGATGACCGGCGTGCCGCGGAGCAGTGAAATCAGAAGATTCGTAATCTGCGTCAGCACTCTGATTTTTTTCATTTTGATGATCGCCATCACAAGTCCCAGTCCCAGTCCGATCAGCATAGAAACCACGGCCAGTTCCAGCGTGATCGGCAGCTTTGTCAGCAATTCTGGTATGGATGAAAATACCAGTGAAACGTCAAATAATTTTCCCATGATTTTTGTCCTCTCTTACACGTATTTTTCTACCAGTACACAGGTAAAGCCAAGATTTTTCTTCGGCTTTTTCGGCTCTTCGTCTTTCTTCGGTACATGGTGGTCGTATACCGACAGGTCAGCGTCCGGATTCAGTTTGTAGCCTAATTTCTCATAAAAGCCTGCGGCGCGGTCCTGGCTCGTGATGACGATGTGATCGACACCGTATTCTTTCAGCCATTTCTCAGCGGCTTCGATCAGTACGCGGCCGTATCCGCTTTTCTGTTTTTCTCTGACAACACAGACACGCTCGATTTTTCCTGTCTTTTCCGCCGGAAATGCGATGCGGCAGCCGGCTACCGGCTTGTGATCTTCTGTCAGCAGAATTGCCTGCAGATCATCTTTGCTCTCGTCCTGTCCGAATTCCAGTTCAATCGGAATGTTCTGTCCCAAGCAGAACGCATCGGTTCTGACGTAATCATATGCTTTGTATTTCCACTCTTCGCTTCCCTTTTCTACCCGGTAAATTTCTGCCATGTTTTTCGCTCCTTTTAGAATCGGGAAACGGATGTTCTCGATCCGCTTCCCGTCTGTTTTGTAATCTCTTCTGTTTTTATTTCGAAAACGATATTCTAGTTTGGTGTCTCATCAAAGTATTTCTCGTCCGGGCTGGTGTCCACGCCGAGATACTCGGTTGTGATCTTGGAAAGAGTTCCGTCTTCTTTCATCTCTTTTAAGGCTTTGTCAACATCCTCGCGGAGTGCTGCGCCCTCTTCGTTCTTTCCAAACAGGAAGTAGGTATTGTTCTGCGGGAACAGGAAATCTTCGGTCTCCTCGTCGATCTCGTTTGCTTCCAGCTGACCTTCCAGTCCGAACTGCGGAAGCAGGTTGTCGATGATCGGTCCGTCGTCGATTGCCACATCAGCGGTTCCATCTACGATGTGCTGGTAGCGGACCTGGAAGTTTGCATTGGAATATACGATATTGATCTGGTGATCCGGGTTGTCTGTATTCCATTTTTCCAGTGCATTTGCGGTAAGGCTTCCTGCACTCAGCTCAATTTTGTATCCGCGGTCTGCCAGATCGGTAAGAGAAGTCAGCGGCTCATCGCCGGTTCTCTGAATGTATTCGTTGAAGCTGGTTTTATATGGTAAAGAGAAGTAGTAGGATTCTGCTCTCTCATCGGTATATCCATAGTTGTTGACTGCGATGTCGTACTGACCGCTCAGCACACCCTGCAGTGCATCTGCCTGCTCAATTTTCAGTTCATACTGCGGAAGGCGGTTGAACACTTCTTTTACGATATCGATATCGACACCGGTCAGCTCGTTGTCATCATTTACGTAAAAGTACGGTGCCAGTGTGCCGCTTGTTACAGCTTTGATCACTTTTTTCTCACCGGAATCCGATGCGGAGCTGCCTTCTGCGGAAGATGATGCTGCGGAACCGCTGCTGCTTCCTGCATTTGCTGATGCATTGCTTCCGCATCCTGCAAAGCTTGCTGCCAAAAGGCCCGCTGCTGCCAATACTGCCCAGAATTTCTTTGTCTTTTTCATAATAAAATCCTCCTCATTTCCTCGTTTTTTTCTGTTCCGGCCGCGCCCCGGCTGCCTGAGAGTGTTCCACCAAGGTGCCCCGGATTCTTCTGTTTTTCTTATAAAAGTCCTTTCAGCGGATTAATCGATGCATCCACGGAAAGTACGCCGTTCTTCGGGTTTCTGTCTTCCCATTTCGGGCTGTTCCAGATGGTTTTTGAGATTTCTCCTGCGTAATCCTCGTAGGTCTCTCCCTCCGGATGGTGAAGGAATACTTCGTCCGGTGTTTTGCTGAGTGTTCTTCTCGATCCATCGTCTGCCATCAGCTTCTCGAAATCTACTTTTGCAAGGATTCGTTCGTTGTATCCGCGGAAGAGAACCTCGCCTAATTTCTTTCCAGGTCTCGAAAGTGCCAGCACCTGCGGATCGCTTCCGTGACGGAAGGCCGGGATCGCATACAGCTCTTTTAAGTAGCCCCAGATATTTTTGTAATCACGAATCGGTTTCTTCACCGGTCCTACGTTGTGGAAGTAACTGACATCCCAACGGATCAGAGTGACGTAAGCGCGGACATCGCTGTCGGTGATGTAGTCGCCGAACAGGAAACGGTTCGTCTCCAGCCGTTTGTCCAGCTTATCGAGGGATTCATAGAAATCTTCGTATGCCTCATCGTATGCTTCCGGTGACTGGCAGAATGCCATGCGGTAATGGCCGTTGTTGACATGCGGGAAGAGCCAGTCGTTAAACTCATCGATCTCTTTCCGGAATTTTTTCGGGTACAGGTCCGGCGCATCTTTTGGCTGGAATGGACGGAACTGCACTTCGAGGTAGTTCGTCAGGCGGTGATAATCGTTGTTCACAGCCTTTTTCTCTTTGACATCCACCAGGGTCGGTGTCGTTGCTCTTCCTTTGAAGTCCGGGTTTGCTCTTTTATAGAACTCACTTAAGAAGTAAGCGCCTGTCGCCGGATCCTTGAAATCCGGATACTGTCCGAATGCATGTCCGTAACGGTTTGTCTCGCCGGATGGAGAAACTCTCGTCTCCGAGATCACATCCTGCAGTCCTAAAAGCTCCCGCACGATGATCGGTCGGTTGGACCAGTTGCATCCGGTTGCCCAGTAGATCCCGAAGCGGTTTGCTTCTGCTTTCAGGTCGCCTTCTTTATCGCCGAATGGCTGGATAAATGCATTTGGCTGACGGATGAAAGCGCCGCGCTCATCGATCTCTACAAGGGTTTCATTTGGTCTTGGGTCTACTCCGACTTCTGCTGCAAACTGTTCTGCCAGTGCATCGGTGTATTTGATTTCTTCGGTTTCTTTATTTTCAACTGGGGTGAAACTGCATCCGCATCCGCTCATGTTTTTGTCCTCCGTTTTCTACGTCTGTTTATTATCTATTCTTATGTTGTTCATTCGCATTTCTTTTAAAAAAGGTTAAAAAAATAGCAGGCATTCGTTCCGGCCTGCCCGCACATGCAATTTCTGCTATGCTTTTTCTGCCTGCGAATGTTTCTTATTTTTCTTTATTCTGATTGGAGCTGCAGCAACAGCAACAACACATCTCCATCATTCTGTTCTCCTGCATTCGTCTGTTGTCTGTTTTTTTCATTTGCTGTTCTCCTTTCCTACTAATTCGATATGTTTAATGTGTTTCTCGATTACATGGCATATTATAATGCATATTTTTTCTATGTGCAACCCCTAAAACGCCTTTTGGTAATTGTTATTTCGATGAATCGCTTATAGGTTTTTCCTATTGGTTAGTCATACCAGAAAGATATTACTTATCACACCTGTAGGCTGATTTTGCTTTTTCCCGGCCAACCGCCGCAACTTTTGCAATGTGCTCAACAATTCTTGCCATGGCTTTTTTCTTAAGAAACGATACAATAAAAAGCAAAGAACACCACTTGCAAAATACAATGTACTCTCGGAATCTTTCTGTGCTTGTTTTTGTGAGATGATTTTTTGTCAGTTGTGCCCAAATTTCTGAGGCGTACGCGGTGCGTACGTTGATGAAATTCGGGTGCAGCTGGCGGAAAATCAGCCGCAAAGGCAAGTGCAGAAAGATTCCGAGAGTACATTACAAAATAAAGGAGAGTTTTTCTTATGGAAATGACATTTCGCTGGTATGGTTCCAAATTTGATACCGTTACCTTAGAGCAGATCCGCCAGATTCCGGGCGTAACCGGAGTCATCACAACCCTGTACGACACTACCCCGGGCGAGGTGTGGACACGCGAAGCGATTCACGCGTTAAAAGAAGAGGTTGAGGCCTCTGGACTTCACATCTCCGGCATCGAGAGCGTCAACATCCACGACGCCATCAAAATCGGCAGCCCGGACCGTGAGCAGTACATCGATAATTATATTGAAACGTTAAAGCACCTCGGCAAGGAAGACATTCACCTTGTCTGCTATAACTTCATGCCGGTCTTCGACTGGACCAGAACAGAACTCGCACGCGTCCGTCCGGACGGCTCGACCGTACTTGCCTACAAACAGTCCGCCGTAGACGCACTTGTTCCGGAAAAAATGTTTGAATCTATCGCAGGTGATGCAAACGGCGCAATTCTTCCTGGCTGGGAGCCGGAGCGCATGGCAAAAGTGAAAGAGCTCTTTGACGCTTACCGCGATGTGGATGATGAGAAACTGTTTGCCAACCTCAAATACTTCCTCGAACGCATCATGCCGGTCTGCAACGAGTACGACATCAAAATGGCCATTCACCCGGACGACCCGGCATGGAGTGTCTTCGGTCTTCCGAGAATCATCATTAATAAAGAAAACATTCTGCGCATGATGAAGATGGTCGATGACCCGCACAACGGCGTGACCTTCTGCTCGGGCTCCTACGGAACAAACCTGGAGAACGATCTGCCGGATATGATCCGTTCCTTAAAGGGCCGCATCCACTTCGCTCACGTCCGCAATCTGAAATTCCACAGCCAGCAGGATTTCGAGGAGGCCGCACACCTTTCCTCTGACGGCAGCTTCGATATGTATGAGATCATGAAAGCGCTGTACGACATCGGCTTTGACGGCCCGATCCGCCCGGACCACGGACGTATGATCTGGGGCGAGAAGGCAATGCCGGGCTATGGACTGTATGACCGCGCACTCGGCGCGACTTATTTAAACGGACTCTGGGAAGCTATTGACAAGAGTCACAAACGTGGAATTTAAAGGAGGTTTTTACTGATGTCTCTTAACTTAACAGCTGCAGGACTGGCAGATCAAAAAGCGTGGGAAGCCGCAGGCTATGCGCTTCCATCCTATGACCGCGAAGCAATGATCACCCGCACGAAAGAATCTCCGTGCTGGGTGCATTTCGGAGCCGGAAATATTTTCCGTGCCTTCCAGGCAAATACAGCACAGGAACTGCTGAACAACGGTACCTTTGACCGCGGTGTCATCGTTGCGGAGGGCTTCGATACAGAAATCATCCGTGATATGTACCAGCCGCACGATAATTTAAGCATTCTGGTGATCTTAAAAGCCGATGGTTCTGTCGAGAAAACCGTTGTTGGAAGCATCGCAGAATCGCTGGCTGCCGATACGGCGGATTCTCCGGATTTTGCCCGGTTAAAAGAAATCTTTACCAAGGATTCCCTGCAGATGGCGACGTTTACGATCACCGAAAAGGGATATTCCCTGAAAAACGGTGCGGGCGAACTGCTGCCGTCTGTTGCTGCCGATTTTGCTGCCGGACCTTCTTCCGTTACCAGCTATATGGGAAAAGTTGCTTCTCTTTTATATGAAAGATTTCTTGCAGGCGAAAAACCGGTTGCGATGGTCAGCACCGACAACTGCTCCCACAATGGCGAAAAACTTTCCCTTGCCCTGACAGCCTACGCTTCTGCATGGGAAGAAAACAAGCTGGTACAGCCAGGCTTCCTCTCCTATCTGCAGAACCCGGAAAGAGTCAGCTTCCCGTGGACCATGATCGACAAGATCACCCCGCGGCCGGATGCTTCCATCGAAAAGATGCTCGAGAAGGACGGCCTCGCCGATGCACAGCCGATCGTCACCTCCCGCCACACCTACGTTGCTCCGTTCGTCAATGCAGAGGAATGCCAGTACCTCGTAGTCGAAGATCATTTCCCGAACGGACGGCCGCCGATGGAAAAGAGCGGATGGATCTTTACCGACCGGGAAACTGTCAACAAAACAGAGCGCATGAAGGTCTGCACCTGCCTGAACCCGCTGCACACCGCACTCGCTGTGTTCGGCTGCCTGCTGGACTATGAACTGATCAGTGAGGAGATGAAAAATCCGGTACTGAAAAAGCTCGTGGAGCGCATCGGATATGTGGAAGGACTTCCGGTTGTCACCGATCCCGGCATTCTCTCTCCGAAGCAGTTTATCGATGAAGTGCTGAACATCCGCGTCCAGAACCCGTTTATGCCGGATACGCCGCAGCGAATTGCGACCGACACGTCACAGAAGCTGTCCATCCGGTTCGGTGAGACGATCAAATCGTATCTTGCTTCTCCGGAGCTGTCACTCTCGGATCTTCAGGCAATTCCGGCTGTATTTGCGGGATGGCTGCGGTATCTGATGGGCGTGGATGACAACGGCGATGCATTTGATCTGAGCCCGGATCCGCTGCTTGCCACGGTCCGCCCGTATGTGCAGGATCTGAAACTCGGCGCACCGGCTGACCGTGAGGCGCTTTCCAAAACGCTGGCTCCGCTGCTCTCCGATGCTTCGATTTTCGGTGTGGATCTGATTTCCGCCGGACTTTCTGACCGTGTGCTGAATGCTTTTGTCTCGATGCTTCAGGGACCTGGCGCTGTGGCAGATACGCTTGCTGCGCTGACTGCTCAATTCTAAAAGGGAGGTATTTCCATATGAAACCTTTTATGGACGCTGACTTTCTGCTGCAGACCGATACGGCGAAAACACTGTACCACGAGGCGGCTGAAAAAATGCCCATTTTTGACTATCACAACCATCTGAATCCACAGGAGATTCTCGAAGACCGCCAGATGGAGAATCTGACACGCGTCTGGCTCGGCGGGGATCATTATAAATGGCGTGCCATGCGTGCGATGGGCTTTTCGGAGGATCTGATCACCGGAAACGCCGATGATTACGACAAATATCTGGCGTTTGCCGAGACGATTGAGAACGCGATCGGCAATCCTTTATACCACTGGACACATCTGGAGCTGCAGCGGTATTTCGGCATCACGACACCGCTCTCCCGCGCAGCAGCGAAGGAGATCTGGGATGAGGCGAATGCAAAACTGCAGACGAAGGAGTTTACCGTGCGCAATCTGATTCTGAACCAGCATGTGTCGCATCTGTGCACCACCGACGATCCTGCAGATGATCTGCACTGCCATCTGGCATTACAGAAGGAAGACTTTGCCTGCCGCGTTCTGCCGTCCTTCCGCCCGGACCGCGCCGTTCATCTCGAGAAGCCGGATTTCCCGGAATACGTGGAAAAGCTTGCCGCTGCCGCCGGCAGGACGATTGCATCCGCGGAGGATATGGTGCATGCCCTCTCCTGCCGCCTCGACTTCTTCCTCTCCGCCGGCTGCGTTGTCAGCGACCACAGCCTTGAGGGCTGCTTCTATGTGCCATGCACGGCTGCTGAGGCGAATGCCGTATTTAAAAATCGCATGAACGGCGGTGCTCTCACTGAAAAAGAGCTCGGCATGTACAAGGGCTTCCTTCTGACGAACCTCGGACGGCTGTATCACAAGCACAATATCGCCATGCAGCTTCATATCAAAGCGCTCCGCAACAACTCGAAGCGGATGTTCCGTGCACTTGGTGCCGATACCGGTTTTGACAGCATGAACGATTTCGCCTTTGCCCCGATGCTCGGTGCTTTCTTAAACGATATGGACGAGGATGACGCACTGCCGAAAACCGTGCTCTACTCCCTGAACCCGGGCGACAACCCGATGCTTGCAAGCATGGCCGGAAACTTTGCTGCGCCTGGCATCCGCTCAAAAGTGCAGTTCGGTACCGCATGGTGGTTCAACGATCACAAATACGGCATGGAATCCCAGCTTGCGACGCTTTCCAGCATCGGCATGCTCTCCACCTTCATCGGCATGCTGACCGACTCCCGCAGCTTCCTCTCCTTCCCGCGCCACGAATATTTCCGCCGGATTCTCTGCAATCAAATCGGAAACCGGGTGGAAAACGGGGAGTACCCGGCGAACCTGGAGTTTCTGAAAGAGATGGTGGAAAATATCAGCTACAACAATGCTGTTTCGTATTTCCTGTGATTTTCGCATGCCTTATTGACAATTATTCCCACATACCGTACAATAAAAGGGATTACTGATCAACGAAAGGATTACAGAAACATGGACGACTCAGGCAGTATGCCTCGACGATGCTTTATTTTCATCATTTGATAAACGGAGACATAATCTATCTTTGATTCCGCCAGATTCAAGATAGGTTATGTCTTTTTGTACATTTTTTGCATCGTGTCCCGGTTTCCCAAGAAAGGAAAAACAAATGAACAGCGACATCGTGTCACTCATCATCATTCTTATCTGCGTCATGCTCTCAGCCTACTTTTCGGCGACGGAGACTTCTTTCACCTCGCTGAACCGCATCCGCATGAAAAATATGGCAGAAAAAGGCGACAAGCGGGCGGAACTGGTGTTAAAGTTGCTGGAGAACTTTGACAAGCTGCTCTCCACGATTCTCGTCGGCAACAACATCGTCAACATCGGACTCAGCTCCCTTGCCACGGTGCTTTTTATCAAGCTTCTCGGCGGCGACTCCGGTGCGACGGTTTCCACGATCGTAACCACTATCGTGGTCCTGATCTTCGGCGAAGTTTCCCCGAAAAGCATTGCAAAAGAATCCCCGGAGACGATCGCCAAATTTTCCGCACCGTTTCTCCACATTCTGATGATCGTGCTGACCCCGGTGACGTTTTTCTTTTCCCAGTGGAAGAAGCTGCTCTCCCGCATCTTCAAATCCTCGGAAAACCACGGCATCACCGATGAGGAACTGATGACCATCGTCGAGGAGGCGACCCAGGAGGGCGACATCGACGACCAGGAAGGCGATCTGATTCAGAATGCAATCGGCTTCATGGAGATGGAGGCCGCAGAGATTTTTACTCCGCGTGTCAACGTCATCGGCATTCCGCTCGATGCGACGAAATCCGAGATCGCTAAGACTTTCTCCGACACCGGATTTTCCCGGCTGCCGGTGTATGATGATGATATCGACCACATTGTGGGAATTGTGTATCAGAAGGATTTCCACAACCACATTTACCACACCAACAAACCGCTAAGCAGCATCATCCGCCCGGCGCTCTTTGTAACCGAGAATACGAAGGTCGGCCCGCTGCTGAAAAAAATGCAGGCGAAGAAATCGCATATTGCCATTATCATTGATGAATTCGGCGGCACCGACGGTATCATCACCATGGAAGATATCCTCGAAGAGCTCGTCGGCGAAATCTGGGATGAGCATGATGCGGTTGTACAGGAAATCCAGAAAGTTTCCGAAAACGAATACCTCGTGACCGGAACGGCAAGCATCGACAAGGTGTATGAAGAGCTCGATATTGACAAAGAATTTGACGTCTTTACGGTCAGCGGATGGATCATGGGGATCCTCGAGCGCGTGCCAAAGGAAGGCGATCATTTCGTCTCGGATGGCCTCGACGTAACCGTACTGAAAATGGCAGACCGGAGAGTCGACAAGGTACGGATCGTGCGGCTGCCGAAGGATGAAAATGAACAGTAAGTAATT
>OLNR01001967.1_pt1 | contig 10713 bp, 11 predicted proteins | sample 1672231 | NCBI WGS metagenome assembly OLNR01 (sample SAMEA3136662, study PRJEB25190) | human gut metagenome
TTCCTCGCGCTGGCTGTCAGTTGAATAACGAGCATAGATCACAGCAGTCATGGCAGGCACCTCCCATTTACACATCATTGAACGGTGGATCGTTTTTTCAAAGCAATGTTTCGTATAATGGATATACCACATTTTACAGATGATTGCAAGCATTTTTTACGTTTCTCATAAGATTCATCAAAAAAACGAACGCTCTTTAAAGGCAAAACATTCACATTCCATGGTTCTATGAAAGCACCCGGAGGAATTGTGTCATTTTGACACAATTCCTCCGCTCACCGTGCCCCCTCCACCGGCTTCAGCGCACTTTTGCGGTATTGCAGAGGGCTTTGCCCGGTGGCTTTTGCAAAGCGGGTGGAAAAATTGCTGGCATCCCCAAAGCCTACCTTCTGTGCAATTTCGCTGACGCTGTGGTCGGTGAGGGCAAGCAGTTCCTTTGCCTGTGTGATGCGGAAGTTGACCAGATAATTATACGGTGTCGTGCCCATATACCGCCGGAACAGCCGCAGAAAATAGCTTTTGCTCATGTGCGCCTCTGCCAGCAGGTCGGCAAGGCAAAGTTCCTGCTGGTAATTTTGCGCAGGGTCTCCGCTGCCTGCAAAATGACCTGCCGTGCGCTGGTGGTTTCAGCTTCTGCAAGAATGCTCTGTGCACATAAGGCAAGCATTTCGTGGAGAGCCAATCCGGTGGTCACCATGCTGTCCACGGTGCTGAGTACCATATGGCTTTCCCCCTGCTCGAATGAGCCCCGCACCACGCAGGGTATAAAACAGAAGATATCAGGCCGCCATCTGGGCACAGCACGGTCTGTTTGCCTCCGGCCCGGACTTTGACATCACCTTCGGTCTGACCCACACCATCGAAAAGAGCGCAGAAATTTACGTCAAGGTGCTCTCCATGGGCGGCGGCATCATCCGGCAGACCATCACCGACGACGACCTGCGCGCCATTGCTCACGACTTTGGCGTGACCCTGAACGAGAAGTTCCTTAACTGAGCCATTCTCCCCCATTTTTCTTCATCATAGCAGAACAGGCATCCTGTCCGATACCGCCAAGCGGTAACACAAGATGCCTGTTCTGCTTTATTTTTCCCGGAACTCCATAGGCGTTTTTCCGGTGACTTGCTGAAAGACCGCGCTGAAATAATTGCGGGTGGCAAAGCCAAGCTGCTCGGAGATTTCCCGGACGCTGAGCGGTGTGCTTTTCAGCAGAACTTTCGCACGTTCGACCTTTGCAAACTTCACATAGTTCGTGACGCTCAGACCGGTTTCTTCCTTGAATTTGTGAGTGAGGTAATATTCCGTGTAGCCCACCAGGGCGGCAAGATCTTCCGCTATGATCTTTTTGTCCAGATTCATCTCGATATAATCCACACATTTCTGGATCTGCATACTGAGGTTGGGGTTCGTCCGGTGTTTGTGGACACGCCGGATGAAATCATCGTACATCATCATTGCAAGCGGGTGCAGCTCATCCAACGATTTTGCCGCTTCTGCCGTCTGAATGTAGCTGTCCCCCAGGGAGTACGCCTCCTCCGGGGAAAGACCGCCCTCAATGGCGGCACGGCACACCAGCGAGGTGAACACGATGACGGAAGTCTTACTCTGGCGCAGAACATCGCTGCTCTGCACCGGCACGCCTGCGCTCATGCTCATACTGTTGGAAAGTGCCTGCTTGTAATTCATATCTCCGGTGCGGACCATTTGCAGCATTCCCTGCTCCGCCATCCAGATCTTATGCCGGTCATGGGGAATCGCATCGCTTTTCAGCCGTTCGTCCTGTGCTGCACTGCTGTTCACATCGCTCAACTCCAGCCGCTGCCCGGTCAGGCAGTAGTGCATCATCAGCAGATAGCGGTTCATAATGGTGTTTTGCAGGGTAGGAACTTTTTCAAGGGCTTTGTAAAGTTGGATCGTCCATGCCACACTGATCTCCAGCTTGCTGTAATATTTCAGCCCTTCCTCGATCCCGCGCATTGTCACATCCCGATGGAACACCGGCCCGATGACCCAGACACGCTTCAGTTTTCCCTCTTTCTTTTCAAAGGCTGTGCCCCACAAAAGACCCAATGCCGTCCCCAAGGTAACGGGCACATCGTCCCGGTTCCCATGCTCCAGCATCCGCTGTTTGCAACCGAACAGTTCAAATGCACTGGAAAGAAATGCCTCGTCCGGGCAGTTGCTCCGCAAGAGCTTCCCCTGTGCATCATAGCACCATGTATATACATTTCCGCCGCACTGGACAAGCTCGGAAAACAGCATCATATTCTGGAGAACATTCATGTGTAACCCCTCCGGCTCATTGGCTCATTGATAGAGCCAGTATATCATACTTCCGCCGTTTTTTCTACCGATGCCCGGAACCCCCTCTCAAGCTCCGCAATACTCCCCCAGCATCGCAAGGCTGGGCTTTGCGGTCCGTTCCATAGTTTCACGGTTCACGGCGATCAGGCCGAACTGCATGGCATAGCCCTTCTGCCACTCAAAATTATCCATCAGGCTCCAATGGAAGTAGCCCTTCACCGGGATGCCGTCGGCGATGCAATGCTATACGCCCTCCAGTGCCTGTCGGATAAACGCCACACGGCGGGAGTCCTCAGCGGTGGCAATGCCGTTTTCGGTGACCATGAGGTCGCCCTTGAATGCTTCTGCCACCTTGCGGAGGACGTGTTCCAGTGCCTGCGGATAGACCTCGTAATCCATCTGGGTCAGTTCTGCGCCCTCCGGGGTGCGCTCGCTGACAAAGATCTGCGGCTGGGGTATGCCGAACACCTGTGCATTCTCCATGGCAGCATGATGATTCTCCTTTTTATCAGAAGCCGTGTTTTCTCTGTGCCTATTGTAACAGGTCTGTGCGGAGCAAAAAGGATAATTTTTCACGTTATTGGTAAATTTTTCGTTGAGCGGTCAGAACTACACGAATTTTTATCCTTAATTCCAATTTTTTGTCTGGCAGTACCTATTGCATTCTGTTATTCTGGTGTCAGAAAAAGCAGAACTCAGTTCACACAAAAAGGAGGAAAAACATTATGTTCCAAAAGAAACCCAGTGCCAGTGAGGTAGACGACGTCCAGTACCGCCGCGCCAAAACATGGCAGATCATCTGTTATGCCTGCAACGCCTTTGTGGGCATGAGCGTCTACTCCCTGATCGGTATGGCAAGTTATTCTGCCAGCATCGGCTACGGCATCACCACTGCAACCGTTGGCATCATCCTGATGCTGGCCCGCATTCTGGACGCCTTCACCGATCCGATGCTGGCATTCGTCTACGACCGCGTCAACACCCGTTTCGGCAAGCTGCGCGTTCTGCTGATCAGCGGCTACCTGATCGAAGCGGTGGGCCTGCTGTGTATGTTCAACCTGTGTTCCAGCAAGGGCTTCGGCCTGCCGGTGTTCGTTTTGACCTACATTATTTATATTATCGGCTATACCGTCAGCAACATGACCATCCAGACCCTGCCGGCTATTATGACCAACGATCCCCGCCAGCGTCCCACCATCGGTGTCTGGACCACTGCGCTGAACTACTTCGTGCCCATGGGCATGAGCATGCTGGTCTACACCGTCATCCTGCCCAAGTGCGGCGGCACCTTCAATCAGGGCTTCCTCAGCACGGTCTGCACCATCGTCCTGATCATTGCCGGCATCGGCACCCTGATTGTCTGTGCCGGCATCTCCGCCTACGATAAGCCCGAAAACTTTGAGGGCATCAGCAAAAATCACGAACCGCTGAAGGTTGCGGATATTCTTGAGGTGTTCAAACACAACAAGCCCCTGCAGTGCTATGTTGCCTCCCACGCTTCCGATAAGCTGGCACAGCAGGTAGGCAGCCAGGCCATCATCAACACGATGCTGAACGGCATCCTCATCGGCAACATGGGTCTTGCTACCACCCTTAGCATGATCAGCATGGTGCCTTCCATCTTCTTTGCGGCCTTCGGTGCAAAGTATGTAGGCAAAAAAGGCAGCAAGAAGGGCATCGTGACCTGGACCTGCGTCAGCATGGCCATCACCTCTGTGCTGATCCTGTTCTTCATCTTTACCGACACTCGTCAGATCGGTGTGATCGGCAGCTGGAACATGATCGTTTACGTCCTGCTGACCCTGCTGCAGAACGGCTCCAACATGTGCATCACCACCTCCAACAACTCTTACATGGCTGATACCATCGACTACGAGCTGGATCGCAGCGGCCGTTACATCCCGGCGGTTGTCTCCGGCACTTACAGCCTGATCGATAAGCTCATCACCTCGGTGGCTGCTGTCATCGCCACCGGTGCGGTCGCCCTTCTGGGTTACACCACCACCATGCCCCAGCCCACGGATCCCTACACCAGCGGCATCTTCTGGATGACCCTTGCCATCAAGTACGGTCTGCCGATGCTGGGCTGGGTCATCACCCTGATCGCCATGCCGGGCTGCCCGCTGACCAAGGAAGAAATGGTCAACGTCCAGAAGCGCATCGCAGATAAAAAAGACGCCCTTCGTCATGAAGTAATTGCAGAGAATATGCAGTAACACCCCGCAAAGACCGAAAGGATTCATACGCTCTTTCGGTTTTTGCTGATTCTATCCATCTTTTATAAATATAAAGGAGTTTTTACCATGAGCAAGACCATCCTGTTGAATCAGAGCGACTGGCATTTTACCAAGGAGAACCCCGGCATCCCCACCGCTGTTATGGGTGAGGCCGTTGCCCTGCCCCACACATGGAACGCGGTGGACGGTCAGGACGGCGGCAACGATTACTACCGCGGCACCTGCTGGTATACGCTGGCACTGGAAAAGCCCGCCATCCCGGCAGGCGGCAAGGCTGTTTTGCAGCTGGATGGCGCAGCCATGACCGCCGCCGTCTACCTGAACGGTGAAAAGCTGGCCGAGTACAAGGGCGGCTACTCCACCTTCCGGGTGGACCTGACCGACCACCTCAAAGAGGAAAATCTGCTGGCCATTTCCGTGGACAACCGCGACAACGACACCGTGTATCCCCAGAAAGCCGATTTTACCTTCTACGGCGGTATTTACCGGGATGTGACCCTGCATATCGTCCCGGCAGAGCACTTTGCCCTGCCCGCTAATGGCGCACCGGCACTGAAGGTGACCCCCATCGTCACCGATCTTGCTGCCAAGACCTCTGAGGTCACCGTGGAAGCCGCCGTGGTGGGCGCACAGAACGTGACCTTTGCACTGGAGGGTCAGACCCTCACCGCCCCGGTGGAAAAGGGCACCGCAAAGGTTGTTTTCACGCTGAACAACGCCCATCTGTGGGATGGCGTGGACGACCCCTTCCTCTACACCGTATCTGCCAAGCTGGACAATGGTGAGGAGACCTCCGCCCGGTTCGGCTGCCGCAAGTTTGAGATCGACCCCCAGAAGGGATTTCATCTGAATGGACGCAGTTACCCGCTGCGTGGTGTTTCCCGCCACCAGGACCGTAAGGGTGCGGGCAATGCCCTGACCAACGAAATGATGGAGGAGGATATCTCCATCATTCTGGAAATGGGCGCCAACACCATCCGGCTGGCACACTATCAGCACGCACCGTATTTCTACGACCTGTGTGATGAAAAGGGTCTTGTTATCTGGGCAGAGATCCCCTACATCACCATGCACATGACCAACGGCCGTGCCAACACCCTGACCCAGATGGAAGAGCTGATCGTCCAGAACTACAACCACCCCTGCATTGCCGTGTGGGGCTTGTCCAACGAGATTACCGCTGCTTCTGCTGTCAACGAGGATCTGCTGGAAAACCACCGTCTGCTGAACGAACTGGCGCACAAGCTGGACCCCACCCGCAAGACCACCATGGCAAATGTGTTTATGCTGGAGACCACCAGTCCCATTCTGGAAATTCCCGATGTGAACAGTTACAACCTCTACTTCGGCTGGTATCTGGGCGAATTGGAGCAGAACGACGAGTTCTTTGACAAATACCATGCCGATTTCCCGGACCGCTGCATCGGCTTTTCGGAGTATGGCGCAGACGCCAACCCCCAGTACCAGAGCAGCCACCCGGAAAAAGGCGACTACACCGAGAGTTATCAGTGCGTTTACCACGAGCACATTGCAAAGATGATTGCCGACCGTCCTTGGCTGTGGGCGACGCATGTGTGGAATATGTTTGATTTTGCCGCCGATGGCCGTGATGAGGGCGGCAAGCACGGCGAGAACCAGAAGGGACTTGTCACCTTTGACCGCAAGATCAAAAAAGACCCCTTCTATCTCTACAAGGCCTATTGGAGCAAAGAGCCGTTCGTGCACCTGTGCGGCAGCCGCTATGTGGACCGCGCCGAGGATGTGACCGAGATCAAGGTCTACTCCAATCTGCCGGAGGTCTCGCTGTACAAGGACGGTCAGCTGGTGGAGACCAAGCAGGGCGACAAAGTGTTCACCTTCCAGCTGCCCATTACCGGCAAGCACAGCATTGAGGCACGCTCCGGTGAGCACAGCAGCGTGATCCTGGTGAACAAGGTGGACGCCCCCAACCCGGATTACGCCATGGACAACCGCAAGAACGTGACCAACTGGTTTGACGGCGAGCTGGACGAAAGCTGCTGGTCGGTGAAGGACAACATGGCTGTCGCCATGGCAGACCCGAAAGCCGGTCCCATCCTGAAGCAGATCCGGGAAAAGGCCGCTGCTTCCCGCGGAGACGTTGCTGCCGCCGTGAAGGACAATCCGGCTCTGGTGGCCATGATGGAGCGTGCCATGCAGCGGATGACCATTCAATCCATGCTGATGCAGGCAGGCACTTCGGAAGAGGACATCAAGCAGCTGAACCGTGTATTGCAGGGCATTTCCAAGGAGTGATTCGATAAAACGAACCTATTGTAAGAACTTCCAGCTCAGTGCAAAGTATCTAGCACAAAAATTCTGATCTGCCATTTCCTCATCATTTTTCTTCCTCATTGTCCCCCATAAAACACAACGCCCCGCACCGGTTACTTCTTCCGGTGTGGGGCGTTATGTTTTGTGGGGAATATTTTTGCGTTACAGGGTATGGGTTCCCGGCTGCAAGGTCAGGTTTCTGCCATGATGAGCGGAATTCAGCTGAATACGCTGGTGGATTTTCACGTCCTGACCGAGGAGCAGCTGAATGGCATCCTGAGCCAGATCAATCAGGCGTAAGGCAGGGATTGCACGATAAAATAAGTCCTACTCTCTCCACTTTACTATCATAAATTTTTCAAAACCCTCTTGACGAATTCTGTACACAGTGGTATTTTTCTTGTAAATCCCACTGCTCTTGTGGATTGGTTTGAACCTTTCCACAAGATGTGGTCGTGTTCATTTTGAACACTGCCTCGCCGTGGATCATCCCTGAAAGATTAACCGCCCCGCAACACACCCGATTCATTTTGCCGCCGATTCACCCCGACAAAATCCATCGCTGCGCTGCTTGGGCGGTATTTTTCTTTATGGGAAACGTACCTTGAAAATTTCATGAGCCGACCGAACGTGATACCGACTTTCCGTCAACGCCGCTGCGAAACAGGGGCAGGAACTTCGTTCGGAGCAAACGGTGATCAACATACACGAGCAGCGGAACTCTCTACTTATTTTTGCGTCTTAACAATTCGGAAACATTTGTTAAAAATACGTTTTGAGCGCAGCGGTAGAGGGCAAGAACCGTCCCGTGGCCACAAATTTTCAATTCTTGAAAATTTCCTGTCCATCCGGGACTTCACTTCTCAAACTCCTGCGAGTTTTCCAAGTGATCTTGTTGGGGCGTGCCTGCCCCAAACCCTGCTTAGAACGGACGAGGAGGAATTGTGTCAATTTGACACAATTCCTCCTCGAATCTCAATTTATGCAGCTAATATCAATTTGCTGTTCCTGATACAGTTGGTTTCTGAGTAGTTCCGGTGCATCTCCGGTGAATACCTTTGCAGCCTCTGTATCGCCTTTCAGATACCACATAAACCATGCCGTCACATAACCATCGGCAGAATAAAGCATTTTTCCATGATCCATACCGTTCCGCAGAGCGACTGCTTTATCATTTTTCACGGCATCGTAAAGCTGTTTTGCACCATCGGGCGTAATAACGTCGTTCTCCGTTGCCGCCAGAAGGAATACCGGAATATTCGTTTTGTCCGGTTCGTAGTGCATATTCAGTGCTTCTGCCAGATCCAGTTGTGTGGGAGAAAGGCTGACCGCACAAGTGTACAAACTACCGTGCGGCTGTTCGTTGATAGCGTTGAACACGCCCACGCCGCCCTGTGAGTGACCGGAAATTCCGATGTGTTCCGCATCCACTTTCTGATAGAAGCGGCTGTCAGGATCCTCATTTTCATTCAGAAGCCATGCCAGCGTCGTATCTGCCGAACTGCCAGAGCAAGTGCTTGGATCTTCATTGCCAATGACGATGAATCCCCACGAAGCCAGATGCTTGAAGAGTGCTGGATATTTGGAGCTATACACACCCGTGCCATTCACCATCACCACAACAGGATAGCTTTTGGCGCTCTCTGTCAACTCCTTGGGGTAATAGACATTGATATTCCCCCATTCTTCTTCGGTGAACACTTCCATATGTTCCACCTGCGAGGCACCCATCGCCAGATATTTTGCTTCCAGTTCGCCGCCTGTTTTAACAGTCTGTGTGTAATTGTTCGGAACGAATGGCTGCATGGACAGCAACAGTAAAATAATAGAAATTGTTATCACAAGGATCACCGCCACGATCAGAATTATTTTTAAGAAATTTAGAATCATCTTCCACATTCTGAATTATTCCTTCATGTACTTGTCCAGATATTCCACCACGGCATCCAGATACTCCATATAGACCTTGTTGTCATTTTGCAGTCCATGGCCGGAATGCTCCGCTACGAAATACCGGTGATCTACGCCGTTCTTTTCCAGTGCGGCGACCAGCGGCTTGGATGCGGCAAAGGGCTGCACCTTGTCGTGTGCGCCGTAGCAGAGGACAGAGGGCACCGTATCCTTTGTGACCCAGCGATCAGCAGAGATCGGTTTGACTGCATCCAGATAGGCACCAGATGTGATATCCTCCGGGGTCAGCGCCTGACCGGACATTACACTGAACAGTCCTGCGGCGGCCTCCGGGCTTTGGTCGAGACCGAAGATGCCCCAATCCTTCACATGAAAGCTGCCGGGGCCGACTGCTTCAAATACCATTTTGACCGGAAGCGGCGAGGTGTCGGCATCCCGGTAGGCATAGATCAGCGCAAGACATCCGCCTGCGCTGCCGCCCGCAATCGCCATCCGGTCAAGCTTATACCCCAGTTTTTCGGCTGCTGCAACCACAGAGGGCATGGCCGCTTTGATCTCCTCCGACTGGCTGTATACGCTGGCATCCGGGTTTTCTTCCGTAAACAATGTGTAGTTGATCCCTGCCGCCACATAGCCTTTGCTGCACAGCCATTTCAGCATCTCGGCATCACCGGCTTTGTCTCCGCTGGTAAACCCACCGGCGTGAAGATAGACCACAAGACCGTATGCATCCTGACTTTTGTCTGCCGGCACATAAAGATCAAACTTGTTGGCAGCACCCTCTCCATAAGGCAAGTCGGTGTACACCTTGCCAACCGTTTCATCCCAACGGGTGTTGTATTTGCCGTGGGTCGGGTCGCTGTTCATTTTGAGTAAAGCAGAGCCGACAAACGCTGCAAGAAACGCAGCAGTATAGAGCAATCCCCATTTCAGTGTTTTCACAGAATATTCCCTCCAAACAGCGTGCCGCCCAGCAGCAGATTCAACACTTCTCGAACTGCCAAACGTCCCAATACAAAAGCCACTGCAATAATGACGGCAAGTAAGATGATTCGTTTTGAAGTCATTGTCATAAAAACCTCCTTGACTTTTTGGTGGGACGAGTGTATCATCAAAACAGCGCTGAGTCAATCGTCTCAGCCAAAATGAGACAAAAAAGGGCGTTTGTATCATCCCATGAAGAACATGAACAATCAGGAAAAGAACACCTATGTGCGGCAGCACATTCTGTCTGCGCTGCTGGAATTGATGCACACACAGGACTTTGTGTCCATTAGCATTCAGGCGTTGGTGGATGCTGCCGGTGTTGGGCGGGCATCTTTTTACCGCAATTTCGCAAGCAAAGAGGACGTATTACAGCAGGAGTCTGTGCGTCTGACCAATGAATGGAAGACAAATTTTGACCATGAGCATCCTGATGGCACACCGGGTCAGGATAATCTATGGCTCGTCAGTCTGCTGGATTTTTACAAGGACCATGCTGAATTTTACCTTGCATTGTACCATGCAGGGCTTTCCAATATCATGCTGGAAACACTTCTTGGCTATTTTGACCGTTCGCCGGAGATTCCCAACGGGTTGGCTTATCTGAATTCTGCCATCGGTTATATGCTATATGGCTGGGTACATGAGTGGATGAATCGTGGAATGCAGGAATCCGGCACGGAGATTGCCCGGATGTTTGCAGAAGCACAGAAAAAACAGGCATAAAAGAACAGGGCGCATCCCATAAAAAGAGATACGCCCTGTTTTGCTATTCTTAATCTTCTAAGCCATGACTCTCGGTTACGTTTTTCAAATATTCCTTCGGATCGCCATTCAGAATCAAATCCGCATAGCCCAGTGGGTCATTGTAGATGAGGTAGTCTAACTCTGACCTCTGCGCCATGGTCACGTCCAATTCATCCTCAACCCCAGTGCAGTCAATGGAGATCATTCTCCCATCCCGGAGCAGCAGCTCCACGCAGCC
>OLNR01001990.1_pt1 | contig 10552 bp, 8 predicted proteins | sample 1672231 | NCBI WGS metagenome assembly OLNR01 (sample SAMEA3136662, study PRJEB25190) | human gut metagenome
CCAATCTGAGTGTGGAATCCAAAGACTTCACCCTGCCGGTGGTCGAAGCCACGGCAGGCGCGGACGGCATCGTGGTATCCACGCTGCGTAATGATGGCTGGGTCACGCTTGACCCCGGATTTCTGACGACCGCGCAATGCGAATCGAAAATCACCTACATCGACGGCAAGAACTCGATTCTGCGCTACCGCGGATACCCGATCGAGCAGCTGTGCGAGCAATCTGATTTCCTTGAGGTCGCATGGCTGTTGCGCCACGGCGAACTGCCGAATCAGGAGCAGTACGACCGTTTCATCTCCGACATCAACCATCGTACGATGGTGGGGGAGGATTTCCGCACTTTCATGGGCTCCTTCCCGCGTACCGCGCATCCGATGAGCGTGATGGCGTCCGCGGTCAACGCGCTCGCCACCTTCTACCCGGATACCACGGATATCAACGATTCCGACCAGCTTGACGAAGCCGCGACCATTATCATGGCGAAGGCGCGAACCATCGTCAGCTACATTTTCCGCCGTCGCCGCGATGAGCCGATGCTGTATCCGGATTATTCGCGCGGTTACGTGGACGATTTTCTGCGCATGTGCTTCGCGGTGCCGTACGAGCCGTTCGATTCCGATCCGCTGTACGTGCACGCGCTCGGCCGACTGCTGATCATCCATGCCGATCATGAGCAGAATTGCTCCACGTCCGTGGTACGTATCGCCGGTTCCGCTCACGCCAACCTGTATTCCGCGGTCGCCGCAGGCATCAACGCGCTTTCGGGCCCGCTGCACGGCGGTGCGAATGAGGCGGTGTTGCGCCAGCTCAAAACCATTCGCGATTCAGGCAAAACCGTCAAGGAATTCGTGGAAGACGCCAAAACCAGTGGTCAGCGCATTTCCGGACTTGGCCACCGCGTGTACAAATCGTATGATCCTCGTGCGGCGATCGCCAAGACGTATCTGCAGAAGATCATGGAACGCGCGGATACGTTGAAACTGCCGGCCGATGAGCGTGCATTGTTCGACGTCGCCACGGAATTGGAGAAGATCGCGTTGAATGACGAGTATTTCGTGTCTCGTCACTTGTATCCGAATGTCGACTTCTACACGGGATTGATCTACCGTGCGATCGGTTTCGATCCGTCGATGTTCACCACATTGTTCGCGTTGGGGCGCATTCCCGGTTGGATTGCGCAATATCGTGAGATGCTTGCCGATCCAAACACCAAGATCGGTCGCCCACGTCAGGTGTACACCGGTTACACCGAACGCGATTACGTGCCGATCGACCGTCGATAGTTGTTTTTTCGCTGCTTCATGGGATCGTGATGTCTTTCGCCAAGCCCTGCGGCTAAAGTATTGCACGGAAACGTGCAAGTAATGCAATCACTATTGTGAAGGAGCGAAGAATGACCGATCAACGCACTGCGTGGGGTTGGGGTCTGGCCAGCGTGGACGCGGCCGGCAATACTTTGGATGTTTGGTATCCGGAATTGAAGCTTGGCGAGGCGCCGAAGGAAGTGGCCCGCCCGAACCATAATTTCGGCAACCTTGCCCATGAGGGAGTGGACGTGCGTGGTGTGCGCCGCATTCCGGTGTTCACCGTGTCGAAGCTTGACGAGCCGATCGAAGATGCCGCCGACGCCTACCTGCGTCTGCACTTGCTGAGCATGCGTCTGGCCAAGCCAAACACACTGAACCTGGATGGCATTTTCGCGGCCCTCAACAATGTGGTGTGGACCAACTATGGTCCTTTCGCGGTCGAGGATTTCGCGCTGCGCAAGCTCGATGTGATGGCCGCCGCCAACCAGAGCGCTCCGGGCCTGCCGAAGGTCGACGTGAACGTGTTGTCGATCGACAAGTTCCCGCGCATGGTCGACTATGTGGTGCCGACCGGCGTACGTATCGGCGACGCCGACCGCGTGCGTTTGGGCGCCCATCTTTCCGAAGGCACCACTGTCATGCATGCCGGCTTCGTGAACTTCAACGCCGGCACGCTCGGCGTTTCCATGGTGGAAGGCCGAGTCTCCCAAGGTGTTGTGGTCGGCAATGGTTCCGACATCGGCGGCGGTGCATCCATCATGGGCACCCTGTCCGGCGGCGGCAAGCTCAAGAACTCCATCGGCGAGCATTCGCTGCTCGGTGCGAACGCGGGCATTGGCATCTCCCTCGGCGACAACTGCGTGGTTGAAGCCGGCCTGTATGTGACCGCCGGCACCAAGGTGACCATCTACGACAAGGCCAAGGTTGCAGCGGGAGAACCGCTCGAAACCGTCAAGGGCGCCGACCTTTCCGGCAAAGACAACATTCTGTTCATCCGCAACTCGGTGTCCGGACGTATCGAAGCGCGCCATCGCAAGACCGGTATCGAACTGAACGAAAAACTGCACAAGAACTAAAAGCAAGCCATGAAAATCTCCCTTATCACCGTCGGCAAAGTCAAGGAAAAATATTTGCGCGACGCCATCGCCGAATATTCGAAACGACTCAGCCGATACTGCAAGCTTGACATCGTCGAAGTAGCCGACGAGAAAACACCCGAGCATGCCAGTGAGGGAGTTGAACGGCAAATCAAAGCCAAGGAAGGCGAACGCATCGCCAAACATATACGTGACGATGCGTTCGTCATCGCGCTCGCCATCGAAGGCCAGCAGCTGACCAGCGAGGAACTTGCGCGGAAAATCGACGGTCTCGGGCTGCACGGCACAAGCCATATCCAGCTCATCATCGGCGGCTCTCTCGGGCTTGATCCAACGATTGTGAAACGGGCCGACTACCTGCTGAGCTTCTCCAAAATGACGTTCCCGCATCAGTTAATGCGCGTTATTTTGTTGGAACAGATCTATCGTGCGTACAAAATCAATGCCGGAGAGCCCTACCATAAATGATTCGTTCACGTTCTCGAATGATTCGCGCATGATTTCCGCGCATGAAATACGAGACTGCGTCAAGAATGCCGGAAGTCGATAAGTAGAAGGTGTTGCCTATACTGGTGCCCCATGAGTGACTACAGAAGCGAACGCGAGCAGCGAGAGCGCCGTCGCCGCACTTTGGTGCGAGCGGTGTGCATCGTCATTGCCGCGGCGATGCTGCTGAGTCTGGTGATTCCTGCTATCTACGCAGGTCTTTGACGCCCTTGGCCTGGTATGATCCTCCCCGGGTCTGCATTCCCATACATAACGAGACTAGTTCACGGCTCGGCAGGATGGGAGTGAGCATGCGGGCACGTGGAAAAGTTGAGGATTGTGCGAAAGCCGTATGAGGCTCCATGACAGAATATAAAGAACGCATAAAGAAATGTATGGTGTAAACGATGGCAGAATTTGATTTTTCCCAAGCAATCGGCGAAGCGCGCGCCAAATACGAATCAATTTCCAAGGCGCTGGACGTCGACCGACTGACCGCACAGGCCAAGGATCTTGAAGTGCAGGCGGCCGAACCGGGACTGTGGGATGACCCCGAAAACGCGCAGAAGGTGACAAGCAAGCTTTCCGCGGTACAGTCCCAGCTGAAGCGTCTCGCCTCCGCAAGCCAGCGTATCGACGACGTCGAAACGCTCGTGGAATTGGGGCAGGAAGAAGACGACGCCGACACGTTGGCGGAAGCGCGGTCCGAAGTCGAAAGCATTCAGAACGATCTGGCGGACATGGAAATCCAGACCTTGCTTGACGGCGAATACGACGAACGTTCCGCAGTAGTGACCATTCGCTCCGGTGCTGGCGGCGTGGATGCGGCCGACTTCGCGCAGATGCTGTTGCGCATGTACCTGCGTTGGGCGGAACGCAACGGCTACAAAGCTAAAGTCATGGACACCTCCTATGCGGAAGAGGCGGGCATCAAGTCCGCCACCTTCCAGGTGGATGCCCCTTATGCGTATGGTCGCATGAGCGTGGAGGGCGGTACCCACCGTCTGGTACGCATCTCCCCGTTCGACAACCAGGGCCGCCGTCAGACCAGCTTCGCGGCTGTGGAAGTGGTGCCGCTCGTCGAAGCGACCGATCATATCGACGTGCCTGATTCCGAAATCCGTGTTGATACCTACTGCTCTTCCGGTCCTGGCGGGCAGGGCGTGAACACCACGTATTCCGCGGTACGCATCACCCACATTCCGACCGGCATCGTGGTGACCATGCAGGATGAGCGTTCGCAGATTCAGAATCGTGCCGCGGCTATGGCAGTGCTGCAGTCCCGACTGCTGGTGCTGCGTCACGAAGAGGAAGCCAAGAAAAAGAAGGAACTTGCCGGCGATATCAAGGCCAGCTGGGGTGATCAGATGCGCTCCTACGTACTGCATCCGTATCAGATGGTCAAGGATCTGCGCACTGGCTATGAGACCTCGCAGACCCAAGCCGTGTTCGACGGTGATATCGACGCGTTCATCGAAGCTGGTATCCGCTGGCGTCATGAACAGCGTCGTAAGGCGGAGGAAGAAGCGGAAGCCTAAAAGCCGCGATTCCCGTAATCAGAACAGCACATAGTGGAGGGGTACGACGATGGCGCTGATTTCGCTTGAACATGTGAGCAAGGTGTATCCGAAAGGCACTAGGCCTGCGTTGGATGACATCAATCTCGACATCAATCGAGGGGATTTCGTGTTCCTCGTGGGCGCATCAGGTTCCGGCAAAACCACATTGCTGAGCCTGTTGCTGCGTGAAGAGGAGGCCACGGACGGCGAGATCCGCGTCGCAGGCAACGATTTGCGACGCCTGTCCGCACGGCAGGTGCCGCATTATCGTCGTTCCATCGGCTTCATCTTTCAGGATTACAAGCTGTTGAACAACAAAACGGTGTGGGAGAATGTGGCGTTCGCACTTGAAGTGATCGGTACAAGCCGTTCCACCATCAAATCGTTGGTGCCGAAAGTTCTGCAGACGGTTGGGCTTACCGGTAAGGAGGGCAGCTATCCGCATGAGCTTTCCGGCGGTGAGGCGCAGCGTGTGGCCATCGCGCGAGCGTATGTGAACCATCCACAGATTCTGCTGGCCGACGAGCCTACCGGAAACCTTGATCCGACCACATCGTTGGGCATTATGGAAGTGTTGGACGCCATCAACCGCACCGGCACCACCGTCGTCATGGCCACGCATAATGAGGAAATCGTCAACTCCATGCGCAAGCGCGTGGTCGAACTGCATACCGGCAAAATCGTGCGTGACGAGCAGCAAGGATCCTACGATTCCGCACTGTACTTCCCGGATGCCGAAGTGGAATCCAAATCGCATCAGGCGCTGAATGGTGGCGATGTCGACGCGAAGTACCGCGCGCCAAGAGGTTTGGACGTGTCCGATGCTTCCGAAGGAACGGTGGATGTGGAAGGTGCGACGCGAGCCGAAACCGCGGCGAATGCGGTTGATGCCGTGGCTGCGGCCATCCACGATGGCAATGGAGATGCGGGCATTGCGCGACTTGCCAATTCCGTGCATTCCGGTCGCACCGGCCGTTACGGAGAGGCGTTCGCCTCGGTGGAGACCACGTTGACCTGGGGCAAGGGCCTGAAGCTCGAGGAGCTTGCAGAGCCGGAACAAGCTGATTCGTCTGCACGTTCCCAGAGCGAATCCAATGCCGATACCACTATCGTTTCGTCTGAAACGAGCGTCGAATCAGGCAACGCGGATGAAAACGAACAGCCGGCTGAGCCAACGGTTCCTACGCCTCCGGCACCGCCGATGCCTCCCGCGCCGCCAGCGCCTCCGGCACCTCCTGCCGTTCCTGCAGTGACCGACGATGGAGCGGCGAACTGCGCAGAACAATCCGCCGAACAGCATGAAACGTCCGAAAACAAGGAGAACGACTGATGCGTTTGCGTTTCATTCTTTCCGAAACCTGGAGCAGCCTCAAGCGCAACGTGCCCATGTTGCTTTCGGTGATGCTCGTTACCTTCATCTCATTCCTTTTCATCGGAGCGTCGGTGCTTACCCAGGCACAGATCACCAAAGCCAAAGGCGATTGGTATTCCAAGGTCGAAGTGGTGGTGTGGATGTGCCCCGACGGCACCAGCCAATCCGTGAACTGCACCGCAGGAACCGCCGCGACACAGGCACAGATAAACGACTTGCAGCAAACCATCCGCAACGAGCTTGCCGATGATGTTTCGCAGATCACCTTCGTCAGCAAGGAAGATTTCTATAACGACACCTTCCTTAAACAATATCCGAACGGCGAATATCAGGGGCGTACGCTCACTGCCGATGACATGCAGGATTCATTGTGGCTCAAACTCAAGAATCCTGAAAAATACCAGGTGGTTTCCGAAGTGCTTTCCGGCAAGGAAGGTGTCGATACCGTCAGTGACCAACGGCAGATTTTCGAGCCGGTTTTTGCCGTACTGAACCGCGCTACCATTGCAACCGCCGCATTGGCCGCGGTGATGGTGGTTGTTGCCATCATGCTGACCGGTACCACGATTCGTATGTCTGCGGCGTCTCGCAAAACCGAAACGGAAATCATGCGTTTGGTGGGTGCTTCGAACTGGACGATTCGATTGCCGTTCATTCTGGAAGGTGCGATCGCGTCGTTGGTGGGTTCGCTGCTGTCTTGCGCCACGCTTTCGGTATTGGTCAAGGTGTTCGTCACTGATTGGCTTGCGACTTCCGTAAAATGGATTCCGTATGTGAATCAGATGACAGTGCTTTGGATTTCGCCGATTCTGGTTCTTGGAGCGGTATTGCTGTCCGTGATTGCATCCACGGTATCGCTGCATAGATATCTGAAGGCCTGATAAGTATTACTTATTGGCAAGTGGCATTACGTGTCGCGGATTTTAAGCATGAGATGCTATGGTGTGGAACAATGATGGGAGGCAAGTGACCGAATGATAAGCAAAAAAGCTCTCAAGCCGGCCGCTGCGGTGTTTGCAACGGGGGCTATGTGCGCCACGATGGCGATCGCCCCGTTTTCGCCTGCTGTTCCGCAGGCGCATGCTAATACGTATAGCAATCTGGTGAACGCACAGAATCGGAAGTCCGACAGCGCACAGCGTGAAGCGCAGCTGCGTTCGCAGCTTTCTGGTGTGAAGTCCGATCTGGCAAACAAGATCGTTGAACTGGACAAATTGACGAATACGAAGATTCCGGCGGCCCAGGCTGAGGTCGATGAGGCCAATGCCGCTGCCGCTTCGGCGCAAAGCGAGGCAGAGGCTGCCGCTTCCCGTTTGGAGGCCGCGAAGAAAGATAAGGAAAACCTCGAAGAGCAGATTGAGCAGACGGGCAAGGACTACGACGACGCGCATGCGGCCGTGGCGCAGATGGCTCGTGAAGACCTGCATGGTTCCGATGCATCCACTGTGATGAGCGTGGTGACAGGTTCCACGAGTACGCAGGAGTTTATTAATTCCATGCAGTCTCGTGATGCGTTGAGCCGTACCGAAGCCAATGCGGCCAGCGATGCGGCGAATACGTTGAACACGTCAATGAACCGCAGCGAGCGTCTTGCCGCCATCGAAAAGCAGATCGCCAATCTGAAAACCACAGCGGACGCGAAAGCCGCTTCCGCCCAGCAGGCTGCCGCTTCCGCACAGACCCAGCGCGACTCGCTTGACCAGTTGCGTGCAGAAGGCGAAACCCGCCGTGCCGAATTGGAAAGCCAGCAGTCGCAGCTGAACAGCAGCGTGGCCAAGCAGGCGGCGCAAACGGTTATGTTGCAGTCGCAGGTCGATTCATTCAATCGCCAGTATGCAGCCGAGCAGGCTGCAGCAGCCAATCAAAACAATGGTGGCAATCAAGGGCAGACTCAGCCAGGCAACAACAATACCAATAATGGCGGCAGCAATGTGACGCCTGCTCCTGCTCCTGCTCCTGCTCCTACGCCTACTCCTACGCCTGCTCCCGCGCCGAGCACCAATAACAATTCCGGTCAGGGAACCTCCAATGGCGATTACGGCAATGCCTACGTGGCCGGCCAGTGCACGTGGTGGGCGTACGAACGTCGTAGACAGATGGGCATCGGAACCCCCTCGTACTTGGGTAACGGTGGTCAGTGGTATCTAACCGCTTCCTCGTACGGTCTGCGAGTGGATCATAATCCGCAGGTGGGCGCGGCTCTCTCCTTCCTTCCCGGGCAGGCTGGAGCAGATGGTTTCTACGGTCATGTGGCCGTTGTGGAAGCGGTGAACGGAAGCACTATCACCATTTCCGAGATGAACGCGTCCGGCGGTCCCTACAACGTGTCGTATCGCACGCTATACAACGCATCCCAGTTCTGGTATGTGCACTGATTCATCAAGGAGTGTTTGAGTTTTTCCTTGAGCGTTGTGTCACGGGAGCGCGCCGCCTGAATCGTTGGGCGGCGCGCTCCCGTGATATTGTCGATTGTTGCGTTGCAGAACACTTCTTCGAAGAACCGGAAAGGAGGTCCGACATGGCCAAGGAACAAGGTGTGAAGCCGATTGCGCAGAATAAGAAGGCACGCCATGATTACGCCATCGAAGACAAGTATGAAGCCGGTCTGGTGTTGACCGGCACTGAGGTGAAGTCGCTTCGAGAAGGCCGCGCATCGCTGGCCGAATCGTTCATTACCATCGACCGTCGCGGTGAAATGTGGCTTGAGGGAGCCAATATTCCCGAATATCTCAACGGAACGTGGAACAATCATGCCCCTAAGCGCAAGCGTAAGCTGTTGCTTCACGCGGCGCAGATCGACAAGCTGGCTCGTCAAAGCCAGGCCAAGGGTTTCACCATCATTCCGCTGAGCCTGTATTTCAAAGACGGTCGAGTCAAGGCGGAAATCGCATTGGCACGAGGCAAGAAGGAATTCGACAAGCGTCAGGCATTGCGCGAGGAGCAAGACAAGCGTGAGGCCTTGCGTGCCATGCGATATGCCAACAAGCAGGTGCGATAAGTGGTAACCGGAAAATTTCCGGTTTCACATACTGATATACAGCGGTGGCCGTAATCTTTTTGTAGCTTGCCCTCTCTAGTGTATGGTTCAGATTCGGTCGAATAGACCGAGCGAGACATAGGAGAAGGATATGGAAGCGAAGAAAAGTCTGAAGGCGGTTGCCGCGTGTGCGCTGAGCGTTGCGATGCTGTTTGCTGGAGCGGCATGCGGCACCAGTGATGGAAGCGACGATGCGGCTTCGTCCGATAGCGGTTCGAAATCGAGCGAACTGACGGGTTATGACGTTTCGTCGGTGCAGAAAGACGATGACATCGCCAAACTGTTGCCCGATTATGTGACGAAGGACGGCAAGCTCACCATCGGCATGGACACGTCGTACGCTCCCGCCGAATTCCTTGCGGAGGACGGCAAGACCCCGGTCGGCTTCGATGTCGATATCGCCAAGGCTTTGGCGCAGGTGTTCGGCCTTGAAGCGGATCCGGAAACCGCGAATTTCGATTCGATCATTCCATCGGTCGGATCCAAGTACGATATCGGCATTTCGTCGTTCACCGTGACCAAGGAACGTTTGGAAGCGGTTGATTTCGTAAGCCATTTTGATGCCGGATCGGCATGGGCCGTGAAGAAGGGCAATCCGAACAAGATCGACACGTCCGATCTGTGCGGCAAGAAGGTGGCCGTGCAGACCGCCACCATGCAGGAGACCGAAGCGAACAAGATAGCCAAGCAATGCGAGGCCGACGGCAAGGATAAGCTTGAAGTGATCTCCAGCAAGCTGCAGACCGATGTGACCACGAACGTTGTCACCGGCAAGGCCGACGTGTTCTATGCCGATTCGCCGGTTGCGGGCTATGCCATCGCGCAAACCGATGGACAGCTGGAAATGCTGGGCAAGGTCGAAGGCGTCGCTCCGGAAGGCATCGTCATCAAAAAAGGCGACAGCCAGATGGATGAGGCCGTACAGAAGGCCGTGCAGAAGCTCATCGACGACGGTACGTATCTGAAGATCCTTAAGTATTGGGGTGTCGAGGACGGTGCCATCGAAACGTCGGAAATCAATACGCCGGGCGCCGAATAATTCCATGATTGAACCGTCCACGGATCAGACGGTTCAATGATCGCATGACTGGCGACGTGCTGGGAACAAAGCGGGTTTTGATCATATTGTGATATGGCAAAACCCGCTTTTTCGTAAGGAAAAACGGCATATCGAATAGAGTTTGCGTACTATTAACGTGGCCGTAGCAATCGTTTTCTATGGTGCCTGCAGGACTTCGGTTCGGCCGTATTCATACGGTTGGGAATGAAGAGAGGATCCGCGATGGCTTTCAATAATCTGAGGAAACTCGCTGTTTTTGCACTAAGCGCCGCCATGATCGTTTCGTTGGGTGCGTGCGGCACATCGGAAAAGTCCGATTCCGCGGCTTCCAGTGATTCTGAGTCGTCGTCGAACACCACCGGTTATGACGTTTCCGGCGTGACGAAGGATGACGATATAGCCGCGATGCTGCCGGAATCAGTCACCAAGGACGGCAAGCTCACCGTCGGCATGGACACGTCGTACGCTCCCGCCGAATTCCTTGCGGAGGATGGCAAGACCCCGGTCGGCTTCGATGTTGATATCGCGAAGGCGCTCGCCAATATGTTCGGTCTTGAGGTCGTGCCGCAAACGTCGAATTTCGATTCGATCATTCCGTCGATCGGCACCAAGTACGATATCGGCATTTCGTCGT
>OLNR01001992.1_pt1 | contig 10544 bp, 8 predicted proteins | sample 1672231 | NCBI WGS metagenome assembly OLNR01 (sample SAMEA3136662, study PRJEB25190) | human gut metagenome
TTACGGTGACAATACTTGGCTGGCGACGGCCCGGGAAGATAACTCAACGCCTACATCTAAGCAGCAACGAAAGTTGCTGCTTTTTCTTTTGCATAAAATGCAGGAGAATCTTTTCTTTTTCCCGATTTTCCTGTACAATAGAACTATCGAAGAATTTTTCGCCTGCTGTCGAAAAATCCACTGTTTCGTCGGCAGACCGATCAACGGAGGGAGAAATGTTATGTCGATTCAGGAAAACTGCCGTGTTGTAGAAAATACACGGCTGGGCGAGGGTCTGTATCTGATGGTGCTGGACGCGCCGGAAATCGTTAAACTGACGCAGTGCGGCCAGTTCGTCCACATTGCATGCGGTGAGGGTCATCTGCTGCGTCGCCCGATTTCGATCTGCACCTGGCAGGGCAGCCATCTGCGCATTGTTTTTCAGGTGAAGGGCGACGGCACGAAGTGGCTGAGCGAACGCAAGGTCGGCGATGTGCTCGACGTGCTTGGACCGCTCGGACACGGCTTTGACGTGCAGGCACTGGGCGACCGTCCGATCTTTATCGGCGGCGGCATTGGCGTACCGCCGATGCTGGGATGTGTTCGCACGGCAGCAGAAAAGGGTGCACAGCCTGCCGCAATCCTCGGTTTCCGCAACAAGGGTGCGGTAATCCTGGAGGGCGACTTCCGTGATGAATGCGAGACCTTTGTCACCACCGATGACGGCACCTACGCGCGTCACGGCTTTGTCACCGATGTGCTGAAGGAGCAGGTGACAGGTGCGACCGGCGTGGCTGCCTGCGGTCCGAAGCCTATGCTGAAGGCGATTGCGGCGATTGCAAAGGAAGCCGGCGTGCCCTGTCAGGTTTCGATGGAGGAGCGCATGGGCTGCGGCATCGGTGCCTGTCTGGTGTGCGCGTGCGCGCTCAAGTCGGAAAACGGCGAAACCCGTTACGGTCATGTCTGCAAGGACGGTCCGGTGTTCAATGCTGAGGAGGTCGAGTGGTAATGGCAGATTTAAGAGTGAACTTTTGCGGTGTTGAGCTGAAAAACCCGATCACGACCGCATCCGGCACCTTTGGTTTCGGCCATGAGTACGGCGAATTTTTTGACCTGTCTCAGCTTGGCGGCATCGGCGTGAAGGGTCTGACACCGACCGAGCGTCTCGGCAATCCGGCGCCGCGCATCGCGGAGACCCCGCAGGGTATTCTCAACTGTGTCGGTCTGCAGAACCCGGGCATTGATCGTTTCATCGAGGAGCAGATTCCGTTCCTGCGCCAGTACGACACCAAAATTATCGCCAACGTCTCCGGCAACACGGTCGAGGAGTACGAGGGCATGGTCGAGAAGATTTCGGACGCGGATGTTGACCTCATCGAGATGAACATCTCCTGCCCGAACGTAAAATGCGGTGGCATGGCATTCGGCACTCAGCCGAAGATGGTCGAGGAGGTCGTTTCGGCAGCCAAGGCCAAGGCGAAGAAGCCGCTGATCGTCAAGCTGTCCCCGAATGTCACCGATATTGCGGAGATTGCACGCGCGGCGGAGTCCGCAGGTGCGGACGCGCTTTCGCTCATCAATACACTGCTCGGTATGCGCATTGATATCGAAAAGCGCAAGCCGATCCTGTCCAACGTAATGGGCGGTCTGTCCGGTCCGGCGGTGTTCCCGGTTGCGGTTCGCATGGTATATCAGGTGCGTAAGGCGGTTTCCGTGCCGATTCTCGGCATGGGCGGCATCCGAACCGGACGTGATATTGTCGAAATGATGCTTGCGGGCGCAGACGCGGTTGCTATGGGTACGGTGATGTTCAACGACCCGACCGCTCCGGTCAAGGCGCTTGCCGAGCTGAACGAGTGGCTGGACGCACACGGCGTGAAGTCTGTCACCGAGCTGTCCGGTGCGGTTGAGGTAGGCTGATGAGAACCACGGTCTACATCATCCGTCACGCTGAGGCAGAGGGCAATGTATACCGCCGGTGTCATGGTCAGTACAACGCGCTGCTGACCACGCGGGCATACAAGCAGCTGCCGTATCTGGCAAAGCGGTTTGAGAATGTGCCGCTTGCGGCGGTTTACTCGTCCGACCTGTTCCGCGCACGCGTAACGGCACAGGCTGTGGCAGAGCCGCATCATCTCTCGGTGGAGACCCGACCGGTGCTGCGCGAGATTGATATGGGAGACTGGGAGGACATTCCGTGGGCCGAGCTGCCGCACACATGGCCTGAGCAGTACGCGCTGTGGTGTGCCCGTCCGTGGGAAGCAGCGCCGCCGCACGGCGAGACGGTCATGCAGGCCGGTCAGCGCATGCTGGACGGCGTGCGCGCGATTGTGCGCGAAAATGAGGGCAAAGAGGTCGCAGTAGTGACGCACGGCAGTGCGATTCGCGGCATGCTGACGATTGCACACGGCTTTGCACCCGAACAGATGGGCGAAATCGGCTGGGGTGACAACACCTGTGTTGCCAAGCTGGAATTTGACGAAAACGGCAATATCGACGTGGTTTACGAGAATGATGCCTCGCATTTGCCGCAGGAATACTCCACGTTTGCGTCCATTGGCTGGACGAATACCAAGGGTATTCCGGCGTCGCCGCAGATCTGGTTCCGCCGCGCTGACCCAAAGAATCCACAGGATGTGGATAAAATCGTGGGATTCATGCGCGAGCTGCACAAGAATGCCTACGGCACGGATGCAAACCTCGATCCGGATGCGCTCATCCGCGATGTAGAGCGGGCACAGAAGGTTTCGCCGCGGGCATGCACCTTCGGCTGTCTGGAAAGCGGGGAAGAGGCCGCGCTCGTTTACCTGAAAACCTGGTGGGAGGAGCAGCCGGAGATCGGTCTGGTCGGCGGCTTCTGCATTGCCGGTGACTACCGCGGCTGCGGTCTGAGCGGACAGATTCTCGGTCAGGCCATCAGCGTGTACCGTGCGCTCGGCAAGCGCGAGCTGTGTGCTCGTGTTGCCGAGAAAAACATGCGTGCCCAGGGTTTTTATCATAAATTCGGTTTTCTGCAGCGCGGCGAGTACCGCGATGAGAACGGACTGCATTATCAGATGGTAAAGCCGATTTCGGTCGAATAAATAGGAAAAGCGCTCTGTTTTTGGCAGAGCGCTTTTTGATTCGCAATGAGAAATTAGCAGTTAGTAATTGCATACGGCAGCGGAAAAGAAATCCTTTTCGGCTGCTTTTCAATTTTACAGCTTGAACAGAACCGCACTGTATCGTGGCAGCGCAACCGTACACAGACTATCCTTGCGGGAGACGGCAAGCGTCTCTCCGGTGCCGCCGAACTCCGCGGCATTGCTGTCAAGCAGAATCGTAAACTTCGGCAGGGAAGCGGTGAATTTCTGTTCGCTGTCCGCAAAATTGCACAGGGCGAGCAGCGTTTCTCCGTTTGCACGGCGCTCTATGCCGAATACGCAGGGCGCATCCGCATGATTTTCCGCCCACCGGAAATTATCCGGCGCATAATCTGCGTGCAGCGCGGGATTCTCCACATAAGTTTTGCACAGGCTGTGGAAAAATCGGTGGAACGGACGCTCGGCCAGTGCCCAGTCCAGTGTACCGGCTTCGCTCCATTCGTACAGCTGACCCAGCTCGTTGCCCATGAAATTCAGCTTTTTACCCGGATGCGTGAACATATACAGATACATCACACGCGCCTGCGCATACTTGTCGCATTCGTCCGCGCCCCACATTTTCTGCACGATTGCCGCCTTGCCGTGCACAACCTCGTCGTGCGAGAGCGGCAGCAGGTAGTGCTCGTTGGAAAAATAGTGCATCGACCAGAGCAGCTTGCCATGGTCGCGCGGACGCAGATCCGGCTGGGTTTGGCAGAACTCGAGCGTATCGTGCATCCAGCCGAGATCCCACTTGTAGTCGAAGCCCAAGCCGCCCTCGTCCACCGGACGGGTGACACCGGGATAGGCAGTCGAGTCCTCAGCGATGAGCAGAGCAGAGGGATGGCGGGCTTTCAGACCGCGGTTCATATTTTTGAGGAATTCGAGCGTGTCGCCGTTGACGCCGCGCGCGGGATCGCCCTGCCAGTAGATCAGGCGCGAGACCGCATCCATGCGCAGACCGTCAAAATGAAACTCAGTGAGCCAGTAATCGGCCGCAGACTGCAGAAAACAGCGCACTTCCCGTCTGGAATGAATGAAATTGTAGCTGCCCCATTCACTTTCGCCGACCGCGCTGTGCGGGTACTCGTACAGGTGCGTGCCGTCGTATTTCGCCAGACCGTAGGAGTCTACGGCAAAGTGTACCGGTACAAAATCCATGATCGCACCGATACCGGCATGATGCAGCTTGTCAATCAGCAGTTTCAGCTGTGCCGGCGTGCCGTAGCGCGAGGTCGGAGCAAAAAATCCGGTGTTCTGGTAGCCCCAGGAGCCGTCAAACGGGTGCTCGGACAGCGGCAGAAACTCTACATGCGTGTAGCCGTTTTCCTGCAGATAGGGAATCAACCGGCGGGTGATTTCATCGTAGGTGTACCAGCCGTTTGCGTCGTCCGGATTGCGCATCCACGAGCCGAGGTGCATCTCGTAGATATTAAGCGGTGCGTCCGGCGAAGCCGTGCGGCTGTTCATCCACGCTTCGTCTGTGAAGCGGTACTCCTCGAGGTCGGTGATGATCGAGCAGCAGGCAGGCCGCAGTTCCATTGCAAAGCCGTAGGGATCGCAGTGCTCGGTGACAGAGCCGTCCGGGCCGTAGATGCGGTATTTATAAAACTGGCCTGCGCGGGCGTCCGGCACAGAGACCGACCAGAAGCCGCTGCGGCCGTCCTGTACCAGATCGGTCTCGGTCCAGCCGTTGCACGCGCCGGTCAGCGTAATGCGGCTGGCATTGGGCGCAAAGGTACGGAAAACGACAGCGTTTTGCTCTATGTGAGCGCCAAACCAGCGGTAGGCGTCGAAAATTTCGCCTGTGAAGAATTGGTGCTGATTCATGGAAGCACTTCCTTTCTTTTTCCCTTAACGGGGGATGGTCGCTTGCGAAGCGAGCGGAATCTTGCCTACGCGGCAGGCGCACAAGAGGGTAGACACCAAGGTTTCCACCCTCTGATTTTCTCCCCTTTCCTGAGAGGGCACGGTGGTTGTTCAGAACTGAGACTATGCGGGAACGGCAGAGGATTTTTTCTACCGCAGGACGTGCTTTGCGCGTCCATGTATCCGCATATTCGCAGGGTCAGATACCGTTCTGCTACACATGTGGTATAATCAACGCAGAGTGCGGCATGACAGTGCCGCACGATTCGTTAGCACGTTATTACAGACAGGGTCTACGAGGATAAATGGTACCGAATACCTAAATTCGCAGGTGCCTTCCGTTATAACGTGCCAAAGGGTTGCGCGACACGGGTATCCCCCAGGGGACCTTCTCTTTGCCCTTCGGGCAATTCACCTTGTGTCGCGCCTGCGGAGACGGAACCGCATGTGTAGCAGCAGAGTATCTGGCACTGCGTATAGGCAGGGGAATGGGAGCACACTGTACTCCCCTACGGAAGAAAAAATCCTCTGCCGTTCCCCTTTTCGGAGCGGTCTCGTCTCTCCGATTTTCGCCGTGCCCTCTAAGGGAAAGAGGAAGATTCACAAGAAGGAGAAAACCGCAGGTTGTCTCCTTCTTGTGCCCTCGCCGGGTAGGCGACACCACCACTGGAGTCAGCGACACTGGCATATTCATACATCCAGTATAGAATACATCCACGTTAAACGCAACCGTCAAAACTGTACAAAGTGTCCGTTAAATAAAAATGAACCGGCCCGCCGCTTCGCGGCTCTTATACTCGGGTGCGTCGAAGGACGCGGATTTCACTGAAAATAAAATGAACCGAGTCCAAACTGGCTGCTCTTATATACAGACGCACCCAGGGAAAGGATAGAAAGTTATGAACGATAAAGAGCTTGTCAGCCGCATGCAGCACGGCGATATGCAGGCGTTCGACGAGCTGTACGAGCGCTACAAGGACGATGCATATCGCCTTGCGTGCCTGATCACCGGCAGCAGGACGGACGGCGAGGATCTGGCGCAGGAGGCCTTTGTCACCTGTGCGCAGTCCATCAAATCGCTGCGGGACGGCAGCAAATTCCGGCCGTGGCTGCTCAAAACGCTTTCCCGCGCGGCATGGAAGTACTGCCGCAAAGCCAAACGGGAAACGCCGGTCTCAGAGTTTTTTGACGCAGGCGAGAGTGAAAGCGCACTGTCCGCCGTACTGCGGACGGATGAGCAGCGCCGCCTGTATGCCGCACTCGATACGCTGGACGAAAAACGCCGCGTGACCGTGGTGCTGTATTACTTCGATGATCGCTCGGTGCGCGAGATCGCGCAGGCGACCGGCGTGACCGAGGGAACGGTGAAATCCCGCCTTTTTTCCGCTCGCCGTCATCTGCGGCAGGCGCTGACCGAAGAACGGAAGCCGAAGGAGGCTGCAAATCATGGATGAAATCAAAATGGAACGTGAAATCAAGGAAATGCTGCATCAGTGTGCAGATGAGCTGCATGCACCGGATTCGATGCAGGCGCGCGTCAAATTCGCACTGAACAATGCACCGGCACGCAAGCGTCATCTGTGGAGCAAACGCTTTGTGGCGGTTGCCGCTGTCGCTGCGATTGCGGTGACCGGCGCATTCGCAGCCGGCGGCATGGGCGGCATTTTCAGTAAGGGCTGGTCTGACCAGCGGCTGGATCTGTCGAGCACGCAGGCGCATCTGGCTGATGCCGGTGTAGCGCTCACGCTGCCGGACAAGATTGGCGAGTATACGTTCAGCTACGGCTCTGATGTGGATACCACGGCGCAGAACGACATGGGCGAGACCGAAAAAGTCAGCCAGGTGGACGCGACCTACACGAAGGATGGCGCGAAGCTGAATCTGTCCGCGCACAAGAGCTACACCGTGTTCACCGAGGACGAGATGGAGAATCCGGTTCCGGCAACGACTGCCGAGGTAAACGGTGTTACGCTGACCTATCGCAATGCCCATTATCGCTTCGTTCCGGACGACTACGAGAAGTCCGACGAGGAAAAGCAGCAGGAGAAGTCCGGCGAACTCGTTATCAGCTATTATGGCTCGGACGAGGTGGAGGATAAGATGTTCCAGTCCGTGCTCTGGGAGCAGGACGGCGCAACGTACCTCATCAGCGGCTATGATACCGGTCTGGATGCACAGACCATGTTCGATATGGCAGCTGAGCTTGTAAAGTAAATCACAGCAGACGAAATTTCACGAAAAAAGCATCGGAAACGCAGTTTCCGATGCTTTTTTATGCTTAGGGAGATGGTTTACTCCACCGAAATGATGTAGTAGTAAACCGGCTGACCGCCGTTGATGACGTTGATCTCCATCTCCTTATTTTCCTTGTGCAGCAGGTTCTCAACCTCAGCGGCCTGCTCCTCGGTAACGCCTTCGCCGAAGATAACGGTTGCAAACGCGCTGTCGTCGGATACCATCTCGCGCGCCAGCTTCTTGATGACCGAGGTTTCCTTGCCATTGGCGCACAGCTTGCCCTCGCACAGCGACAGATACTCACCCTGCTTGATCTTCTTGCCGTCAAACTCGCTGTCGCGGGCCGCGTAAGTCACCTGACCGCTGCGGACGTGCTTTGCCGCGTCCAGCATAGCAAGCGCCAGCTCGCTGTCCTGCTCGGCTTCCGGATCGACCGCCAGCATGGCCGAAATGCCCTGCGGGATGGTCTTGGTCGGTACGACGATCACCTTTTTCTCCTCGGAGAGATGAACCGCCTGCTCGGCAGCCATGATGATATTCTTGTTGTTCGGCAGCACGAAAACGATTTCTGCCGGAACGGCATCGACAGCGTGCAGAATGTCGTCGGTGGACGGGTTCATGGTCTGGCCACCCTGTACCACAACGTCTGCGCCGAGGTCGGTGAACAGGCTCTTGAGGCCCTCGCCGGCAGCAACGGCTACAAAGCCAAACTTCTTCTCTGCGGGGACGATCACGCGCTCCTTGGGCGCGTCCGCCGTGCCCTCGATGACCTTGGCGGTATGCTGCTCACGCATGTTTTCGATTTTAACGGTCAGCAGCGGACCGAATTTCAGGCCCTCCTCGAGCGCCTTGTTCGGCTGGTCGGTGTGAACGTGTACCTTGACGATATCATCATCCTCGACAACAACCAGCGAATCGCCGATTTCGTTCAGAATGGAGCGCAGACGAGCAACATTTCGTGCCTTGTCCTTGCGGGATGCGATGAACTCGGTGCAGTAGGTGAAGGTGATGTCCTCGTCGTTGATCGCAGCGAAGTCTGCGGTGGACTTGGTCGGCTCTGCCGCAACAGTACGTTCCTTGTGGATGCCGCGCAGCGCGTCCAGCATGCCCTCGAAGATGGTGATAAAGCCGAAGCCGCCGGCGTCAACCACGCCTGCCTTTTCGAGTACCGGATTCTGATGAACGGTTTCCTCAAGTGCGGTGTGGCCCTGCTCGGTGATCGCTGCCAGAACCTGCTCTGCGGTGAGCGTCGGCTCGGCCTGACACAGCTCGACCGCGTGCTGTGCCGCAACGCGCGATACGGTCAGGATGGTGCCCTCAGCGGGCTTCATAACCGCCTTGTAGGCGGTGTCTACGCCCTCGCGCAGCGCAAGCGCGAGTGTGCGGCCGTCGGCCTCGTCGGTCTCGCGCAGCTTTTTCGCCATGCCGCGGAACAGAAGCGACAGGATAACACCCGAGTTGCCGCGCGCGCCGCGCAGCAGCGCGGAAGCGGTCGCATCCGCCGCTTTGGCGAGGGTCGGCTCGGCGAGTTTTTCCATCTCAGCCATTGCGGAACCCATCGTCATGGACATATTCGTGCCGGTATCGCCGTCCGGTACCGGGAATACGTTCAGTTCGTTTGCCTGTTCTTTCTTTTCTGCAATGGCGAGTGCGCCCTCGATCACCATGGACCGGTACAGCGCACCGTTGATTTTCTGATCTGCCATTTAATTTAATCTCTCCCTAAAAAAGTAACCGCGCAGTTGCGCGTAATAAGATTTCGGTTTGCTTGCAAACCGTAACCGCATGGCAGGATTTCCTTAGGGCAATCCGAGCCATTGTTCCCGTCCGCAGACGTCCGCGGTTGTACCGCGGTATTCAAACAGCGGCGTTATGCCGCAACAAAACCCGCGACATGAGCGTGGGTTTTGTTACTCCGACTCAGCGCCCTTGGGGCGCGTCGTTCGGGTATCGGAAGTCAGTTTCTACGGAACTGACTTCCGTATATAGGGGACTTGCGAAGTCCCCTATAGGTATCAGTCCGCCTTGATGCTCTCTACATAGATATCGACGTTCTTTACGTCCACACCGGTCAGGCGCTCAACATGATAGCGTACCTCGCCGATGATAGAGCGGCAGACGGTGGCAATATTTACGCCGTGCTCGACTGCAATGTGCAGGTCGATGTTGACACCGCCGTCCACAGCCTCGGTGACCTTTACGCCGCGCGACTGGTTTTCCAGTCCGAGCAGGTGTGCCAGTCCGTCCGACATGGAGCGGATGGTCATGCCTTTGACACCGAAGCAGGAGGATGCTGCGTAACCGGCAATGCCGGCCAGTACCTCGTTGGTAATGTCGATATATCCGAGATCGGTCTTGATGGTCATATAAAAACCTCCCTGCGAGTTAAGGCAGAATGCGTCTGCCCCGCAACAATCAATACTTTTGCTGTTTATATGATATAACAAAATCATGTAAAATACAAGCAATGCGGTGATGAAACTGCGTTATTTTTCAACACGGCGGCAGAAAAACGGATAAATTGAAGAATAGTGTCGATTAACGCGGAAAATTCGTGCAGGTTAATGCAAACAAATGTTTGCTTATTGCAGCGGATTGCGGTATAATAAGGATAAAATTACGAACGTATGTTCCGACGGAAACAGCGAGGAGTGCCGAAAATGAAGAAGATTTCCGCCAAACAACAGCAGATACTGGATTATATAAGCAGTTATTCCCTTGAACACGGCTATCCGCCTTCGGTGCGTGAGATTGGTGCAGAGATGGGACTGCGGTCGCCGTCCACCGTGCATGCGCACCTGAAAAAGCTGCAGGAGGCCGGTTATCTGGAGCCGAATGAGCATAAATCGCGTGCGCTGACGCCGGTCAGCGGCCCTTCCATGGTGCCGCGCGTGCCGATTCTGGGCCGCGTCACCGCCGGTATGCCGATCCTCGCGGTGGAGGAGCATATCGGCTATGTGCCGTTCGAGCCGGCAGCGGGCGGCGGCGAGTATTACGCGCTGCGTATTCGCGGCGATTCGATGATCGGCGTGGGAATTATGGATGATGATCTGGTCATTATCCGGCAGGATATACAGGCCCGCAACGGCGACATCGTGATCGCGCTGCTCGAGGATGAGGCTACCTGTAAGACGCTTAACATCACGCCGGACGGCGTATGGCTCATGCCGGAGAATCCGGCGTATCCGCCGATCAACGGCACCGGGTGCCAGATTTTGGGCGTGGTCAAGGCGGTTTACCGCGAGTATTGAGAGCAGCCTTTTCCGGCACCGGCTGAGCGGGGGACGTGCGCTGACGCCGCGCGGGCGCACAAGAGGGTAGACAACCTACGGTTTTCCA
>OLNR01001999.1_pt1 | contig 10526 bp, 8 predicted proteins | sample 1672231 | NCBI WGS metagenome assembly OLNR01 (sample SAMEA3136662, study PRJEB25190) | human gut metagenome
GCCCCCTCTGCGAGGGGGCTCCGCCGGCAGGTGGTGGGGGAGAGACAGCGATTTTATATGCTCTCTCCCTCAGTCCGCTTCGCGGCCAGCGCCCTCACAAAGGGAGCCTTTCACTGCTTCTCATTTATATTCGGTCTCGCCAGCTCTTCCAAACTTCGATTCTGCGTAAAAAATCGGTGGTACGGGTTATCCACCGGCGGTGCCTTGGGGGCGGCAGGCTTGGGGGCAAAACGCTTGATATACGCCCGCAGTGCCGGGGCGGCCCGCAGCTTGCGGCGGCTCATTCGGCCGCGGCTGTCAAGACAGCCCCCGCGGTCAGCGTCTGCCACAGTTCCTCGCCGTCGGCGTAGTGGGCGGCCTGTTCCTCATCCAGCACAGCGCGGCGGCCCACATACAGGGTGGACAGCACGCTCTGGTTGCTGTCGGTGGCATCGTCCAGCAGCGTGTAGCCGTCATAATCGCCCAGATCCATCCCGGCCAGCACCGGGCAATCGGTCCAGCGGTAGACCATATTCTGCCAATCGTCAGCGTCATCCTCGGGCGGGGTGCCGTCCAGGTAGGCCAGTGCGCCGGTGGATTTCTGGAAGCCCGCCGGGTCCGCGATGAGCATTACATACAGCGTGTCGCTATCGCTCAGGCCGGCGATCAGCCGGGTGACACCCGCCATCTGGCTGTAGGCATCGGTGTTGTCGTTCTCGGCGTTAAAATCCACGGTGTAACTGTTGACCTGCACCACAACCTTGCCATCACCGTTCAGGTCGGTGCAGTAGGGCGTCAGCGCATCCTGCAGGGCAGTCACGGTGTCAACGGGCAGGTCGTACTGGCCGATGTAGCCGATCTGCACGTCCGGCCGGGTCTGGAAGACGGTATCCTTGATGAACCACGCCACCACCAGAATGGCCACCACCACGCCCAATACGATGAACTTATGATAGTGCCACCAGTTCTGGGCCTTTTCCTTTTTGGTGTATTCCTTCGGCGGTTCGGGGGTATGATCGTACTGTTCTACGCTGTCTTTGGTGACCCATGCCATGGGGCGCACGCTCCTTCGGGGCTTGAAAGCCAAATTTCTATTTATTATAACACATAAAGCAAGGGGAAATTGTAAACTTATTTTGACGCCGCCCTGATAACGCCTTGCAAAACCGGGCTAAAGCGGGTATCATACAAATAAGAGCGGCCAAAAACAGCCGCAGAAAGGCTGCATTTGTATGGATAAAAACACCTTTTTATTGCAGGACACCGAGGCTTTTATGCGCGGCGAACTGGACAACGTAACCGTGGCGGGGGGCAGCATCGTGCTGGATCTGGTACAGGGCAGCTATGTGCCCTACGGCTGCTACACCAGCGCGCCCATCCCGATGCCGCTGTTTGACGCCCTGTGGCCCAGCTGGAACGCCGCCACTCCGCCGGGCACCGCCGTGGAGACCCAGGTGCGGGTTCTGGTGGACGGCAACTGGACGGCCTGGATGGCCTTTGGCAAGTGGAGCCTCTACCTGAAGCGGGAGGGGACTGCCCCCCGGGAGCGCGGCCCGCTGCAGCTAACGCCGGATTGCCTGCTGCTGGACAGCAAGTGTGCCACCCAGGTGCAGCTGCGCATCTACCTGTACAGCAAAAACGAAAAGGCCACCCCCGCCGTACACCTGCTGGGCGCTACCGTGCGGATGGTGGATGTCATCCCCTCCAGCGGGCGGCCGGTGAACCGAACCCTGCACCTGATGCCCTACCTGCAAAAGCGCCGCGCCCCGGTCCTGGCCCCCTGGATGGACCTGGCCATCAGCCTGGTCAGCCTGACCAACCGCTGGGGCGCCGACATCCTGCCTGAAGAATTTGCCCAGGCCTTGCGGGACTGGCGCAAACCCGACGGCTGCGATTGCCGCAATTTAGGCTTTGCCGCCGCTGCCGCCGGAAGCTGGGGCTTCCCCGCCTGGCTGTGCTGGGGTGGGCTGAACATTTTGCGGGACGAAATGCGCAAAGGCTACGGCGCGGTGGTAGCCCTACAGGCCACCCCTGCCGAGAAAGAGCACGGTCTGCCCGACCGCCGCTTTGCCGCCGTGCGCGGCTTTGTGGCAGGGGCCTCCGCCCCGCAGGTGCTGCTGTGCGACCCCTGGGCCGACGGCACCGATTTTGACGCCGAGACCGCCATGCCGCTGGATGACTTTTTGGTTGCTTGGGACAACGTAGCCCTGCTGATGCACCGCCGCCTTGAGGAGCAGCCCGCCTGGGCCCCCACCCACGGCAGCGCATGGATCCGCCCCGTGGGCACCGACGCCCCCGGCATCTACCGCCTGTACGTGAACGGCGAGGAGCACCCGATTCCTGATGACTTCTGCGCCCTGGGCGGCCTGCTGGCCTGGACCACCCTGGACGACCACCCCCACGCCACCACGGCCCACCGCAGCTTCCACTTTGTGGAGCCGGAGGCAGGCGGTATCCGGCTGGAATCCGGCGAAACGCCCTGCAAGTACACCGTCTACCTTATCGATACCTCCGGCTGCATGCTGGTGGGGGATGTGACGGTGTAAGGAATTTGCTAAATCGAAATTTGTGGAGGTAAATAATTATGGGCTTCTTTAGTGACTTGTTTAAAAGCAGTTTTGAAAAATGGGTCGAACACGCCTCTCAGGAAGAATTATCTGCTGCTTATGAGAAAGAGAGATTACAATGGCTAGAAAACGGCGCGGGGAACAGAACACCTAAAATGCTTCGTCTAGATAAGGAAATCAGCAAACATGTTGCTGAAGAATGGGAAAACGACCCCAGACGCAATAGAAATCCAAACTTTCGCTGGACAGATGCCAATAGATGGGATAAGGACTGACAACTTCCGGTTTGTCGTCTAAAAGTCATCCTATACAAAAGCCGTCGGAGGTTGTGCCTCCGGCGGCTTTCTTTAAAAATCTATCCGTTTTTTCGCCCGCTTCTGGTACAGCACCAGCGCCACTACCAGTGTGGCGGCTTCGCCCAGGGCCAGCGGCCACCAGACGAGGGAGACATTCTCCGGGCCGGTCACCAGCCGGGTCAGTGCCCAGACCGGCGGCAGCACAAACAACACCTGGCGGCACAGCGAGATAACCAGCGACTCTACGCCGCACTCCAATGCCTGGAACACCCCCTGGAATGCGATGCATAGCCCCGCAAACAAGAAGCCCAGCGAGACGATGCGCATGCAGTCCACACACATGGCGTGGGTGGTAGCGGACAGCGAGAACAGCCCTGCCAACGGCTGGGCGAATAATTCCACTCCAACACAGCCCAGCAGCATCAGTCCGGCCGTGTAACCCAGACCCCAGCGGATGCCCTGCTGCACCCGCACCCGGCTACGCAGGCCATAGTTGAACGCCACCACCGGCGTGATGGCATCCCGCACGCCAAAGGCCGCAAAAATAATCAACTGCTGAATTTTATAGTACAGCCCGTAGACTGTCACGGCATTCTGCCCCACATCGGGCATGACGGCCAAAATCAGGTTGAGGGAGTAGGTCATAACGGTGAGCAGCGCTTGCGAAATAATGGCAGGCAGGCCGATGGCATAAATAGAGCGGATAACGTCCCAGCGCGGTTTCCAATAGCGCAGGCTGCTGTCCAGTTCCACGTTCAGCTTCAGGTGGAACGCAAGCCCCAGCGCCATCGAGACCAGTTGCCCCACGACCGTGGCCACAGCGGCACCCCGCGCGCCCATCTGCGGCAAGCCGCACCAGCCGTAGATCAAAAACGGGTCCAGCACAATGTTAACCAAGGCACCGCTGATCTGCGCCACGGTGGACCAGAGAGACCGCCCGGTAGCCTGCAGTGTTTTCTCGTACACCGAGAAGAACACAATGCCGAAGGGGATGCCGCAGCAGATGTGCAGATAGTCGATAGCCTCGCTTAGCACCTCGCCGCTGATGCTGCCGCCCGCGCTTTGGGAGTTGACGTAAGGCACCACCCCCACCGCCGAGAACAACATAAACACCGCCGAGATGACCAGCGCCAAAAACTGCGCATTGCCCACGGCGGCATCGGCACGGTCCTTGTCGCCCAGGCCCAACAGGCGGGCCAGCAGGGCGTTGGTGCCCACGCCGGTGCCGATGGACACCGCCACCATAAACAACTGCACCGGGAAAGCCAGGCTCAAGGCGGTCAGGGCGGTTTCGCCGCCGGCTGCCATGCGGGCCAGGTAGGCGCTGTCCACTACGTTGTAAGCGGCCTGCAGGATCATGGATAAAACGATGGGCAGGCCGATGCGGGCCATCAGTTTGGGTACCGGCTCGACCGCCATCGGGTTTTGGGATTGGTTTTGCTGCATATACGTTCCTCCTGTAAAAAAGCACAAAAAAATAACGAGTGGCGCGATAACCGGATTTACGCAGTTACGCCACTCGTTATTGTTTTTATTGTACCAATTTCACCCGGGAAATGCAAAGGTGGTTTTGCACAAAGATTTTTGGGTTCACCAAATGGTTTTTATATTACCGGCCGATGGGTGCGCACTTATTCTTCAGCCACACCTTTTCGTCCTCGGTCAGGCGGGGGCTGAGCATTTCGTACACATGGGCGTGGTAGTTGTTCAGCCAGGTGATCTGGTCGCGGCTCAGCTCGTCCACCAGTACGGGGGCAGTGTCGATGGGCACCAAGGTCAGCGGAGCAAAGCCCAGCCAATGGCCGTACTGGTTGTCGCCAAGGTCGATGCACTCCAGCTCGTTCTCGATGCGGATGCCTACCTCGTCGGTCTCGTAGATACCCGGCTCGTCGGTGATGGTCATGCCCGGCTTGAAGATGATGGGGTTGTTGGGACGCAGGCTCTGGGGGCCTTCATGCACGCCGGAGATAAAGCCGACGCCGTGGCCGGTGCCGCAGCGGTAGTTGATCTTGTGTGCCCAAACAGGGCCGCGGGCAAAGGTATCCAGCGCAAAGCCGGTGCAGTAATCCAGGAACACCGCGCGGGCCATGTCGATATGGCTCTGCAGCACATAGGTGTAGTAGCGGCGCTCGTTGTCGGTCAGCGGGCCGACGGTGTAAGTACGGGTGATGTCGGTAGTGCCGCAGTCATACTGGCCGCCGTTGTCTACCAGCAGAAAGCCCTTCGGCTCGATCTTGCTGTTGACGTCGCCCTCAGCATGGTAGTGCATCATGGCAGCGTTGGTGCCATAAGCGGCGATGGTGGAGAAGCTGTCCTCGAAGTAACCGGGCATCTCGGCGCGGCGCTTCTGCAGCATGGTCTCGATGTCGGTCTCGTAGAGGGTCTCGCCGTTGGCGATGGCCTTTTCCAGGTCCATCTGGAAGCGGACGACGGCCACGCCGTCACGGACATGGCACTCGCGGATGTTCTCCAGCTCGGTGGGATTCTTGATGCCCTTCAGCGCAAAGATAGGGTCGGCACCGGCTACGGTCTTGTGGGCGGTCAGGGCGGTGTACAGGTCGTAGTTGGTGGCCTTCTCGTCCACCAGGAACACCTCGTCGGCAGGCAGGGCGTGAACAGCATCCACCAGCTCGTTGTAGCCGCGCACGGTCACACCGCTGGCAGCCAGGGTGGCAGCATCCTCGGCGTTTAGACGGCCGTCGGCCAAAAACAGAGTGCAGACCTCACGGGTGACCAGGGCGTAAGCCACGGCCAGCGGGGTGCAGGGCAGGTCGCGGGCGCGCAGGTTCAGCAGCCAGCCCACGCAGTCCAGGCCGGTGACGGCCAGGGCGGTAGCACCGGCCTTTTCCAGTTCGGCGCGCACCAGAGCGATGCGGTCCGCAGCGGTGGCACCGGTCTGGGCCGGAGTCAGCAGCTCGCAGGCGGTGTCAGGCAAGGGCTTGCGCTCGCCGGTAGCATCCCAGATGGAGCTGGCTACGTCCTGACTCTTGAGGGCAGCGCCGCTTTTGGCCAGGGCGGCGGCGTACTCCTCGGCTAAAGTGGCGGGCACGCAGCTGCCGTCCAGCAGCAGGGTCTCGCCGGCTGTGAAGTTGGCGGTCAGGTACTCGGCCACAGTAGGCACACCGGCAGAACCAGCGTGCATGCACTGGATCTCGGTGCCGGCCAGCTGCTTGTCCGCCTGGACATAGAAACGGCCATCGCACCACAGGGCGCTGGTGTGCTGGTTCACCACCAGGGTGGAGTTCTCGCCGGTAAAGCCGGAGAACCAGGGCAGGGCGTTGTAATAGTCAGGCAGGTACTCACTGCAATGGGGATCACTGGTCATCAGCAGCACACCGTCGGCCCCGGCTGCTTTTGCAGCGGCGCGCAGTGCGGCGATTTTTTCGTTGGTAGTCAAAACGGATCGCTCCTTTTTATTAATGTAGACTAAGAATATCATACCACTTTCTTAGGAAATAATAAAGAGGGTAGACTTTTTCGCGATAAATTTTCAAAAAATTCAAAAATTTCCGCGCAAAAAGGCCCGAAACCCCTTGACGCGTTTGTTATAATGATATTAGCAGTTAAACACATATATTGCTAACATCTGTGAACATTTGAATAGAGGTAACAATCATGGCAGAAAACAAGACCAAGATCGACATTTTCTCCGGCTTTTTGGGTGCCGGTAAAACCACGCTGATCAAAAAGCTGATCCAGGAAGCTTTCAAGGGTGAGAAGATCGTCCTGATCGAGAACGAGTTCGGCGAGATCGGCATCGACGGCGGCTTCATGCGTGAGGCCGGCATCCAGGTCAATGAGCTGAACTCCGGCTGCATCTGCTGCAGCCTGGTGGGAGACTTCCGCGAGGCCCTGAAGAAGGTCGTCGAGACCTACCATCCCGACCGCATCCTCATCGAGCCCTCCGGCGTTGGCAAGCTGTCTGATGTGACCCGCGCCGTTGAGGGCGTGGCCGAGACCCTGCCTGTCGTGCTGAACAGCTTTGTCACCGTGGCCGATGTGAACAAGGTCAAGATGTATATGAAGAACTTCGGCGAGTTCTATGATGACCAGGTCAGCCATGCCTCCTGCATTATCCTGAGCCGCACCGGCAGCGCCAGCGAGGAGAAGATCGCCGCCGCTGTCGCCATGCTGGCCGAGAAGAACCCCACCGCTACCATCGTGACCACCGATTGGACCGCCCTGACCGGTGCCCAGATCGTTTCCGTCATGGACGGCAAGCGCGATCTGGTGGCTGAGCTGCTGGCCGAGGCCAAAGCTTCCAACGAGGCCCACGCCGATGAGGACGAGCACGAACACCACCATCATCACCACCATGACGAGGATGGCGACGAGCATGAGTGCTGCCACCATCATCATGACGACGATGATGATGACGATGATGACGATGAGCACGAGCACCATCATGAACATGGCGAGCATTGCTGCCACCATGACCACGACGAACACGATCACGACCATGACGACGATGATGACCATGATGAGCATCATCACGAGCATGGCGAGCATTGCTGCTGCGGCCATCATCACCATCATCATGACCACGACGCCGACGAGATCTTCACCAGCTGGGGCAAAGAGACCGCCCACAAGTACAGCCGCGAGGATCTGGACAGCGCCCTGGAAAAGCTGGACAGCTGCGCTTACGGCATGATCCTGCGCGCCAAGGGCATCGTCGATGGCGGCGACACCTGGTATGAATTCGACATGGTTCCCGGCGAGCATGAGATCCGCGCCTGCGGCCCCGATGTCACCGGCAAGCTGTGCGTCATCGGCTCTGACTTGAAGGAGCACGAGATCGCCGCGTTGTTTCACGTCTGATATTCAAACGCAATTTATCTCCGTGCGGGCAGACCTGCTTTGACCGCATGCTTCACGATTTACCGAAAGGATTTCCACCATGGCAAAACAAATCCCGGTTTACCTGTTTGTCGGTCAGCTGGAAAGCGGCAAGACCAAGTTCATCCAGGAAACGATGGAAGACCCCAACTTCGACTCCGGCGACAAGACACTGTTGCTTGTCTGCGAGGAGGGCGAGTTGGAATATGATCCCTCGCGCTTCGCTTTCGGCGGCGTGCACGTCGCCCAGATCGAGGACAAGAGCGAGCTGACCCCCGAAAACCTGACCGCGCTGGAGAAAAAGTCCGGCTGCGGCCGTGTCATCATCGAGTACAACGGCATGTGGCTGGTGCAGGAACTGTACGACGCCATGCCGGATAACTGGCTGGTGTACCAGTGCCTGGCCACCGCCGACGGCACCACCATCAAGACCTACGCCGGCGACAACGCCATGCGCGGCCTGTTGCTGGACAAGCTGCGCGGCAGCGAGCTGCTGGTGGTCAACCGTGCCGAGGCCGTGAACGACGACGAGAGCCGTCAGCTCATCCACAAGCTGGTGCGCCAGGCCAGCCGTCGCTGCGATATCGCCTATGAGTTCAAGGATGGCAGCGTAGCCTACGATGACATCCCCGACCCGCTGCCCTTCGACATCAATGCCCCGGTCATCGAGATCCCGGAGGAGTTCTTTGGCGTGTGGTACATGGATTGCATGGATGACCCGAAGAAATACGACGGCAAGACGGTGAAATACCTGGCCCAGGTCTGCCAGACCCCGCAGGCCGGCAAGGGTGCCTTTGTGCCCGGCCGCTTCGCCATGACCTGCTGCGTGCAGGACATCCAGTTCGTCGGCATGCCCTGCAAGTACGACGACTATAAGTCGCTGGAGCAGCGCAGTTGGATCACCATTACCGCTAAAATCAACGTGAAGTACCACCCCATCTACAAGGGCCAGACCCCCGATTCCACCGGTCCGGTGCTGACCGCCCTGTCTGTGGAGCCTGCCGAAAAGCCCGCCCAGGACGTGGTCATGTTCAGCTGATTACCTTTACATTATAATAAGTTTTACCCTCTGCCTGCGTAGAAACGCGTCCGGCAGGGGGCTTTTTGTTGTATTATAAAATGTTGCGGGGCTGGTGTTTTGCGTCAAGTTATGCCATACTAACCTTGACTTGGCAATCTTGAGGAGGGGTCGTGTGAATGTACTGGTCAAAGAGGGCATTTTAGGCGCCATTTTGCTGATCATGGGCGTGTTTGACCGCCTGTACATTGATTGGCACTGGGTGGGCCGCACCAAAGCGTGGATCATCCCCGGCACCGAGGACCTGATGCCCTGCATGCCGCAAAGCGACAGAGGGGCCAGACGCGTAAGCTGGTGGCATGGCGCAATCGTGTCGGAGGGATTGCAGCCTTACGGTGTAGACCGATTTACAACGCAGACGGGACGATGGTCCCTCAGTCAGCCTCGCTGACAGTTCTCTTACAGAGGGAGCCTTTTGTGCGTCACTGTCATAAATCATTCATAATCTATACAATTCATCCCCGGTGATAAAAAACTTATCACCGGGGATTTTTTGCTGATTGTAAGCAGGGCACCCGCGGGCTATACTATAAGCATCCCAAGCAACAACACCCCAAAAACAACGTAAGCATGAAACCTAAGGAGGTTTTTGTATGTATTATTCCAGCGGTAATTATGAAGCTTTTGCTACCCCCAAAAAGCCCGAAGGCGTCGACGCCAAGTCCGCCTATCTGATCGGCAGCGGCCTGGCTGCACTGTCTGCAGCCTGCTTCCTGGTGCGTGACGGCCAGATGAAGGGTGAGCATGTCCACATTCTGGAAAAAGACCCCATCCCCGGCGGCGCCTGCGATGGCTATAAGTATCAGGACATCGGCTACGTCATGCGCGGCGGCCGTGAAATGGACAACCATTTTGAGTGCATGTGGGACCTGTTCCGCTCCATCCCCTCCATCGAGGACGAGAACCACACCGTGCTGGACGAGTACTACTGGCTGAACAAGGATGACCCCAACTACAGCCTCTGCCGTGCCACCGTCAACCGCGGCCAGGATGCCCACACCGACGGCAAGTTCGGCCTGTCTGACAAGGGCGCTATGGAGATCCTGCAGCTGTTCATGACCCCGGATGAGAAGCTGTACGATAAAAAGATCACCGACTTCTTCGACGATGAGGTGCTGAACACCAATTTCTGGATGTACTGGCGCACGATGTTCGCCTTCGAGAACTGGCACAGCGCCCTGGAGATGAAGCGCTACCTGCAGCGTTATATCCACCATATCGGCGGTCTGCCTGATTTCACAGCCCTGCGCTTTACCCGCTACAACCAGTACGAGTCGATGATCCTGCCCATGGTCAAGTACCTGGAAAGCTTCGGCGTGCAGTTCCACTACAACACCAAGGTCGTCAACGTGGCCTTTGACTGCGCCGGCGGCAAAAAGCAGGCTACCCGCATCGACATCCTGCGCGATGGCCAGGAGGATTGCATCGACCTGACCGAGAATGACCTGGTCTTTATCACCAACGGCGGCTGTGTTGAAAATTCCACCATCGGCAGCCAGAACACCGCCGCCCCCTATCTCCCCGAAATCAAGGAGGGCGGCGGCTGGGACCTGTGGCGTAAGATCGCAGCCCAGGACCCCAGCTTCGGCCATCCGGACAAGTTCTGCTATGACCCGGAACTCTCCAACTGGATGAGCGCCACCATCACCACCCTGGACCAGAAGATCGTGCCCTATATCAAAAAGATCTGCAAGCGTGACCCGTTCAGCGGCAAGGTGGTTACCGGCGGCATTGTTACCGTCAAGGATTCCAGCTGGCTGCTCAGCT
>OLNR01002001.1_pt1 | contig 10522 bp, 7 predicted proteins | sample 1672231 | NCBI WGS metagenome assembly OLNR01 (sample SAMEA3136662, study PRJEB25190) | human gut metagenome
CATCTGCCGCACCTCGCTCGCCGTATCGGCACTTAGAATTATGCGGTATTGCCTATTACCTTCGCATCGGCGAAAGACAGTCAAAATAAATGCGGAATGGTTAGTAGCAAGGAGAAAATGACTGCCGGACGCCGCGGAAATCGGGCAGCATAAAAACATGAATTTTTCAGATATACCCTAGAGGCAGCCTGTGGAATTCACCCTTCAAGCATTTGTGGTGACAGGTGTAAACAGCGCTCGGTCCTCTCCGCCGCTCCGCGGCATCTTTCCACCCCGCGGGGAACTGCTCTCAAGAGAAGCATCGTCTCCTGCAAATATTTTAGCGGGCACAACACAAACCAACAAGGTTCTCCGCGGCGGGAAGGGGAAATCCCGCCCCACAGGTTGTTTATGGGGTGGATGTGTGGGATAGAATAATCCGCAGGGGAAAATTCCGTCCTACCACCCTGCACAAAAATCCATCCCAGGCCATCATTCCAACCCACCAAAAATCCAGAATGTTCCCCCGTCTGAACCACCCACTCGCAAAATAAAAGCTGCCCGCCGATCCTAATGAAACGCTCAACCCCCTGGAATATGATGCACAAGCCGCCCCAAAACCGCCAAACAGTATCCCCAAAATACGCAAAAAGCTAAGGCAACACCGCACAATTCCCGCCTTGAGGCTTAAGCACCGCTCCGGCGGCTGCCGCACCTCGCTCGCCGTATCGGCACTTAGAATTATGCGGTATTGCCCTGACCATCATTCCGTGATTTTTGTCTTGCCCTTGGGGCAAAAGGGCTTTATACTGGTATACGAGTGGTAGTCTGCCCCAGTGTAAGGGCAGGCAGAAAGAACGGTTTTGCCCTGAACACGGATGGGGGCTGCAAGATGTATAAACTGATTATTATTGATGATGAAGAGAAGATTGCCAGCGGAATGGCCCAGCTGTTCCCCTGGCAGAACATTGGGTTCGAGGTGGTGCAGGTGTTCACCAGCGCACGCAAAGCTCTGCAATATATTGCCGAAAACCCGGTGGATGTGGTGCTGACCGATATTGAAATGCCGGATATGAACGGCCTGGAGCTGAGCCATCGGCTGATGGAATACCCCAACATCCAGAAAATATTTTTCAGCAGCTACAGCAATTACGAATACTTCCGTGCGGCGCTGCAAAACGGCGTGGCGGATTACCTGATGAAACCGGTGGCCTACAGCGCCCTGCTGGAATGCTTTGAAAAGGTCAAAGCCCGGCTGGATGCCCGCAGCGCCGTGCAGGAAACCGCCCCCAAGGCCTATTACGACCAGATCGTGTACGATGTGCAGCAATACTTAAAAGATAATTACCGCACTGCCACGCTGGAAGAAGCCGCGGCCAAGGTTTCCTTGAGTCCGGCTTATCTTTCCCGCGTGTTCAAGGAAAAAAGCGGAACCAGCTTTTCGGAGCTGCTGCTCAAGACGCGGATGGAAAAAGCATGTGAGATGCTGGCGGATATCCACTATAAAAGCTACGATATTGCCTATTATGTCGGGTACGATAACCCCAAAAACTTCTCCCGTGCATTCAAAGCGTATTATGGGCAGAGCCCATCGGAATACCGCAAATCCCGCCTGGATGGTGCCGCGCTATGAAGGGAATGAAGCGGAAGTTCTTTTTGAAGCGCATGTGGAACTTTGTGGTGGTCATGCTGATCCCGGCGCTGCTGCTGGTGGCCGTTACCACCTACATGACCTTTGTGACCCAGATGCACCGTATGACGCAGGACAATGAGCGCGGTATTGAGGCTGTGCGCTCCAACATCTCGCTGGTGCTGGATTCGGTCCTGGCGCAGAACAGCTACATGACCGGCATGACCCGCACCAACATGGTGCTGAACAAAGCTCTGAAAAGGGAAAGCCTTTCTTACACCGATGCCATCTACCTGCGCAGCCTGGTATCCTCACTGAACAGCATGACCAACGCGTATGATTACGTGGATTCGGTTCTGATCTATATGGATGGGTACGACCGTGCGCTGACGTCCAGCGGGCTGGTCAACCTTTCGGCGGATGATTACAGCGGCTGGTACAGCGTGTATTCCTCTATGTCGGATACCGAGCGCACCTGCATTGCCCCGGTGGTGGTGAACGCAGGCAAAGCCAGCGAGAGAAGGCAGCTGGTAGTGTGCGCCCGGATGATGACGATGGAAGGCTGTGTGGCCGTTACCCTGAACATCAGCCACTTGCAGGAAATAATTGCCGTGTTGCGCCCGTCCGATAACCAGCACCTGTACCTGGTTGACGGCAGCGGCCGCCTGCTGGCAAAGGCAGGGGACGCAGGCGCGACGGAAGAGCTGCAAAACCTGATGGGCAAAACGCTGAGCGGGGCAGGGAACACGGCGGAACAGGAGCACGAGTTCTGGATCAAGCTGGATGACCGGGACTGCCTGTTGAACTGGCAAAGCTACCAGAACCCGGATTTCTACATCGTATCTACCATTGACCGGGCCATGATCCTGGAAAACCTGGGCGAACGGTTGATGCCGCTGCTGCTGATGGCGGTTGTGGCGCTGTACGCCATTGTGTTTTTGGCATACGTCAACACCAAGCGCAGCTTTGACGAGATCAACCTGATGCTGCAGATGTTTGAGGATGCCGAGGCGGGCCGCACCATCCAGCGCCCCCAGCGCAAGGTAAATGATGAATATGACGTTATCATGAACAACATCCTGATGATGTTTTTGAACAACACCTACCTGAACATCCAGCTGAAAGAAAAGCAGTACCGCCAGCAGAACGCCGAGCTGACCGCCCTGCAGTTGCAGATCAACCCCCACTTTTTGTACAATACCCTGCAAACGCTGGATATGGAAGCCCGCAAGCTGAACGATGATGGGCGCATCAGCGCGGTGGTGGGGTATGTATCGGATATCCTAAAGTATTCGCTGACCAACCCGCAAAAGAGCGTCAGCCTGCGGGAAGAGCTGGACTACCTTAAAAAATATGTGGAAGTGCAGCACTACCGCTTTGGGGACAGCTTTATTATTTATTATGAAGTGGACGACGATGTGATGGACGCCGAGGTATTCCGCCTGATGCTGCAGCCCGTGGTAGAAAACAGCCTGCTGCACGCCTTGCGCGGCAACGAGCGCGGTTACATGAAGGTGCGCGCCCGCCGCATTGGCGATAAGGTGAACCTGCGTGTGATCGATAACGGCGACGGCATGACAAGGGAAGAGCTGGAAGCGCTGCGCAAACGCATTGCAGACCGCAACAGCCGCAGTATTGGGCTGACCAACTTGGACCGCCGCCTGCGCCTGCGCTACCCGGAGGAAACGGGGCTGCGCATCTGTTCCATAAAAAACCTTGGCACCAGCGTGTCGTTTTGCATCCCGTACAAAAAATATACCCCGGATGCCCCGCAAACGGGTAAAACAGAATAATAAAATGCCGGGCAGGTATCTTAAATTGCGCCAAAACGCAAGAGATGATACCTTCCCGGCGTTTTGTGTCAAATGATGAATCCTTTTAGCAAGCGTGAGTCCTTTTATAAATCTGCCAAACAAATTATAATAAAACCATGATAAGGCTCGACGAAAAGGGCCGATTTAGAAGGAGGAAAACAATATGAAAAAGCAACTTATGGCCGGTATGATGGCCGCCAGCATGGCATTGTCTCTGGCCGCATGCGGCGGCAGTGCTGCCAGCAGCGCAGCCTCGGCAGCCGACAGCACCAGCGGCGCTGCCTCTACCAGCACCGCAGCTTCCACTTCCAGCGATGAACAGGTGACTTTGCGCTTTGCCTGGTGGGGCGGCGATGAGCGCGCCAACGCCACCATGGAAGTCATCAACAAGTTCATGGAAGAAAACCCCAACATCAAGATCGAAGCCGAGTATGGCTCTTCTGACGGCTACCATGATAAGCTGGCAACCCAGCTGGCATCCGGCACCGCCGCCGACATCGTGCAGATTGACCCCGAAACGATGCCCAGTTTTGTTTCCACCGGCGATTACTTCCTGGATTACAAGGACTACGACTTTGATCTTTCCAACTTTGACCCCAACTACATTGGCCTGCGCGTGAATGGTAATTATGACGGCAAGCAGCTGGGCCTGCCCACCGGCATTGCCGGCCCGGCACTGGTTGTGAACGAAGAGCTGGCCGAAAAGTACGGCATCGACTTCAACACCCAGTACACCTGGGATCAGTTCATTGAATGGGGCAAAAAGGTCCATGAAGCAGACCCCGATACCTACCTGCTGTGCACCAACAAAGAGTATGTGACCAACCTGGTGTTCTTTACCTACATGAAGCAGCTGACCGGCAAGACCATCTTTGACGCTGACTCCAAAGAGTTCAATTATACCGAGGAAGATATCCAGAACTGCCTGGATCTCGTTAAGAGCCTGTACGACAACAATGTCTGCGCACCGGCTTCCTACTCTTCCGCTTACAGCAACGACGACCTGCAGTCTGACCCCAACTGGATCGCTGGCAAGTACGTCTGCACCTTCGCTTACATCTCCACCATCAATGTTATGACCGCCGCCAATGAGGGCGCAACCTATGGCACCGGCTACCTGCCCCTGCTGGACGGCGCTAAGGACAACGGCTGGGCTTGCAACTGCCCGCAGGTCCTGGCAGTTACCTCCACCTGCAAGGCTCCGGAAGCAGCCATGAAGTTCCTGGATTACTTCTTTAACAGCGATGACGCCGAAAGCACCCTGGCCTGCGTGCGCAGTGTTCCCCCGACGGAAAAGGCCCGTGAAATCTGCGAAAAAGACGGTACCCTGGACCCGAACATGATGACCGCCGCCAACATTGCCAGCGGCTACAGCGGCCTGACCAACGACAAGTACTCCTCCGCACCGGAATCCAAGCAGATCATTGCTGATACCATCGAGGCTGTCGGTTACGGCACCACCGACCCCGCAAGCGCTGCATCCGATATGTACAATCAGCTCTCCAGCTACATCAGCGCCCAGTAAACCTCAGCGAACATCAAAAACGGGTGTCTCCCACCGAGGCATCCGTTTTATTAAAGTGTACCTGAAAAGTCGAAAATATAGTCTATTTCTACAAACACAGCCGGATTTGGCGTTAAAAAGCCTTGGAATCCACAAAGGATTCCTGCGGCTCTTTGCCTTAAATCCTGCTTGTGTTTGCGAAATATTCGTCATTTTCTTTGTTTTCAGCTACACCAGTAAAAAGGCGGATTTTTTCCAAAGAGGTGTGATCCTATGACAAAACAAACCAAAACCAAGCACTATACCAAGCGCGATTACGCGGCGTTTGCTTATCTGGCCCCGTGGATCATCGGTATGCTGGTCCTGCAGCTGTACCCGTTTTTAAGCTCGCTGGTTTACTCGTTCTGCAACTACAAAATCACCGGCACCCCCTCGTTCACCGGCCTGAGCAACTACATCCAGTTGTTCACCATGGATAATGAGTTTTGGAACTCCTTGAAAGTTACCCTGGCCTACACGCTGTACACCGTGCCCGGCAAGCTGGTTATGGCATTGGCTGTTGCGGTGTTCCTCAACCGTGACATCAAAGGCATCAACCTCATCCGTACTTTGTACTACATTCCGTCCCTGTTCGGCGGCAGCGTTGCTGTTGCTCTGCTGTGGAAGATCATGTTCATGGATAACGGCGTTATCAACGCCATCCTGACCACCCTGCACCTGCCCAACGTACAGTGGCTGGGCGACCCCAACCAGGCCCTGCGCACCATCTGCATGATGGAGATCTGGCAGTTTGGTTCTTCCATGGTCATGTTCCTGGCCGCGCTGAAAAACGTTCCGGCAGATTTGTACGAAGCTGCCGAGATTGACGGCGCAAGCAAGGTCAAGATGTTCTTCAGCATCACCGTTCCGCAAATCACCCCCATCATCTTCTTCAACCTTATCATGCAGACCATTCAGGCTTTGCAGAACTTCACCTCTGCCTTTGTCATCACCGATGGCGGCCCCATGAAGGCTACCTATGTGCTGGGCATGAAACTGTATAAGGAAGGCTTCTCCTACTTCAAGATGGGTTACGCCAGCGCCATTTCCTGGATCATCTTTATTGTGATCATGCTGATCACTCTGGTGCTGTTCGCAACCTCCAAGTGGTGGGTCTTCTATGGCGACGAAAGCTGAGAAAGGGCGCGTGAGCATTATGACAAAACAACAAAAAAAGACCCTGAACCTGGTGCTGACCTATCTGGTCATCATCCTGATTGGCTGCGTGCTGCTGTTCCCCATTGCATGGATGATTTCGGCCGCGTTCAAAACCAACGATGAAATTTTTGGCTCCATTGCACTGATGCCCAAAAGCTTCAGCTTCCAGAACTTTATTGACGGCTGGAAAAGCGCCGGTATTTATACCTATGCAACCTATTTCATCAACTCCTTTATCATGGTCATCCCCACCACGCTGCTGACCATCGCTTCCAGTGCGCTGGTTGCCTATGGCTTTGCACGGTTCAACTTCCCGTTCAAAAAGCAGCTGTTTGCCATCCTGATCGCCACCCTGATGCTTCCCAACTCGGTCATCATCATCCCGCGTTACGTTCTGTTCAACAAGTTCGGCTGGGTCGATTCCTACATGCCATTCTGGGTGCCCGCCCTGCTGGCCTGCTACCCATTCTTCATCTATCAGCTCATCCAGTTCATGCGCGGCATCCCCCGCGATCTGGACGAATCCGCCTGCATTGATGGCTGTGGCACCTTCCGCATCTTCTGGCAGATCCTGCTGCCGTTGATGAAGCCGGCCCTCTTCTCCGCTGGCCTGTTCCAGTTCCTGTGGACCTATAACGATTACTTCAACTCCTTGATCTTCATCAACTCGGTCAAAAAATACACCATCTCGCTGGCGCTGCGCCTTTCCGTTGACGCGGAAAGTGTTGTGGTGTGGGGCCGCGTTATGGCCATGGCCTGCGTGGCGGTCCTGCCGCTGGTTCTCCTCTTCTTTGCCGCACAGAAATATTTTGTGGAAGGCATTGCAACCTCCGGCCTGAAGGGGTAAAATGATGGCAAAGCTGACAAATCCCGTTCTGAAGGGTTTTCACCCCGATCCGTCCTTCCTCTGTGTCGGGCAGGACTGGTATCTGGCAACCTCCACCTTTGAGTGGTGGCCCGGCGTAAAGCTCTTTCACTCCCGCGATCTTGCCCATTGGGAGCGCCTGCCGGCCCCGCTGACCCGCCAAAGCCAGCTGGATCTGACCGGCGTGGCCGATTCCGGCGGTGTCTGGGCACCCCACCTGAGCTGGTGCGATGGAAAATTCTACCTGATCTATTCCAATGTCCACAACTTCGGCGGCACCTTCTACGATGTGGACAACTACCTTGTCACGGCATCGGACATCCGCGGCCCGTGGAGCGAGCCGGTATTTCTGAACAGCAGCGGGTTTGACCCGTCCCTGTTCCACGCGCCGGACGGCCGCAAATACCTGCTGAATATGGCGGCCGAGTACCGCACCTGGAAGGTCCGCTTTGCGGGCATTATGATGCAGGAATACTCCGAGGCTGAGCAGCGCCTGATCGGCGAGCCGCGGATGCTCTGGCGCGGCAGCTCCAGCCGCACGACCGAGGGTCCGGCGCTCTACTATAAGGACGGTTGGTATTACCTTTTCTGCGCCGAGGGAGGCACCGGCGTGCGCCACTGTGAGGTGGTGCTGCGCAGCCGCCATATCGAAGGCCCGTATGAGCGCGGCCCCTATGAGCCGCTGATCACGGCATGGCCGTACCCTGCCAACCCGCTGCAAAAGGCGGGCCACGCCAGCATGGCGCAGGGGGCGGACGGCAGCTGGTTTTTGGCACACCTGTGCGCGCGCCCCATCGGCCCCGAGGGGGACTGCATTCTGGGCCGCGAGACGGGCATCCAGCGGCTGGAATGGCGCGATGGCTGGCCCTGCCTGCAGGGCGGCACCGATGAGCCCCGCCTGACCGTAGAAACCCCCTACCCGGACTGTCCCGTACCTGCGGACAGTGCCGAGGGGGTGGATTGGGCGGAGGAGTTTGACGCCGCTGTTTGGGATGACCGGCTGCAAAGCCTGCGGCAGCCGCTGGGCGACCGCGCCAGCCTGACGGCGCGTCCCGGCTGGCTGCGGCTGTACGGTGCGCAGAGCCTTGAGTCCCGCTTCCGGCAGAGCCTGCTGGCAGCACGGCAACAGCACCTGCACTGCCGTGTGCAGACACGGCTTGACTTTGCCCCGGCGGATTACCACCACACGGCCGGCCTTGTCTACTACTACGACAACAACAGCCACTATTATCTGGCCCTGACCCGTGATGAGCGGCTCGGCCGCGTGCTGACGCTGATGCGCCGCCGCTTAAAGCAGTTCGACATGCCCATCGGCGCGGGTGTCCCCGTGCCGGACGGCGCGCTGACGCTGCGGCTGGAAACAAACGGCGCGAGCGCGCAGTTCTTCTGGTCTGCCGATGCGGTGCAGTTTACCGCCATCGGCCCGGAGCTGGACGCCACCGTGCTGTCCGACGATGCACCGGAGCGCATTTTGCACGAAAACCGTTTTACCGGTGCGTTTGTCGGCCTCTGCTGTCAGGACCTGACGGGGCAGCGCCGCTGCGCCGACTTTGACTATTTCCGCTACACATCCTTGGAAAAATGACCCAAAGCGGGCCGGGAAAGCCCCGGTCCGCTTTTCTGCAGAAATAAAAGGAGACGATCATGGATAAGCTGTCCGCTGCCGTTGTCAACGGCAACTACCAAAACCCCATCCTGCCGATGGATTTCAGCGACCCCGATGCTGTGCGCGTAGGGGAGGATTACTACCTGATCTCTTCCAGCTTTACCTACCTGCCCGGCGTGCCGGTGCTGCACAGCAAGGATCTTGTCCACTGGGAGCGCATCGGCAACTGCGTGGAGCGGCTGCCGTTTGACCGCTATGCCCAGCCCGCCCATGGCTGCGGCACCTGGGCCCCGGCGCTGCGCTACCATGCGGGCAGGTTCTATGCATTCATTCCCCTGCCGGACGAGGGCATTTTTTACACCGAAGCCACCGACCCCGCCGGCCCCTGGAGCGCGCTGCACTGCGTAAAATCCGCCAGCGGGTGGATCGATCCCTGCCCCCTGTGGGACGATGACGGCAGCGTGTATATGGCCCACGCCTTTGCCAAAAGCCGCTGCGGCATTAAGCACAAGATCCAGCTTTCCCGCCTGGATCCCGAAACGCTGGAAGTGGTGGAGGACGGCCCCATCGTGTTTGATGGCACCCTGAGCCAGCCCACCGCCGAAGGCCCCAAAATGTACAAGCGCAACGGCTGGTATTACATCTTTATCCCGGCAGGCGGTGTGGAATACGGCTGGCAGACCGTGCTGCGCGCCCGCAATGTGTACGGCCCGTATGAGGAAAAAATCGTCATGCACCAGGGGGCCAGTTCCATCAACGGCCCCCACCAGGGCGCGTGGGTCACAGCGCCGGACGGCAGCGATTGGTTCCTGCATTTCCAGGACCGGTTTGAACTGGGCCGCGTGGTACACCTGCAGCCTATGTGCTGGCACAGCGATTGGCCGTTCATCGGCCTGGAACAAAACGGCGATGGCATCGGCGAGCCGGTGACCGAGTGGGACTGCCCCAAAGGCGAAGCTGGTCCCGGCCTGCAAATAGGGGACAGCTTTACAAACGGCAAGCCCGGCCTGCAATGGCAATGGCAGGCCAACCCCCAGCCCGAAGCCTGGCTGCGCCCGGTGGCGGGGGATGCACTGCATCTGGTCTGCGGGGCCAGCGGAAGTTTGTGGCGGCAGCCCAATGTGCTCAGTCAGATGCTGCCTGCAGCGGATTTTACCGCAAACGTTACCCTTGGCCTGGCCGGGTGCGGCGCCGGAGCTAAAGTAGGGCTTAGCGTGATGGGGCAGAAATATTCCGCCATTGAGCTCTGCCGCACCGCGCAGGGCTGCACCGTGCAGTTGGTACAGGGCATGGTGAAAGACCTTGCCCCCACCGGCGATGCAGAAGAAACGATCCTTGCCGAAAAAATGGTTGACACGGATGAAATAACCGTTACAATGAAAATAACGGCTGCCAAGCAGGTGCAGTATGCCCTGCTGGCAGCAGATGGCACCGCAGTGCCGCTGGGGGGAGCCCAACCCGTTGCCAAGGCAACCTGGACCGGCGCGCGCCTGGCCCTGTACGCCCGCGGCGGCACCAAAAAGGATGCTGCCTGCATCAAGCAGCTGAACATTACATTTTAGCCGGGCTTTTGGCGGCAGAACACCGCAGATGCCCGCGGCAAAAAGGAGAGCAAACTGGCAATGGCAAGTGTTACCATCCGGCTGAACAGCATTGGTGAAGTGAAAGAGTTTAACCGCATTGCGGCCACTGTGCCCGGAGATGTGGACCTGCATTCCGGGCGCTACTGCGTGGATGCAAAATCCATCATGGGTATTTTTGCCCTGAACCTGGCGCGCGAACTGACGGTGGACAGCCCAACCCTGAGCGAGGAAGAACTGCACAAAAAGTTTGCGGCTTTTTTGGCGGGCTAAGGCGTATCTGAAAACCAAGGGCAACACCGCACAATTCCCGCCTTACGGCTTAAGCACCGCTCCGGCGGCTGCGG
>OLNR01002002.1_pt1 | contig 10521 bp, 6 predicted proteins | sample 1672231 | NCBI WGS metagenome assembly OLNR01 (sample SAMEA3136662, study PRJEB25190) | human gut metagenome
CGAAGGTGGTCAGATCCGGCTTGTCCTGGCCCGGGTAGAAGACGCGGATGGCGTCGTGGATGGAGGCGGACACGAAGAAGTACTGCTGCTCGAGGCGCAGAGCCTTGCCCTGCGGGGTGGAGTCTTCCGGATACAGGATCTTGGAGATGTTCTCGGCCTCGACCTGCGGCTTGACGGCGTCCAGATACTCGGACTTGTTGAAGGTGAGCAGGTCGAACTCGTCGTAGCTCTTGGCGGTCCACAGGCGCAGGGTGTTCACGCGGCCGGAGGCGTAGCCCGGAACCATGTAGTCGACCGGGACGGCGCGCACGGACCAAGCCGGCTTCCAGACCTTCTTGCCGTTCTCCTCGACGACTTCGCCGCCGAAGGAGACCTTCTGATCGCGGTTGTAGTCGATGTGGCCCCACGGCTCTTCGTTGGCCAGCCAGTAATCCGGGGTCTCGATCTGCTTGCCGTTCTCGTCGAATTCCTGCTTGAAGATGCCGTACTTGTACTGGATGCCGTAACCGAACGCCGGCACGCCAAGGGAGGCGAGGGAGTCGATGAAGCAGGCGGCCAGACGACCCAGACCACCATTGCCGAGGCCCGGCTCGTATTCGGCGTCGATGATTTCCTGGGCGGAGAATCCGAGGTCCTTGACGGCCTTGTTGAACTGGTCGGTCAGGCCGGCGTTGAGCAGCGCGTTCTCGAGCTGCTTGCCCATGAGGAACTCAGCGGACAGGTAGCCCACGGCCTTGGTGTTGCCGTTGACCATGTCGGCCTGGGTCTTCATCCAGGAATCCACGAGATGGCGACGCACTGCGGCGGACGCGGCAACGTACACGTCGGCCGGCTTGGCCTGCTCGACGGTGACGCCCTGGGTGTACTTCAGCTGCTCACGAATCTCGTCAGCGAACTGTTCCGCGGTGACCGCGGACTTCGGTGCGGTAATTTCAGTCATTGATTGACTCCCTTTGACGGATACTCTCCAGGAACATTATGCCTTACTTCAGCGTCCTTGCATTTGCGGCCGCATGAACACTAAGTAACATCATGCATACGTTCTCATGTACAGCATACTACGTAATCATAAAAAGACGAAATTCCCAGCAATCGTAAGCCGGCATTCGTTTGCAAAAAACATTGCAAAAACTGCAAACGCAACGCATGGCGCCCATTAAGCGAGGGCACCACAATCGCAGGAAAATCGCCCCTCAAACCCCTATTTAGTTACGACTACATCGTTTGCAAAGTTCCATCATAGTCGTTTGCGGGCTGCACAATACCGGTATGGCTGTCATACGAGAACAAGACTTGGGCAAAGGACGCGGCGCCTTCGAACAGTGGCAGGACGCGGCGCACAACATTTTCAGCGAGCAGCTGCCGGCCGATGACGACACCGCTTTCGATTTCCGGCTCAACTTCTCGCCGCGTCTGCCGCGCCAGCTGTGGGCGATGGCGGTGCGCTACTCGCTATACCTGCTGGAAAAGAAGGCGCCGGGCGAAGGCGTGGAGGTGCGCGTGGCACCGTGGGGCGCCATCAAGATCCTCGACGGGCCGGCGTCCGATCCGCACAATCTCACGCCGCCGGACGTCATCGAACTGGACCCCGACGTGTGGATGAGGCTCGCCACCGGCATCACCAGCTGGGACGAGGAAAAGGACGCCGGGCGCATCACCGCCGTCGGCGAACGCGACGATCTGAGCGGGTTGCTGCCGCTGGCATAGGAATAGGTCGCGGCGCGGCGCGACCTGCGATGGTTGGCGGGACGAGCACGACAATCGCCCGACAATCGAAATCGAAATAATAAAAAATGGCTCGTGGTTGAAACCACGAGCCATTCGTTGAAAAAATCTGTGCAGTCAGTCCTGCTTCTTCGGCTTCAGCGCGCTGGGCACCGGCATCGGGATGGGCTTGTGAGGCTTCGGCGCGGCCTTTGCCGCCGGAAACTCGCCACTCGTGGCCTTCGCCGCGGCTTCCGCGGCCCACTTGGCGTATTCGTCAAGGTCATCGGCGGAATCGGAAGACGTTTGACCGTCCCCAACGGTCTCATCTTCGGCGTCCACATCGTGAGAATACTTGGCTTCGATATCGGCAAACGGGTCGAAGGAACCAGAACCGGGCTCCTGCGCACCGAGCTCCTTGGCAAGCTCATCGTAATCGGTGTCGGTGGTCAGGTACTTGAGCTTTCGGGCTATTTTCTGCTGTTTGGCTTTCTGACGTCCGCGGCCCATCTGACCCCCTGAGGATTACTGTGCTATCAATTCATCAAACAAGAGAGTACCACTTGTTATGCCATATTTCGTTGTCGGCTCAGACTTTTACGATAAAATCGCTGATTTTCTTAAGAAAAGGACACGTATGACGGACGAAACCCAGGAGCAGCAGATCACTGCTGTCGGCAATGAAATGAGCGCCAGCTTCCTCGCCGCAAAGAAGCGTTCGAACGCGACGCTGGCCAAGCTGGAGGAGCATCCGGAGAAGTTCACCATGCTCACCGGCGACCGTCCGACCGGCCGTCTGCACCTCGGCCACTACTTCGGCTCCATCCGCGAGCGCGTGGCCATGCAGAACCGTGGTGTGAACTCGAACATCATCATCGCCGACTACCAGGTGATCACCGACCGCGACACCACCGAGCACATCGAGGACAATGTGCTCAACCTGGTGCTCGACTACATGGCCGCCGGCATCGACCCGAACAAGACCATGATCTTTACCCATTCCGCCGTTCCGGCCGAGAACCAGCTCATGCTGCCGTTCCTATCCCTGGTCACGGAGGCCGAGCTGCACCGCAACCCGACCGTGAAGTCCGAAATGGAGGCTTCCGGCCATGCGCTGACCGGCCTGCTGCTCACCTACCCGGTGCATCAGGCCTGCGACATCCTGTTCTGCAAGGCCAACGTGGTGCCGATCGGCAAGGACAACCTGCCGCACGTCGAAATCACCCGCACCATCGCACGCCGCTTCAACGAGCGCTACGCGAAGAAGAACCCGGTGTTCCCGGAGCCGAGCGCCATCCTGTCCGAAGCGCCGGAGATTCCGGGTCTTGACGGCCGCAAGATGAGCAAGTCCTACGGCAACTCCATCATGCTGGGCGCCACCGCGGAGGAGACCGCCAAGCTCATCAAGAAGAGCCCGACCGATTCCGAGCGCCGCATCACCTTCGACCCGATTGCCCGCCCGCAGGTCTCCGCGCTACTGACCACCGCCGGTCTGGTGACCGGCCGCGATCCGAAGGACATCGCCGAGGAAATCGGCGACTCCGGTGCAGGCGCGCTGAAGAAGTACGTGATCGAATCCGTGAACGAGTTCCTGGCCCCGCACCGCGAGCGCCGCGCCGAATTGGCCAAGGATATGGATTCCATCCGCGACATCCTGCATGACGGCAACAAGCGCGCGAACGAAATCGCCAATGAGACGCTGCAGCAGGTGCGCGACGCCATGGGCATGCGCTACTAAGTTTGCAATCGGCATCCTGACGCGTTAGCGGATTGGCCGTGTTCCTCCGGGAGCACGGCCAATCCGCTTATTCATGGCAGATTCAGAGGCTACCGTTCTGCTAGGTGGCTTATTTGTGGCATGGAAAACGGGAAACCCCGTGTATGTCCGTCGGAATTCCAATGGACATACACGGGGTTTCCTGAATCAGGTGCCACAAACAAGCCACTTGACATTTCCCTGTTGTCGGAATCTGCCATAAACAAGCGACACGGCACCAAAGGCCGACCTTCGGCGTTGCAGGAGGTGCAACACCCACCGCGGGGCGATTCAGATCTGCGAGCGCTTCTCCCCTGCGGCGATTTCTGCGGCCACAAGGTCGTCGTCCACGTGACGGTCGTCCGGATCGTCGAGATAGTGGTCGAATTCGTGCAGCACTTCCGCGCTTGGCGCAGGCGTGAGCAGCGAGACCACCACGATGAACAGCAGCGAGACGATGAACGCCGGCAGCAGCTCGTAGATGGCGAAGATGCCACCGAGCGGCTTGACGAGGTTGTGCCAGATGAGCACGGTGGCCGTGCCGGACAGCATGCCCGCGATCGCGCCGTACTTGTTGGTGCGCCTCCAGTACAGCGAGGTGAGCATCAGCGGTCCGAAGGATGCGCCGAGGCCGGCCCACGCGTACGAGACCACTTGGAAGATCGAGGAGTTCTGGTCGAACGCCACCACGATACCGAACACGAACATGACGAGCAGCGTGATGCGCGCCACCATCATCACCTGGCGGTCGGTGGCCTTGCGATGCAGCAGCCCGTGGAAGATGTTCTCGCCGACGGCCGAGGCGCCGATGATCATGTACGAGGACGAGGAGCTCATGGACGCGGCGAAGATGCCGGATACGACGATGCCGCACATGAAGCTCGGCAGCAGCGCCTGCGACACCACGATGAAGATGTTCTCCGCGGCCGCCTGCGTGGCGAACTGCGTCGGCATCATGGCACGGCCGACCAGGCCGATGCACACGCCGCACGCCAGCGAGATCACGCACCACGTGGTGGCAATGATGCGGGATTTCTTGATTTCCTCGGAACTGCGGATGGACAGGAACCGCACAAGCACCTGCGGCATGCCGAAGTAGCCCAGACCCCACGCGAGCATGGAGATGATGGTGATGATGCCGTAGTCGGCGGGCGCGCCGAACATGGCCTGTCCGGCCTTGACGATCTGCTCGCCGGCGTCGTTGAGGATCGGCGTGGCCACATGCGTGCCGTCGAGGAATCCCGGAATGCCCTTGAGGAAGGCGACGGTGTTGTCGATGCCGCCGGCGGACGCCACGGAGCCGATGAACACCACGGCCAGCGCGAAGAACATGAGCAGGCCCTGGATGAAGTCGGTCACGACCACGGACAGATAGCCGCCGATGATGGTGTACGCGAACACGATGGCGGCGCCGATCACCATGGTCAGGTGGTAGTCCCAGCCGAACAGCGTGGAGAAGAGTTTGCCGACGGTCACGAAGCAGCTGCCGACGTACACGCAGAAGAATACGAGGATGATGAGCGCAGCGATGGTGGATACGATATTGCGATCGTCATGGAAGCGCTTGGAGAAGAAGTCCGGAATGGTGATCGCGTCGCCGGCCACCACGGAGTAGCGGCGCAGACGGCGTGCGACGAGTTTCCAGTTGAGGTACGTGCCGAGCGCCAGACCGATGGCCGTCCACATCGGGTCGGCCGCGCCGGTGAAGTAGGCGACGCCCGGCAGGCCCATAAGCAGCCAGCCGCTCATGTCGGAGGCTTCCGCGCTCAATGCCGTCAGCCACGGTCCGACGCCACGCCCACCCGCGAAATACTGTTTGGTGGAGGAATTGGACCTCTTGGAGTAGATGAAGCCGATGGTCAGCATGGCCGCGAAGTACAAGACCATGGCCAGCAGCACCCAGAAATCTTTGGTTACCAAGTGTTTTTACCCTTCTGCAGGTTATTAAATGTCGTAGCGCCAGGATTTATCGGTCACTACTCGTGCCATCGCCAGGCCGATTGGCAGGCAGATGATCACCATGAACGCACGGAACGCCCAATCGAGCGCGTTCAGCGTATCGAACTGGCCGAGGTGGAACATGGCCTGGTACATATACAAACCGGGCACCATGATCACAATAGACGGAACCGTCAGGCAAATGCGCGGATATCCCAAATGCGGAGCAAGCAGGCCGTGACGCACCGCCGAACGCCATGCGGAGGCGAGCAGGCCGGCAAGGAACGCGCCGATGAACGCGCCGGCTTCCGCGGGCACGCCCAAGTCGACGATTTCCAATCGCAAAGTATCGGTGATGGCGCCGATGGTGGCGGCGACGAGGCACATGCGCTGCGGGGAATTGAACATCACGGAGAAGCCCCACACACCGATGAACGCGAACAGCATGCGCAGCAGGCAGTTGATGACGGGGTTCAGTCCGAGCGGCTCGAATCCCTGCGGATTCAGGTGCACGATCGAAGCGACCATCCAGCCTGCCAACGTGGCCATCAGAATGATGCACAGCACGTAGGTGAGTCGTTGCACGCCTGATGGGAAGTCGATTTTCGCCATGTCAAGTCCGCCGGTTATCAGCGGGAATCCGGGGATGACGAACAGCATCGCGCCGATATACGCGGTGTCGTGCTGCAAGGCGATCGGATCGAACAGGCCAATCAGTCGCAGCATGCCGGTGCATGCCAGCGCGGCGACGGCCACGCAGACAAACGTCACGAAGAATTGGTTGAGATGGTGGGCGAACAGGCGGCGACGCAGCCAGTGGCCGAGGCCGGCGCCGACGAACGCGCCGATCATGTCGTACGGGCCGCCGCCGAGCAGGAACACGAAGGATGCGCAGGCGCAGGCGGACGCGAGTCCCGCGAAGGCCGGCGAATACAGCGGTTTGCGACGTTCGATCATGTCGAGTCGCTCGTGCGCCTGCCGTACGGTGACGCCTTGCGATTCGCCCGCGGCTTTCCCGATATGGTCGAAATGCTCGGCATATTCCTTCGGCGGTTTGCAGTTGCGGTTCTTACGCGGCTTTTCCGCGACCGAATCGCCATTGCTACGTCCGGCCGCGGCCGCCGCCTCGATATCGCGCATGTGCAGCGGACGTGCGGTGGAATCGCCTTCCTGCGCGCGTTCCGTGACCATTTCCAGCGCGTCGAGCACGGGATCGTCGGAACCTTCCTGGTTCTGCTCGGCCTTCTGCCGTTCCTTGAGCTGCTTGGACAGTTCGGCCGACACCTGCGAGGCGTCGCGCTTGTCGAGATGCTGCATCAGCCCTTCGGAAACGTCGGATTGGCTGTGGTACATAGAGCCTTTGCCGAGGTTGACGTTGAACCAGTCGGCGAAGTGCTCGAGCAGCCAGATGCGTTCGGTGTTGACGCCGGTGGTCGGCAGGTCGACGACTTCGGTGATGCGGTCCTTGCCGTCCGTGCAGGAGGCCTCGATGTCGGTGAGGTTCACGTCGGCGCGCACGTGCACGCCCAATGGATAGGCGATGCGGTGCATCATTTCACGTACGCGGAAGCTGCCTGTTCCGGCGCCGAGGTCAAGCATGCCGACGCGGACGATCACGCTGGCTTTCGCCGCGATGCCGGCTTTGGTTACCGGCTTGTCCCAATCGCGTTCGATGTCTTCCATATCGAGCGGAATGGAGTGGGTGTGGAATTTGCTGACCGCCTTCGCGCTGCTGTCAACGCGTTCGGTGTTCTCATCATGTTCATGTAGTGCGCTCACACTATTCAGGTCTAACGTGTGGGCTGGTCGGATATTTTCCGAACATTCCCACATGCCCATTTTCCGGACATTCAATGTCCACGATGCGAACCATTCCGGCGTTTCCGTAACCAAACTGTCGATTTGCCGCGCCTACAATGGTCGAGCATTTACCCACCAAGCTTAGGGCTGTGGGCTCGCAACAGACGGCCAAAACAATCGCGGAGGTGCCGCGAAGGACCGACAGACCGAGCAACCCGATGGTTTGGAGAAGGAGGTCTGATGACAACTGAAAACGAACAGATCACGCCTGCGGACGCGGCTATCGTCTCGTCCGGCACCGGCACCAAGGGCCCTGAGGAGCGTGATCTTCCCGCATCCCTCAAAGAGGAAATGGATCTGTGTCTGCAGATTCTTCGCGAGGTGCTCGGTGAGTTCGATGAAAACCTGCTGGCCAAGTTCGATGAAGTGCGCGAACACGCGCTGAAGGCCAGTGACGAACGTTTCTCCGGCATTCTTTCGGATACGAATCCCGACCAGGACGACCTGCAGAAGGTGGTCGACATCGTCGACAAGATGGATGTCCACGACGCCCAACTGCTGGCTCGCGCCTTCACCACCTACTTCCATCTGGCCAACCTGTGCGAGGAGAACTACCGCGTCTCCGTACTGCACAGCCGTGAGGCCGCCGTGAATGAGGATCAGGCCGTCGATCCGGTGAACGAAATGACCTGCGCCTACCACCAGCTCATCAACGAGATGGGTCCGGCCAGGGCCAAGGAGCTGCTCGACCAGCTCGAGTTCCATCCGGTGTTCACCGCGCATCCGACCGAAGCCCGCCGTAAGGCCGTGGAAGGCAAGATCCGCCGCATCTCCCAGCTGCTCGAAGCGCATAAGCTGCTCGGCGGCTCGGACAAGAAGGAAAACTCCCGTCGACTCTTCAACGAGATCGACGCGCTGTTCCGCACCTCCCCGATCGCGCTGAAGAAGCCGACTCCGGTTGAGGAAGCCGACACCATTCTTGATATCTTCGACAACACGCTGTTCTACACCATTCCGCAGGTCTACCGTCGTTTCGACGACTGGGTCCTCGGAGACAAGGCCGGCCTCGTGCCGCCGGTGTGCCCGGCGTTCTTCCATCCGGGAAGCTGGATCGGTTCCGACCGTGACGGCAACCCGAACGTCACCGCCAAGGTGAGCCGTCAGGTGGCCCGCAAGTTCAGCGACCATGTGCTGGGCGCGCTGGAGATCGAAACCCGCCGCGTCGGCAAGAACCTGACGATGGAGGCCGAGACCACCCCGCCGAGCGCCGAGCTCAAGTCCCTGTGGAACCACCAGAAGGAAATGAGCGAGCGTCTGACCGACAAGGCCGCGCTGATCTCCACCAAGGAGCTGCACCGCGCCGTCATGCTGGTCATGGCAGACCGTCTGAAGGCCACCATCGACCGCGACGCCGACCTCATGTACCACTCCTGCGAGGACTACATCGCCGATCTGAAGACCGTGCAGCGCTCCCTCGCCGAAGCCAACGCCAAGCGTTCCGCCTACGGTCCGCTGCAGGACCTCATCTGGCAGGCCGAGACCTTCGGCTTCCACATGGTCGAGATGGAGTTCCGTCAGCATTCCGTCGTGCATTCCCGCGCTCTGGAGGACATCCGCGAGCATGGCCTGCACGGTGAGCGTGGCGAGCTGCAGCCGATGACCCACGAGGTGCTCGACACCTTCCGCGCGCTCGGTTCCATCCAGAAGCGCAATGGCATCAAGGCCGCCCGCCGTTACATCATCTCCTTCACCAAGAGCGCCCAGAACATCAAGGACGTGTACGAACTGAACCGTCTGGCGTTCTCCCACCCCGAGGATGTTCCGACCATCGACGTGATCCCGCTGTTCGAGCAGCTTGAGGATCTGCAGAACTCGGTGGACGTGCTTGAGGAAATGATCAAGATCCCGGAGGTCCAGGCTCGTCTGAAGGCCACCGGCGGCAAGATGGAAGTCATGCTCGGCTACTCCGACTCCTCGAAGGACGCCGGCCCGACCTCCGCCACCCTTGCCCTGCACTCCGCGCAGGAGCGCATCGCCAAGTGGGCCGAATCGCACGACATCGACCTGACCCTGTTCCATGGCCGCGGCGGCGCCGTCGGTCGTGGCGGCGGCCCGGCCAACCGAGCCGTGCTCGCACAGCCGGTCGGCTCCGTGAAGTGCCGTTTCAAGCTCACCGAGCAGGGCGAGGTCATCTTCGCCCGCTACGGCAACCCGGTGCTTGCCATCCGCCACGTCGAGTCCGTTGCGGCTGCAACGCTGCTGCAGTCCGCTCCGAGCGTGGAGAAGCGCAATACGGACATGACCGCCAAGTACGCCGACATGGCCAGCAAGCTCGACGAGGCCGCGCATAACCGCTTCCTCGACCTGCTGAACACCGACGGCTTCGCACCGTGGTTCTCCACCGTCACGCCGCTGACCGAAATCGGCCTGCTGCCGATCGGCTCCCGTCCGGCAAAGCGTGGTCTGGGCGCTAAGTCCCTCGACGACCTGCGCACCATTCCGTGGATCTTCTCCTGGGCCCAGGCCCGCATCAACCTGGCCGCATGGTACGGCCTCGGCACCGCGTGCGAGCAGTTCAGCGACCTGAACACCTTGCGTCAGGCGTACGAGGAGTGGCCGCTGTTCTCCACGTTCATCGACAACATCGAAATGTCGCTGGCCAAGACCGACGAGCGCATCGCCAAGATGTACCTCGCCCTCGGCGACCGTGAGGACCTCAACAAGAAGGTCCTCGACGAGATGGAGCTCACCCGCAAGTGGGTGCTCAAGATCGTCGGCGACGAATGGCCGCTGCAGCACCGCCACGTGCTCGGCCAGGCCATCCGCATCCGCTCGCCGTACGTGGACGCGCTGTCCGTCACCCAGGTGCTCGCCCTCGGCTCGCTGCGCAAGCGCGTGGACAAGGAAGAGCTCACGCACGGCCAGAAGGAGAACTACACCTATCTGATCCTGTGCACCGTTTCGGGCGTCGCCGCAGGCCTGCAGAACACGGGCTGATCTTCGTCTGACTGATTGATACGAGCGGGGAGGTTCCGTGCCGATAAACGGCGCGGGCCTCCCCGTTCGCGTCGCACGGCCCTAGACTGGCCGGCGACGGCGCGCATAGAACGGGCGCGCTGGCCGAGTGACAGACTCGGATGATCGGAGGGGACATGGACAAGCCATCGAATGAGCGCGGGAGCACCGGGCCAACGGACGGCATCAAGGCGGAGGGCGATGCCGGAAACGAACGCCACATTTGCAAAGCGAATCCGGCTATGATCGATGACATTGGGAAAAAACATGGCCTGGAAGATACGTCAGAAAATTTTTCCGGCAAGAAA
>OLNR01002008.1_pt1 | contig 10505 bp, 8 predicted proteins | sample 1672231 | NCBI WGS metagenome assembly OLNR01 (sample SAMEA3136662, study PRJEB25190) | human gut metagenome
GTGCAGTTCCGAAGAACTACTTCCCGGCAGTTGCAGATAAGATTCTTAGGCTGCTGTGCATAGTCCGGTTCAACCTGCTGATCACCACAATCTGCACCGGGAATAAAATGTTCCCTCTCACGTAATAAATACCTGGATATTTTTCCGACGCATGCGGAGTGCCATGAGCTGCATGGTAAAGGTTTTCCCGGATCCAGAGGTGCCAAATATAACTATATTGGCATTCTTATAAACAGCTGTATTAAATATATCTACCAGAACAAGAGAACTGTTTGCCTTATTTACCCCCATCAGAATACCATCTTTATCCGACATCTCATAGGCGGTAAAAGGATAACAGGCTGCAGCTCCTGATGTTAATACATTTCGTTTTGACCTTTCATAAATTCTTTTATCCAGACATAACAGGGGAAGAGAGGACAAAAATCCCTGCTCTTCTCCAAACAGACACCTGGATACGCCAATGTCCTGCGAATTTAACAGCTTTATCATCTCTTTTGAGCGCCATTCTACCTCCCTCGCACTGTGTCCTGTTACAGTTATCAGCGTACTCATATAGTAAAATTCTTCACTTCCAGAGAGTCCACGTTTCAAGTAATAACCTGCCTGAATGGATTCACTTAAGCTATCAAAATCACTGTTGGAATCAAAGGTATCTTTTATTTTGGAGCGGTTCAAACGAATCCGCCGCCCTATCCGCTCCATGCTTTTATTTTTATCCTGACGAAAGAAAAATAGATCTATATCAATCCCTTCACCAGCATTGATAAGAAGAGAAAGCCATCCAGCCGGCACCCTGGAACGGTATCTGCCAGATGGGATATAGAGGTAGGCATGATACACGCCATCCACAATCACATATTTATAGCTTTTAAAATTTATAGAATCTGGTGCGATCAGCTCTGTTACTGGAATTTTTGCCACACTTTCTTTCCCATTTTCCAGGATATAATGTTTTCGGACTTTTTCAATGCGCTCATCAAGCGTTGCCTTCAAGCTGGTATCCCGGTTTAAGAGCTGGTAAAACACTTCCACACAAAACCGAGTTTCATTTTTATGCTCCAGAACTACGTTTCCGCACATAGCAAGGTATTTTTTCGCTGTCTGTACCGCCGATTGCAAGTATAAAAACATATCTCTTTCATTTACGGATTTGGTTCCGCTTAATGGATATTCAAAAATGAGAAAGAAACGCCGTGTAATGGCTTCCCTGGTTCCCAGTTGTGTCAGGAGCTTTGCATAATCTTCCTGTAAAGTCCGACACCGTTCATCTGTTTCCTGTTCTGCTTCTCTTCGTATCTTCTCTATGTAATCCTTGATATCCGCCTTTTTGGATAAAATCTTGAACTGTAAATTGGGCGGTGCAATTTTCAAATAGGACGCAAAAGAATATATAATGTTTCTTTTTTCAGATGCAGAACGTAATAGGAAATTGATGGGTAAAATCTCTATGATCTTAATGTACCTCTCATCTTTTGTTTTGATCACACCATTTCTGATCTGGCTAACTGGCAAATAGGAAGACGCCCAGGTTACCGGAAGGATATCCAGGTCACTGCTGTTCTCTTCCCTGCCTTTTGCTTCTACTGGTTCTGCATCATTGACTGGAATAGGCTGTTTTTCTTTTCCATCTTTTTCGTCAGCCTGCACCGCCAGATTTTTCCGAAGACTGCGTTCTTCTGCTTCCTGTTCATGAAACCGGACCGCAGCTTCCCTTCTTTCTTTTTGTGCCTGTAGTCTGTCTTCTTTTTTCCGAAGCTTTTCTTCCTGCACATCCTGACGCTTCTGAAGACTGGCAGATTTCTTTTTCTCACGTTCCTGCTTCCGTTTATCCTTTTTTTCTAGTTTCTCGGCTTCTTTTGCCTCCTTCAGTTTCCTCTTCAGCTCTTCGATTTCGCTTCCGATCTCTGCCACCCTCCTTTTTTCTCTTTTTACGTTCCCGTCTACAGCGTTTTTTCTGCTGCTTCCGAATACGGCGGTTTCTCTTTAAACGGTACTGACTGCTTGGCTCTGTCAACACACGCCGTTTTACAAGATATGAAAACAGCTGGATAAGAAAAGAGGAAAGACTTTCGCCCTGGACACCGATCACCGCCAATATCACAAGCGGCAGAATCAGGATGATCCCGACATAAATCTTCCCTTTTATTCCAAGATTTAAGAATACTAAAAAACGGATTCCAATAAGTGCCAAAAATGCCGCTTCTACTACGTTTCGGGCTTCTGCCCTTCCAGAGAACAAGGTTCCCTCTTTTACAAAATTAGGTGGAATGATATATACGTCTGAATGGTCATTTTGTGCCATTTTTGTGAAGCTCCTTTCCTGTTATCTCTTTTTAGACCATATCAGGCCACCGATTGCGACAATTAGAACCACCCCTATACCGAGCAGTATAAATGGATTCTTCTGTTTTACTGCATCCACGATATTCACCTCCTGTGCTTGATTTTCTAAAATTCCCTCTGCCTCCTCTTCCTGTCCTTTCTCCTGAAGCACATTCATTTCATCAATAGGATTTTCATTTTCCTCTGCAACCTGAGATTCTTCCCCTGCTGCATGGATATTCTCTATAACGACTTCTGTTACTGTAATCTTTTGCACCAGGAGACCTTCTTCTGGAAGATTCTGATACATATTCGAAAACTCTGTTACAAAAGACAGATCTCCTTCTGTTGCACTTACAGACTGAATCCGATAAGTTCCACTTCCAGTGGACAGATTCCACTCATAGAAGTTGTCCGCATTTAGGAATACAGTTTGGATTATCCCATTTTGTTCTTCTAAAGCAACCTCTATCGTACCGGCAAATCCGTCAAAAACCCGTGCCCGAAATGCAATGACTGCCGGAACCTGTTCGGTACCTATATAATTATCTTCCAACTCTGCTTCCATGGATTCCGAGCGTCTAAGGATAGCGCCCTCTTCATCAAAGAGCACATATTTTCCAGCTGGATTGACGGTATCATAGCCCCAGCCATTCCGAAGCATTTCTCCACTTTCCAGATATCCATGTCCGTCATCCCAGGATACAATCTGTGGAAGATCTGTAGCATTCTGCATGTCAGTGTTTGCAAGTACCGTAATTGGCATTGCCAGTAATGCAGAAGAATATAGTCCCATAAGCAATCCATATTTCAAGTGTCCGTCCATACTCAACCCTCTCATTTCCAAATGATCCAAAAGGCTCCATCTGCCAGGTCACGGCCGTAAGAAGCAATCGTTTCCACACTGTACACTTTCCCAGTACGTTCCCTGCTGGCACAATCGGCAATGGTGATATAGCCATCTTTGGTAACACCTGTCAGAACAATAAAATGCCCGCTTCCACTGCCCGTGATGGTGTAGGCCTCACAAATTTCCACCACCATTTTTCCGTCTTTCAAGGCATTTACAACATCTCCCATTCGGTCTTTTCCCACTCTTTCACAGTTAAGTCCCCAGTGATGGGCTGCATTCATCGGAAAGGAATGGCATGTTCCAAGCCCATAGATATATTCCCCGTTTGCAATGGAAAACGCGCAGGTCATCTCCGGAGTCACCGTCTGCCCGGTTAAGGTTGAAATTACAATAGCAAGGGATGTTGGACCGCATCCAGAGGCTTTGATCGTACTGGCTCCATAAGACATGGTAGCCCAGGGATCTTCTCCCTGGTTATAATAAACAACCTTTTTGACACCTTTTCCCACCGTATCATAGGTGATAATATCCCCAGTCGCGTCAATATTGCCGATATAGGTATCACCCCCACTGGTTCCGCCAGTCAGAAAGTCCGTCCAGTGAAAGACATTGTAAAGGGCATTTTTGACAGCATCTACACCGCCTTGCAGGTATTCCAACAGCTTTAATACAAAATTGAATGTGCTTTCATTTGTCACATATTTATATTGATAGCCGCTGCTGCCTGTCAGCTGTGTGTTCAAGATCAATGCCAGAGTGTACTCTACAACCTTTGTCGTTACCGTCCGCTTTTCTTCCCAGGCATTGCCTCCCTGCTCCAGGACCTGCCGATAAGTCTGTTCATCTGTCTCTGCCCGGCTTCCATTCACTTCCAGACAGTAGACTTTCTGTTCCATTTGGCCTTCCCATTCATCTGTTACAGTCCACGAAAAAAAGCTGTCCACATTTTGTGCGACAGCCTCCTTTAACACCTGATATGACTTTTCCAGGGACTCCTGATCTGTTTTTGTTTCTGTAGAAGTACCGGATGTACTATCGTGAATCTCGACAAGCCCTAACACTTTCTTGACATAGGCCTGGGTTTCGGAATATGGCGGTACTTGATAACCATATTTGATAACTGCATAAGGTCCTGCATTATATCCTGCGACTGCTAGCTCTAAGCCATTTGAATAGCCTTTAAATTGCTCTACCAGCTGGCTGATGAATTTGGCGCCGCCCATAATATTCTGGTACGGATCATAAGGATTGGATACTCCAAGGGAAGCCGCCGTATCCGGCATAAGCTGCATTAAGCCTATCGCCCCAGCACCTGATACTACATTCGGGCTGAAATCAGACTCCGTTTTACAGATTGCAAGAAGCAGCGCCACAGGTACATTATAGGTCCTGGCAGCTTCCTGAAAATAGGCATCATAAGGGCTGGAAAGGTTAGTGTCCATATCAAGTCCCAGGACATTTGAATATCCAAGGAAAGAAGATATAGTGCTGTTGTCGCATTTATCCATGAACATAACAGAAAGATAATAGGATAAGCTTCTTTTTAGTTTTGTCTCAAACTCATCCACCACAACCAATGTAGCATCAGCATATTTTTCCATCTGGTCTGCCTGGATTTCCTGCAAATGTAAATCCCTCTGCTGTCCTATGATCTGCAATATCTCATTCTGACAGTCTGCGTTTTGCAGAATTTGCTCCGTTCTGCTTCTGATATTTGCAAGCTGGTTGGACTGTGCCTCATTTGCATAGGAATCCGCGTTGGCAAAACCCAGATAATGAAATATAATTCCGATCATGTTTGCAATAATAAACATCCACAAAAAAAGAAATAGAAATATAGCACCAAACACCTTCCAAACTGTTTTGCTGCCAGCCAAGGTTCCTACTAATGTTCCAAGCGGTCCTGCCATGGCAGTCCCGGCTGCCGCACCAGCAGCAGTTCCCCCAGCTTTTACAGCAGCCGATACCGCATAAGCAGCTTGTGCCGAATGAGCGATCATTTCACTCCCCTCATCAAGAGGGGAATTCTCTTGTCTTTCGTCATCCATAGCTTAATCCTCCAACCTTCCGGTATCTCTGTCACCCTGTTTCTGTCCTCTTAACTCACTTCTTGATTTCGGAATTTCCCGAATTCTATGAGGATTGCGTAGCAGTTCCATATTCATAGGCATTTGTGCATCTTCCGTCTGGATTTCTTCCATACCATTTATTTCCTCTGGAAGTGTAAAGCTGTCATTTGCCTCTTCGATTGGATCCAGATTATCCTGTTCCAGGTACTCGTCTGGTTTCTGAATAAAACTGTCTTCAGATTCATTTGTTCCGGTAAAACTGTCTACAGCAGAATTTCCAGTTGTAGAATAATTCCCGTAGCCACCGGCTTCTGCTTCCTGTGCAAAAGGCTCTCCCATGTTGGTAAGCTGCTTCTCACTTTCTATATTCCCAGAAATACCAGAATTCGAATATATAGGCGTTTCCATTTGGGGAACATCCGACATGTTACCAGAAACATTTCCTGCCTCTTCCGAAAAACTATTCGCGCCATTTACATCCATTTCTGGATTTGCATGAACACTCTCATTTCCAGACACAGCGTCCAGGATTCCCAAATCCGCACTGGAAGCAAAAAAATCTCCGTTTTCACCTGCAACATTTTCATCTGAACCTGAATACCTGCCATTTAAGCTACCAGATACATCCGATTCAAAACCACTGGCAGAATAAGATAGTTCACCTTTTTCTTCTGAAGATGTATTTCTGTCCGCCTCCTGGCTTTTGTTACCAATGCCACCTCCCAAATCCATTTCCATTGCATAATCCGAAGGCCCCATGCCTGTCTCCGAAGCCGGATATTCACCCAGTTCTGCCATAATGCCATTATCACTGTTAAATGCAGATGCTCCTTCAAATGGTTGCTCTTCAAAAGACATAGGATCACTCCGGGCGGTGGTTTTTCCATCCGGGAAATTAGGTTCTCCTGGATTCTCCATTTCACCCAGACTACTTCCACTTGATAGTGCTTCAGAGAATCCATCTTCCATAGTTTCGTTTGTAGTAACACCTTCTGAAGAAACCGCCTCTGTTCTTGAAGCTTCCTGGTATTCCGGTAAACTTCCCGCATTCAGATCCATTACAGTCCCTTCTGATTCTACAAAATCATCGGATTCCATCACAGGCTCAATTTCACTCGAAGACGTTGCCTCATTTTCAATTGTCCCAGAAGCATAAGATGTACCAGAAGTCTTCGTTCCATTTGCACGAATTCCCAGCTCATCAAGTACATTTGCTGAAGCGGTATTTGAAGCATTCACAGCACCTCCGGCCACATCCTCATGCTTTTCTGGATATTCCGTATCAAAATCACCACTTTGAAACAAAGATTCAATATCCACTTCACTTCCTCCAGAAGGATTCATAGGGATAGGCCCCGTAGGTTCGGTAAAGCCATTTGCGCTACCTAAGTTTCCCATATTTGCAGAGCTTCCAGTACCGCTTCCACTTCCATCCGTTCCAGAGAATGCCCTTCCTGCCTGTGAAAAAATACGCTGTGCCGCCATGGCTGCTCCAAATGCACCCATTCCCGGGGAAGGCCGTCCAAGATTAACCCCTAGTGCTGCCATATAAGAATCCAATTTGAACGTAATTTTACAAAATCCTACCAAGCATAACGTCGCCACAAAAAACTTTGTGAACCCATAGCCGCTTGCCATCATATTTCCATAACCGGACAAAAACATCTTTAAGCACCAGGCGTTTAAGATGATCAGAACTACCTGACCTCCAAACATTTTTGCCCAGGATGCAAGGATATTGTTGGTGGACTTAGATCCACCTGTTGCAAATGCCAATGGTGCTGTATAAGAAAACACTCCTAGGAGGACATACCGTTCCGCAATTACAAACAGCATTTTAAAATAATTCCACGCAACTACAAACTGCATAATGAGCATTAAGATTGCTATGCTGATTGTTCCAAGCCCAAGCGGTGCTGTAATCCCCTCTAAGGCAGTTACATACTCCGAAAAACTTTGCACCTTGATGTCAGTTCCAATCACCCATTGATATGGCGTTCCCGCAATTTTCAATATGTAATTAACAACAGGCTTTGAGGCAACCACAAAGAACAAGCAGATGGAAGAACGTCCAATTAACTCGATTGGTTCTTCAGCATTTATTCCAACCTTCCCAAACATGGATTTGAACAGCTGCCAGATCAGGATCATAAGCAACAGCGCAATACCCATAGGGACGATCACATTCTGGTACAAACTTCCTACTACAAAAAACAGTTCTTCAAACAGGGAGAGGTTACAGGATAGTAAATCTGTAAATACATCCGTAATCAGTCCCATCATATCGATGATAAACTGAGATACCATTTCTTTGACTGCATCTACCAGAAGATCCAGCAGCCAGCTCATGTTTCATTCATATCTATTATAGATACCCTCCTTTTTGTGCCGGGAGAGCTCCGGCTTTTCTTTTCTTCAGATCATCCCGTAAACATGCTCTGTGGAATAAGCTTTTCCAGATACGTTACAATCGCACCCAATGTCATAAGTGCCGCCCAGCAGATAACAATCCTTTTTAACCAAGATCTGGATTCATCCACAGTTCGTCCAGATTTGCTAAAATTCATTAAAAAAAGGCACACTGCTGCACAAACCACTGCTGCCACTGTTGCAATGCCAGCTACGTCTGTATAAACCGTCTGCATTGCATTTTTCGCAGTTGCAAAAATGTCATTCGCATACACGGGTACTGCGGTCATAAGAAGTACATCTGTCACACAGTATACAATTGGAAGCGCTTTTACAAACCAATTTTTCTTACTAAAGTGTGTAGCAATTTCAGCTTTTACTTTCTTTTTTGCCATAAACTTCCTCCCTTCAACCAAGCTCCGGAATATCTGCTTCTTACAAGGTCCTTCTGTGCAATCCGGGCAAAAAAAAGACAACCACTTTTCTAATGGCTGTCTTTTCTTACTTTATAAAGTTCCTGGCTCTCTCATGCACCAGGTTCCGCATGCACAGAACTTTATAGTATTATTCTATTCGTTAAGATATCATATGTCAATTTCATAACGGTTGCATTATAGCTTCATTTGGATAGCAAAACACTACCGTGTATTTAACTCCTTGATTTTTAGTCCCAGCTGTTCAATCTCTTTGGAATAATCTTTCATCTTTACCTGATTATATAATTCAAAGAAAAACTCCAAATGTAAAAGAGAGTTTTTTACCTCAAATGAAAACTGATCTGTCATTGTCATCGCAGATACAAGAAAATCCATTAGAAGTGTGTCTCCCGATGTACTCATCAAAGCTCCCCAGTATTCCAGCTTTCCTGTGTGCCTCTCTTCATCAATGTCTAATGTCAGATTTCCGCCCTGCATCTTTGCAATCTCAGCAGCTTTTGGATAAAGATTTGCCAGCAAATAATCATAACATTTTTCACTTTTCACTAACTTATACTGAGAAAATTCCAGATTTACTTTTTTCATTAACAAATCACAGGAATCCTTTGATGGCTTATTTTCTGTTTCTGATGCATTATCAGAAAATAGCTCTTCCATTTCTGCATCATATGCTTCCTTATAAAATGCTTCAAATTTCATTTTTCATTTCCATATACAGGTAAAATAACTTATCTGTATCCCTCCCACATTTTTTATTACTATATCACTTTTTCTTTGTTTTGACCAGTATAACGGACAATATAATTTTTCTTTTTTCATAAAATAGAAACATCAACGTTGACACCTATACTGGTCAAAAAGGGGGATGTTTATGGAACAAAAACTAAGATGTGATATCAGCATTGGTCCAAACCTTCAGAAGCTCCGCAACAAATACGGAATCTCCCAGGAAAAGTTATGTGCCATACTCCAGCGAAATGGCTGTGACATTGGCAGAACCACTTACGCAAAATATGAAAATGGAGAGCTCAATGTTAAGATCAGTGTTCTATTGGAATTAAAGAAAATATATAATTGTTCCTTCGACGCATTTTTTGAAGATCTGGAAGAACCAAAATAAGGAGCTGTCGGTAAATAACGTTTTTTAGAGCTGACAGCACCAAACAAAAATATCCTGACAGTTACAGAGCTTTCTGGCTCTGCAACTTGTTCAGGATATTTTTATTTTGATAAATACTTTCTGTTTTTGGCCGCAAAAAATCCTTGTTTGGATTTTTTCAGCCGCATTTTTTTCTAGGCAGTTTTTCCTTCAAATTTTCTCAGTTTTTCGTATAAAAAACGATGATATTTATTTATATTTCTTCCAATAGCATACAGCATGAATTCTTTATATACCTTATCTGCCGAACGGTAATTAAAACGCCGGAAGTTCTCATTTTCCTTGATATCTCCAAAATGTCCTTCCGTCTGAATGGAACGTGTCTGGCGTTTCAGGATCCCGCGTTCACTCTGGATATTGGCATGCGATCTTTCTTTCAGTTCCTCCCATTGTTCATTGATCTTCATGACTTTGTTCTTTTCGGCATCTTTTTCCGCATCATACTTATACAGACAACGCGCTTTATGTTCACATCCGCTGCAGTCTGCACAACCATATACCTCAAAGGTCTGTGTATATCCATCCTGCTCTTTGCTCTCTGTCCTGAGATGCCGCAGTTCACGTCCGTCATGGCAGATATAGAACTGTTCATCTTCAAAGATCCCTGTCCTCATGTTGTAATATTTACTGATATCTTCTGAATAAGCGCGTGTTTTTCGCTTTTCATGATCCTGCAGTTTTATATAACTGGATATTTCATTCCGTTTTAAATAAAGCAGATTTTTTTCACTACAGTACCCGCTGTCCGCAGTTACTTCTTCCAGAATACTCCCGAAAGCATTCTTATGTTTTTCAAGGACCGGGATCAGGGTATTATAATCGGTGCGGTCGCTGCTTACATATCCATGTACGATAAAATAATTCTCTACCGCGATCTGAACATTATATGCTGGCTTTAACTGTCCGTTCAGCATGTAATCTTCTTTCATACGCATAAAAGTCGCTTCCAGATCTGTTTTGGAATAACTGTTTCTGTCTTTTCCCATGATCTCAAAGCATTCTTTATATTCCATCAGTCGTTTTCCGCATTGTTCCAGTTCCTCATGCAGCTTGTTGAAGTGCAGGTTTTCTTTTTCCTTTTCCGTAAACGAATTCGATTCCCTCGTTGTCTGCGATCATCGTGAGATTGTTCTGGAGTTTCCGTATTTCAAGCGGTGAACAGTTATCGATCTCTATAATACGGTTATTTGAAAGCTTTTTATGTTTTACAAGCTTTCGTTTTCTGTTCTTTTCGATCACTTCCCGGACTTTAT
>OLNR01002014.1_pt1 | contig 10473 bp, 7 predicted proteins | sample 1672231 | NCBI WGS metagenome assembly OLNR01 (sample SAMEA3136662, study PRJEB25190) | human gut metagenome
TGATGGCGTTGATGACGGATTTTTGGAGCTCTTCAATTTTTGCGGTTGTGGTCATTTCATCACCCTTTCTGCCATCGGGGAGCCGGAATATTCCGGGCGCGGATAGCTTGTATCTTCGGTTCGCGTGCCGCCGCAGGCTGCCAGCGTAAGCGGGATGACCAATGCAAGCACCAACAGCAAAGCCAACGTGGCCAAAATCTGCATGAATTTCTGCATTAAATCTCCCTCCCGTTCACGCTCAAAGAACCGCATTCAATTCTGCCGGGGATTTCAAACTTGCTGGCATTGCAGTGGATGACCTTATCTACCTGGTCAATGGCAATGCCCACAAACTCGCTGGTGGCCCCGCCGGTGGAATAATCAAAGCTGGGGTCGCCGGTGGAGAACCAGCCTAAAAACGTGTAGCGGGAGTTATCACCAATATAAGATTTGCCGTACCGGCTGCTTAACACACCGGTCAGGTTGTTTTCCCAGTACCAGCGGATGCGCCCCGTGTCAATGTCCACACGAGTGCCAGCATCTTTGCCCATACGAATCCAGGCATTGTCCAGGTCATAAGTGGTTGTGCGCGCCTTATTGTGAATCTGCCCGGTGGTAATGTTGCCGCCGTTGATGATTGTCTTGTCCTGGTTCCAGGTACTCAAATCCGAAAATGTCACCACGCCGGATAGGTTGATCTGTGCGCTGGTGATCTCTGTTCCGCTTGCCGTCAGCTTGATGGTGCTGCTGGTTCCGCTTGTGCTGGCCGTCAGCTTAATTTCGCTCACCGTCTGCTTGATCTCGGTTTTGGTTTCGTTGGCGGTCAGATAGTCGCCGGTGCTGGCCGTCCAGGCAGTGGGGGCGTTGCCCATCTGCACCATGGGGTGCATGATGGTCAGATCGTTGGTAACGGTGGCGTTATCGTCCGCGGTACTCACAAACAGACCGTCTGCATAGCCGTCCGCGGTCGCCGTGAACGCCGCCCAGCGCAGCTTCCAGCCATTATCCAGCGCAATGTCCTGCTTCGCGTTTTTGAATGCACTGCCATAGTAGGTTTTTGTTCCGCTGGTGGATTTGGTTTCAAACTGCAAAAACAGGCTGTCCGTGCCGGAGTTGAGCTTGTACAGTACCGATGCACAATAGGTCATGCCCTTGGCAATCACCAGCGTTTTGTCCGCGCCAAAGTGAAAGCGAGTGTTCTGCGCCTTGTTGGTCACGTGAACAGATTCACCCGTAATGGTGTAACTGCCTTTTTTGCTTGCGGCGTTGCCGCCTGCATCCAGGGTCGCATTGTTCCAGTCGTCGGTGCCCGCGATAATATTGTTGCCGCCGGTGATCCGCTGCGTTACCGTCTGAGTAATGCTGTCAGCTTTCTGGTCAATCGCGGATACTGATTCTTTAACGGTTTTGAATTCCCGCTTTGTGCTGTCCAGGTCGTTGGAAATGGTTGTGGTGGTTTCTTCCAGGCTGCTGACTTTGGTGCTGATGCTGTCGGCCTTTTGGCTGATGCTGGAGACATCCTCTTTCAGGCTGTTCACCGTTGCGGTGGTGGCATAATCCTGCAGCTTGCTGTCAACCGCATCGTTGGCGGCGCTGGTGGCGGTATCCTTTACCGTCTCTGTTACAGATTCCGTCACGGACTTGGTGACTTCGGTCTTGATCTCGTCAGCGGTCTGGGAAAACAGGCTTTTTGCGCTTTCCTGGGTCAGATAGTCGCCAGAGCTGGCATTCCAGGCGGTCGGCGCGTTGCCGTATTGCAGCATGGGGTGAAGCAGCTCAAACTTATTGGTGCAGTTGCCATTGCTGTCGAACTCGACAGTTTTCAAAACACCGTTTTTGCTGGGGGTCCATGTACCATACCGCAGCACCCAGCCGTCCGTCTGCTCAATTTCGAGCTGGTCAGCGGTTTTTATGTAGGCAATGTAATTTTGTCCGTCATCGCTCGTAAACGTAATGCCCAGCCGCAGCGCATCGGTGCCGGAAATGAGTTTGTACATAACGGACAGGCATAGGGTAACGCCTTTGGTGATATGAGCGCTAACAGCGTTGAACTTGAACCCGCGGCATGTGTTCGCATTGGTTATTGTTGCGCTGCCATCATCGCCATACACCACGCTACTGTCAATGCCGACATAGGTGGCGTTCTTGAAGCTCTCACTGCCCAGGATCAGGTTGCCGCCGCCGGTGATTTTGGTGTCTTTTTTCACCTCAGAGGAAAGCCCGTCCACCGTTGCTTTCAGGTCGGTGTACTTGCCGGTCAGGTCGCTTGCCTTTACTTCCAGGCCGTCCACGCTGGTCTTGATCTCCAGCATTTTGCCGGTCAGGTTCTTGTAGCTCTGGCTGTTCACGGCGCTGGAACTTTTCCGGCTGGCGCTGCCCACGCTCTTAAAGCTGGCCTTGCCGGATGAGATTGTGGCGCTCATCAGGTAGGTGTCGAACTCCCGCCCGCGTGCGTCCTTAACGTGCACGATCTGCCCGCAGGCAAGGCCGGAACTGTTGGGCACCGATACTTTGCAGGGGGTGTAGGTCACGTTTTTCAGCACGTTGTACAGGTTTTGTACAACGCTTTTCAGGTTGGCTTCGGTGCCGGTTGTCAGCAGCAGGTTGCCCTGAACTGCATAGGTGTTGGTGGCAGTGGTGCTGTCGGGGTAGATGACCCCCACGTCACTGTCCGACTGCCGGATCTGGACTTTCTCAATGGCCTTGACCGTGTAGTCCTCGTAGCTCAGGCTGTCAGCATAATAGGCGGTGCTGTTGCTGGCACCGTCCGGGGTGATTTTAGCAGTGCTGCGCTTGTCTGTGTAGGTCAAGAATTGCAGCTTGCCGTCTGCATTCATGTGGGCGTAGCAGCCTGCCGCTTCCGCCGCCCAGGAGATAATCTGGCGGCAGGTTAAATCATCCGCATAGAATGCCTGCACGCTGTAGCTGCCATTGATGGGCAGGCTGCTGCTGGCCAGCGTAACCCCTGCCCGCTGGCAGGCCAGCTGAACCAGCTGCCAGATAGTTTTGGGGAACTGTGCCTGATTGGCGTGCAGCCAGCCGGAGAAGTCCGCATCCAGCTTGGACATGGTGTCGTAGGCCGTGACCTTGTAGCTGTTGCGCTTGGTGCGGGTGGGCTTTTCGGCATAGAAAACGCCCACCTTGGTGCGGTTCCCGGCATCATCCTGCCGGTAGTAGGTCAGGGCGTCCCCGGCAGTAATTTGCAGGCTGCCGCCCGGGTCCGCCCAGATTTCGGCTTCAATGTAGTCCGAAAACGCAGAGCCAATAGTGAACTCCTGCCCGGCGTTCACCGCAGTATGCAGCGTCAGGCTTTTGACCGCGCTGCCGGGGGAGCCGCCCTTTAACTCGGTGCCGCTGGAGAGAGTGAGGATTGGTTGATACAAATACACACCTCCTTTGGTTTTAGTTAGGAGGTAGGAGTGAGGAGTTAGGAGTTCATGGTGTGCGCGTGCGCGCACGGGTTGAAAATTGGGCCGCAATCCCGTAGGGGCGCACATTGTGCGCCCGTCACCCTGTGGCAAATCCTGTTATGGCATCTACCGCAAAGCCCCGGAACGGTCAAGACCGTTCCCTACAATGCCGGACCTTAGGCCCGTTTTAACCCCTACTTCCTACCTCCTAACTCTCAATCAGCATTCAATAATGTTAAATTTAAGGTTCTTCCACTGTTTCGTCTTGGCGTTATGCCAGGCGATGCCGTATTTGCTGCAGTAGCAGGTGGTGGTTTCGGTCTCGGTGGAAGAACCGGCTTTGGGGTGGGTGAACTGAAACGTTGCCTTGCCTGCAAACAGCCCGATGGTGTACTTGTATTCGTCATCCGTCAGGCAGCTGTAGGCGATGGGCCAGGTGGAAACCTTTTCCCGCACCACTTCGCGGTGCATGTACCCGGCTTCATCGCGCCCGGAATCGCTGGAATCCAGGTCGGAATAGCTTGGTTCAATGTCGCAGTCCGGTGCGTACAGGGATTTGCCATCGATCTGGAACAGATTGGTCAGGGTCACGTTACACACCTCCTGTGGCAGTCAGCTGTTTGCGCTGCCAGCGCTGTACGGCGCGGCCTACGTCCTCGTCGGTCAGCTCAATGCCGTACACGGCGAAAAGGATCTCCCGCAGCACGGCCACAACGGCTTCAAAGCCAGCCATCTGGCCCGCCTGCAGGTCCTCCATGACCTCGGCCACAGCCTGCTTGATGGTGTCCAGCGGAGCTTCCACGTTGGTGCCGTGACTCTGGTCGCCCAGCACCGCCAGAAACTCCCGGTTCGCCGGGATGACCGCGCCTTGTGCCAGGTAGGGAATTTGCGGGGCGGTCAGGGTGCTGATATGAAACCCGACATGCCCGCCGCCGAATATGTCCGGCAGGTCGAACGACAACCCGTTCAGCGCGTTGATGACCGCATTGATGCCGGTCACAACGGCGGAGATCATCCGGTTGATGAAGCCGATGATGCCATTGACGGCGGTCTTGATGGCGTTCGTCATCTTATCCCAGACGGTGTTGACTGTGTTGCCGATGGCCTGCCAGGCAGCATCCCAGTTGCCGCGGAACACGGCGCTTAAAAAGTCCGCCAGCCCGCGCAGCACAACAACGGCCAGATCGATGGCATCCGCAATAGCCCCAACGGCCACGCCAACAACGTCCGCAATGGCGTTGAATACCTCAGCAAACGCGGGGCCGAATGTGGCGATAATCCACTTGGCCACCGGGGCCAGCAGGTTGTTCCACAGGTCCAGCAGGCAGTTGGCAACGCTTGCTACCAGCAAAAGAATGTCGTCCCACAGGGGCTTGAGGTGGGAGGACCAGAGGGTAGATAAAATCTGCATCAGGTTAGTAAGGATTGGCTGCAAAACGTTCTGCCACAGGGTGGTAAAAATGCCTTGCAGGTTTTCCAGCGCCAGGGCGGCACTCTGGGCAATGGGCTGGCCGTACTCGGCCCAGGTCAGCTGAACGCCGCCCAAAAGATCCTGCCAAACGGTCAGGGCAGCGGTTTTCATCTGCTGCCAAGCTGCATCCCACAGCGCGGCGGCGGGGGCAAGCACAGCCTGTAATGTAGCCCAGAAATTTTGCAGCTGCTGGTTTAATAGAGCCGGCGGACTTGACTGTGGCGGTTCGGCATCTGCGGCTTTGATTGTTGCAGCGCTGCTGCTTTTGCGGGTGGTGGAAGCCGCCGCAGCTCCGGCACTTTCGGCAAGAGAAGCCTGCAGCCGGTCCAGCTCATCAAATTCCGCAACGCTGCGTTTGGCGGCCTTGGCTGCTTTGGCGGTGCCACTGGCAAGTTTGGCCTGGGCTTTGGCGGCTTTGTTGGCGCTGACTGCTGCTGCGGCGGTCTGCTGCTCAAACTTTGCCACCGGCACGGCGGAGAACGCAGCGTTTACACTGCGGCTTATTTTTTTCAGGGCAGTGCGCAGGCCGTTCAGCGGCTGCTGCGCGGTGTGGGTAGTTGTTTGTGTAGACAGGGCAACCTGAAGGCTGCCTGCATAGGATTTTGGCAAAAGCATCTACCTCCTTATGGGGACTTAATTGGCCAACAGGCGCTGCAGCCGCTGGCGTTCCGCTATCTCTGCCGGATTCAGGCGGGGGCGCAGGTCAACCATGGCTTTGTTTTTGCGGTAGTAGTCCTGTTCCCACGGCTGCAATTTTTGGCCGTGGCGCAGCTTGCTGCGCACCCGCAGCAGGGTAGCCAGCTGGCCGTCCCCAATGCTGTTGAACCAGGCCATAAAGGTCCACCAGTGCAGATAAGGCAGGGCGCGCACTTCGCACCCGGCGGCTTTGTTGATGTCGGCGGCAATCAGCGGGGCGTCCTGTTCCCAGTCCAACAGCGGCGGGGCAGGGGAGCGGGGCAGCGTTTGCCCGCAGTTCAAAAAATCTGCCAGCTTCTGCATGGCCTCCGGATAGTCGCTGCGCGGCAGATCGCCCTCATAAAATAGGGCCAGGGCCACCCGCCAGCGGATGAATTCCGGCTCGCTGGCATCGTTCAACCGATGCAGAATATCCAGAATATCGCGGTAATCCGAATGAATCGGATATGCTTTTCCGCCAACCTCCAGCCGGGTGGGCAGCCGCCAGCTGCTCATACCTGCACCCCGCGCGCGGCGCGCGCTGCCTGGGCCTGCTGCACGGCCAGCGTGGCTTTGGCATCCGCGCACTGGCGGGCACCGGCTTCCAGAATGGGCTGCAATGCCGCAAACAGATTGGTGATGACCCGCTCGCCGTTGCCGGCAACCGCCAGCAGATTGGTTCCGCCCAGCATGGCGTCAAAATCATTGCCGGGGCCAAATACTTCCGCCAGCAGCCCCTTGGCGCGCTGATCCGCCTGGGCCAGCAGCTGTATGGCATCGGTCCCAGTGGGGCTTTGCGCCTGCACCTGCTGTTCCAGCTCTTGCAGTTGATTTTGCAGGGTGCAAAAACGGCTGTAAACATTGGGGTCGCTGGGGTTAAAGCGCAGCACTCCGCCGCCATGCTCCGGCCCGCCATTGACCGCGTATTCGCGCAGGCCGGTATCAATCGTAAGTTGTTCCATAAAACCTCCTTTAATGTAACAGAAATCTGTAATTGCAATAGCTAAAAAATGGTGAAGCGCTGCTGCACACTTCACGAAGAAAAAAGGTGAACAAGAGAATTTTGGTGTACCCTCTGCCAAGGGAACGCCAAACAAAACTTACAGCGGAAATACCGGAATCCTAGGGTGTATCTGAAAAGTCAAAAATTTAGTCTATTTCTACAAACATAGTGGGATTTTGCCTTAAAAAGCCTTGGAATCCACAAAGGATTCCTGTGGCTCTTTGCCTTAAATCCTGCTTGTGTTTGCGAAATATCCATCTTTTTCTTGTTTTCAAATACACTTTAAGGCAGGTGAACGATATTGGGAAAAGAAATCCTAAACGTAAAACGCAGCCCGGCAGCCGCCGATTTGGGCATTATACAGAACAATAAAAAGATAGCGAAAAACCTATCATTCCAGTATTCTGTAAAATCCTGGACCTTGTGGCTATCATAACGCAATATTACAGAAATGTCAACAACAAAATTCAGAAAACCGAAATCGCGATGGAATACCGGTACCGTCATACTCCACAAAAGCCCGCAAACATAAAAACTCTCCGCCGCACAGTGCAATGTTGTGGGCGGAGGGAGAGCCGTGTTTAGAGTGATTTGCTGCGTTAGTGCGCGGCAGCAAAACAAAAATGATGCAGACAAAAGTAAACGAGAGGAGATAAGCAGACCGGAAACATCCGGCACAACACAACAAAAAAGCTCCAGCGCCTTCTACCCTTATGGCGCTGGAGCGAACTTACTTGATTGGAGTCATAGCCTCATACCCGATTGTATTATTTTTCGGACCGTTTGCACATTTTCATGGCAACCTCATCCTTTAACTTTGATCGAATGTTTTTAAACCTGGTTTTCTTTGTTTTGCAAATCGGAAACGGGTTTCATTCGCTGTTGTTCGATGATTTTGCGTTTGCTTGAAATTTCTGATTCCCTTTGGTTCGTTATTTGCTGCCTGGAAACATTTTGCAAGGAAAACGATTCTTGGTGCATCTGTGGAACGGGGAAGTGAACTTCAATAATTTTGTGCAGGGTACCTGAATTTGATGCCAGAGGTTGATTCCTCTTTGCTCTAGTACATCGGAGTTTCTCCTTTTGGGGGGCGGTGCGCTTGCACCAGCCAGATCAGGTGAAGCATTATTTGTTCGGCGGAGTTAGATCTTTCATAACAATCACCGGTGATTCTGGGTTTCTATTTACGCTTTTGCGTACCAGGTTTTGAACCTGTAATTTTCTATTTAGAATCCTGTCGTCAGTTCTTCATCTAATCTATGTAAACGCGGGGAACTTTTTCTGACGGGATTTCCTGAGCACTGCATTTTAAGCAAGCTACGAACCTTGCATCTTAACTTTTATATCTTTTACAGGTAATGACCTGCGGCTGTTAATGAGGTTCGTTTGCTTTCAGCAGGCCCAGGCCCGCCGGTGATGAATGGGATCTTTGAAATTAGCCATTGGACTTGAGCCTCCTTCCTTACGAATCCTGCCGGCTTTGCCATCTTACTTTCAAGTCCTTCGGTAGCCTCCCGGTCCCTGCTTTCCCGGAGTTCTTCAAGTGTTCCCATTTAGACCTCTTACTGGAAGCCTTTGCGAAATCTGCTTGAAGCTGTCGGGAAAACCGCCGTGCCTTGTTCCGATGCTATTGAAAGTGGCTTTTGCTTGGAGCTTTTAGCTCCTTATCTCCGGCTGTTTTCTTTCTGTGACTATACTATACAATACCCTAAGGAATTTGTCTATTCGCAGATATCCCAAACAAAATATGAATTATTCGTGCATGTTATGGATAGATATTGCCTTGACGAATGTGGTATAATAAATATGTTGGGTGTGCAAAAGCGTGGGCCTGTCGGTTGGCAGGCCCACGCTTTTTAGTTTGTATTGAAGAATCGTTAAAGTAATAGAGAAAAGAAGCTAAGGCAACACCGCACAATTCCCGCCTGACGGCTTAAGCACCGCTCCGGCGGCTGCGGCACTTAGAATTATGCGGTATTGCCCTAACTAATTCACATGCTCTCCGGCACCGTAACCTTGAACATGGTCAGCACGTTGCGGATCACGCTGCGCACGGCCAGGCACAGGGCCATGCGGCACTGGCGAACGGCAGGGTCAGCTTCCAGAATGCGGCAGGCATTGTAGAAGCGGTGGAACGCCGTGGCAATGTCGATAACATAACGGGTAATGCGGGCCGGGTCATACTTTTCTGCTGCGGCAGCAATCTCAGCCGGGAAAGCGGAAAGCAGACGCAGCAGAGCCTGCTCGCTGGGGTCAGTCAGCAGGCTGGCATCCAGGGCATCGGCACCCGCAAAGGTCACACCGGCGGCTTCCAGCTTTTTCAGCACGGAGCAGATGCGGGCGTGGGCGTACTGGACATAGTAGACCGGGTTTTCGCTGTCGTTGCGCACAGCCAGGTCAAGGTCGAAATCCAGAGTGGAGGAGCTTTCGCGCTGGTTGAAGAAGAAACGTGCGGAATCAATGGGCACTTCGTCCAGCAGGTCGGTCAGAGTGATGGCCTTGCCGGTACGCTTGCTCATACGCACCGGTTTGCCGTCGCGCATCAGGTTGACCATCTGCATCAGCACAACATCCAACTTGGTGCCGTCCAGGCCAACGGCGTCCATGGCACCCTTCATGCGGGCTACATGGCCGTGATGGTCGGCACCCCAAATGTCGATGGCACGGTCAAAACCGCGCACGGCCAGCTTGTTGTAATGGTAGGCGATGTCGGCGGCAAAATAGGTGGGAATGCCGTTGGCGCGTACCAGAACTTCGTCTTTGGCTTCCTCTTCGCCGTCGGCGTTTTCGTCCTTCTTGCGGTTTACAACGCCGTACTTGGAAGCATACTGGGCGCTGCGGTACATGATGGCACCGTCCTCGGCCTTGTAGCAGGCACCCTTGTCCATCAAGATTTTGATGACATCATCCACAGCGCCGCTCTTGTGCAGGTCGCTTTCGTGGAACCAGACATCATAGGTGATGCGGTACTTGCCCAGGTCGCGCTGCAGCCCGGCAATGTTCTTGGGCAGGGCATCGGCAATCAGGGCATCTTTCAGCTCTTCAAAGTCCTTATCAACATAGGAATCGCCGTGAATTTCGGCAAACTCTTTGGCGCGAGCAATAATGTCAGCGCCCTGGTAGCATTCTTCCGGCAGGGGAACGGCCTCTTCGCCTTTGTACAGCTGCAGGTAGCGGATGGCCAGGCTCTTGCCGAACTTCTGGATCTGGTTGCCTGCATCGTTGATGTAGAACTCGCGGGTCACATCATAACCGGCCCAGTCCAGGCAGGCAGCCAGGCAGTCGCCCAGAGCACCGCCGCGGGCGTTGCCCATGTGCATGGGGCCGGTGGGGTTGGCGGAAACAAATTCAACGTTGTAGCGCTTGCCTGCACCGCCGTCCGTGCGGCCGTATTCCGGCTCAGTGGCAGCAGCCTGCAGCACGCTGGCAAACCAGTGGGCACCCAGGAACAGGTTGATGAAGCCGGGGCCTGCGATCTCTACACGGTCGAACAGGCTGCCCTCCAGGTTCAGGTGGTCCACAATGGCCTGTGCAATCTGGCGCGGAGCCTTGTGGAACGCACGGGCACCGGCCATGGCGGCGTTGGATGCAATATCGCCGTTTTTGACATCGGCGGGAATCTCAACAATAAATTCCGGCAGCGGGGCTTCCGGAAGGGAACCGTCCGCCACAGCAGCATTCAGCGCGCCGGTCAGCAGCTCACGCGCCGTATCCAGCGCAGCCTTGCGGGGGTTATAGTATTTGTAATTCACGTTGTACCTCCAGTTTGGAAGTTAGGAGGGAGGAGTTAGGAGTTAGGAGTTTAAGGTGCGGCCTGCGCCGCAATTTTGAAAAACAGCTGCACAGCTGATCGTTAAGGCAATACCGCATAATTCTAAGCGCCGATACGGCGAGCGAGGTGCGGCAGATGCTAAGCCAAAAGCGCAGATAATACT
>OLNR01002023.1_pt1 | contig 10441 bp, 10 predicted proteins | sample 1672231 | NCBI WGS metagenome assembly OLNR01 (sample SAMEA3136662, study PRJEB25190) | human gut metagenome
CTATGCGAAAAAAGCCCGCCGGTGCGCCAACACCGACGAGCTGCAAGGGATGATGAGTTTGAACGACTTCATCACCCCGATGATATCACAAAATCGGAGGTTTTACAATGAAAGGAATTTTGATCGAACCGGGCAAAGAACCGGTAGTCACCACCCTGCCGGACAGCCTGTGGGCCATTGAGAACCGGCTGGGCACCCGCAGTGAGATGATCGTACTGCCACGCACCCCGGTGGTGCTGTTCGTGGGCCGGTACGATGGCCCCATCCAGCCCGCCAGCCTGCTGAACCGGACGTACCGGGGCCGTCAGCTTTACGGACCCATCCTCTGCTACGGCTGGAAGGGCAACAACATCCAGCCCATGAGCAAGGATGTGCAGGCCGAGATGCTGGACCGTCTCAAGGACACGGAGGTGCGGGCATGACGGACTACACCATCAGTTTCAAACTTTCCAACGAGACGGTTTATGCCTGTTACCGCGGCCGTTTCTGGCGCTGGGACGGCAGTTTCTGGAAGGAAAGCCACCTCATGACGCAGAAATTCGAGCGGGCCAAGGCAGCAGACAAGAAGCTGACCCCGCAGGAATTCCTGACCAACGGCGCGGAATTCGCCCCACTGGACGAGTATGAAATCGACTGCGCAATGCTGGACGCGTTGGAAAATGCCAAGCCCTGCAAGAACGCGCCCATTGAACCGGTGGAAGAACACCCTGCCCCATCCGCGCAGTGTTCGGATGCTGCCACTGCTGCGGGAAGCCAAACTGCGGCATCCCCGGCAGCACCGGAGGGGTCAAGCCCTACGACGGAACTGGCGACTGCTGCCGACGCACCCGGTGTTCCGGTCAGTGCAGACGAAAACGCGCCTGTGCCCTCGAGTACCGCGCCCACCTTTGACTTTGGTGCAGACGACCAGACAAACGCCCTGCTTTTGCAGGATGCGCAGACCTTCATCACCGGCAATATGGCCCGCATTATGGCCGCAAAGCACGCCCACGATCTGACCGCAAACCACTATCAGGGCAGCTGGGGCAAGTGGTGTGCCGCCGTCGGCATCAGCCGGGACACCGGTGACCGCATGGTGAGCGTTGCCGCACAGTGCGGCAACATCCAGCTGGAAGGCAAGTCCATTCTGGACGTGCAGCCCCTGAAACTGCTGTATGCTGCGGCCAAGCCCAGCACCCCGGAGGTGGTCAAGCAAGCCGTTTTTACCGGTGACATCACTACTTACAAAGAGTATCAGGAGCTTATGGCCCAGCTCAAGGCCGAGAAAGACCGTGCCGACGCTGCCGAGAAGTCCGCTCAGAACGCCCGCAAGGAAAATGCCTATTTCAAGGAGCTGGTGAAAAGCGCCGAAGCCCAGACCCATAAGGACGCGGAAAAGCGGGAAGAAGCAGAAAGCCGCTATGAATCCGCTCTTGCCGACATCAGCGGTCTGAAAGAGCAGAACGCCCAGCTCCAGCAGAGCTACCACGATGCAGACGAGAGCCGTATTGCGGCCAACCTCCAGCGCCAGAAAGCCGAAGCGGAACGCGACAAGGCCGAAGCCCGTGCCAAGGATGCTGAGAACCAGCTTTCCGGCTCCCGGCAGGTGGCCGAAGCGGCCAAGCTCCGGGCGGATAAGCTGCAAGAAGAAAATGCGGCCCTGAAAAAGCAGCCCATCGCTGCCGTGGTGGATGAGGAAGAGGTAGACCGGCGGGCCAAAGCTCTGGCTCACCAGTGGGATGAGGAAGAACTGGACCGTCTGGCAGCAGAAAAGGCCTGGGGCCTTGCAGATGCCCGGAATTCTGAACTTGCCAAGGATAACACTGCCCTGCGCAAACAGCTGGCCACACTCCAAGCCCGCGCCAATGACAATACACAGGCCGATTTTGAGACCGCCAACTACTGCGCCAGCCTGTTCCGTTCGGCATGGGACACCTGCAAAGGCAGCTATTCCCGCCTGACCGGTGAAGATCTGGAGAGCACCTTCCAGACCCTGTGCGGCGCACTGAACAGCATCATGGAAGAAGCTTCCCTGCTCTGCCGTCAGCCCGCAGATTATGACGGAGGTGCAGCTGATGAACCCGATGTATGATCTTGCGCTGGACGGCTACGGCCCGCCGCTTGAGCCGCCCGACAACTATTACTTTTTGCCACGCGAACAGGAAGCAGAACAGGAGGACCCCGAAAATGACGAATGAATTGACCGTCCGGGTGGAGCACCCGGAACTGCCCGCGATCCGGTGGAACGAGACCGAGGTGCAGCAGAATCTGACCGAGATGCTGGCCGCCTACACCGGCCGCATCTACACCCCGGACACCATCAAGGATGCCAAGGCTGACCGCGCCGCCGTGAACAAGCTGGACAAGCAGCTCAGCGATGCCGCCCGCAGCGCCAAGGCTTTTTACATGAAGCCGTTGGAAGAGTTCTTGCAGAGTGCCAAGCAGATGCAGGGTCAGTGCAAGGCTGTCTCCGGTGCCATTGACCAGCAGGTCAAGGCTGTGGAGGAAGCTGAGCGGCAGGACAAGCAGGATGCGCTGCGGGCTGTCTATGCCGACTGCATCGGAGAACTGCGGGAGCTTATCCCCTTTGACCGCCTGCTTGTGCCCCAGTGGCTAAACAAAACCTATGATCTGGCAAAGGCCAGCCGGGAGCTGCGCCGGGATGTTGAAACACGGCGGAAAGAGTTGAAAATCATTCAGGACACCTGCGGCGAAGATGCTGAAGCCTGCAAGCTGGGATATCTTCGTGTGCTGGATCTGAACGCCGCACTTGCCGAACACCTGCGCCTGCAGGACAACCGGGAAAAGCTGCGCCGCGCAGAAGCAGAAAGGCAGGCCGCAGAACGTGCCCGCGCAGCCGCACCGGTGATCATCCCTCCCACCGAGGAAGAGCGTCAGCTCAAGGCGGAAGCTGAACAGAGCGCCCAGAGCAACGCCTTTATCACCGCTTCCGGTCGGCTGGACTGTGAAGTGCTGCAGCGCTTTGCAGCACCTGCACAGCCGGAACTCCCTGCCCGCAAGCAGTATCGTTTCTGGGTGGAGTTCACCCGCGAGGATATCGCATGGTTCAAGCAGGGAGCCGCAGAGCGCGGTTTCCGCTATGGTTCTATCAAATAATTTTGGAGGTATTTACTTATGGCACTTACTCGTTCCGGCGCACCCGCGCCTACTTCGTCCGTTTCCAATGCACAGGCTCTGGCAAACCGTTCCGTCCAGAACGCCAACCGTGCAGGCAGCACTGCTATGCAGGCCGCATCCCCGTCCGTTCCGGTGGAGATCACTGCTGCCGATGGCCAGCACCTCGTCGTCAGTTTTGACGAAGTACGGCGTTTTATTTGCGACAAAGCCACCGATGCTGAATGCAAAATCTTTCTGGAGACCTGCAAGCAGTACAAGCTGAACCCCTTCACCAAGGAAGCCTATCTGATCCACTACGACAACAAGAACGAGGACACCGCCAGCACCATCGTGCTGGGCAAGAACTGTTATCTGCAGATGGCCGAGCGCAACCCCAACTTTGACGGCTTTGAAGCCGGCGTGATCGTCCTGACCGCAGATGGCCAGCTGCTGAACCGTGAGGGTTCTATCGTCTATGATGGTGGAGACGGCGGCGAGACCCTTCTCGGCGGCTGGGCAAAGGTCTACCGCAAGGACCGCACCCGCGCCAGCTATGAGGAAGTCAAGCTCAGCGAGTATGACACCGGCAAATCCCTCTGGAACGGCAAAAAGGCCACCATGATCCGCAAGGTAGCGCTGGTGCACGCCCTTCGTGAAGCGTTCCCGTCTACCTTTGGCGCTCTGTACGATGAGAGCGAGGTGCGTGTGGACGCTGAAAGCACCGCCCGCGAGGTGCCGCCTGAAGATCTGCCGGTGCTGGATCCTTACGCAGGCTCCCACCGTCACCGCAAGACGGCAGGCACCCTGATCCCTGCCCCGAATGCACCCTCTGCAGAGGAAAACGCCGATGATCCGTTTGGCGGTGATGATGCATGATCGTCCAGACCAAGAACGGCATCATGCTGCACGGCGAGATCGCCAAAGACCCGGTGCTCCGGGATGCCGGGCAGAAGCGGGTGCTGAAATTCGACCTGAAAGCCAGCCGCACACAGGATGAATCCGGCAAATGGCAGAGCTTCTTTGTGGGCGTGAACCTCTGGCACGGCATTGACCAGTGGGATGGCATGCTGCAGAAAGGCGATCAGGTCACGGTTTTTGCTCAAAAGCTGAAAGAGCGGGAGTATAACGGCAAGATCTACTACGATGTGGACGCGGATGATGTTCAGCCCGGCGGGCTGGTGACATTCCGCTGGCTGCAGCAGATGATCGACCTGATGGCACAGCCCGGCCCTCCGCCGGAACCTGCAGAACCGGCAGCAAACCCGGCAGACCTTCAGGGTGCGCAGATGTACCCCGGTGAAGCTCTTGCGGATTACGCACCGCGCAGCACTGCTGCACCCGAAGCAGCCCCCTCTGCCGAGTATGACCTCATCAACGATGATGCCGACGACCTGCCGTTCTGACCTCGCAAGCTGTGCTATCCGGCTATACGGGCATTTCACACGAAAGGAGGTCGGGCTGTGGGCATCGACACAACACGCGGCTTCGTAGCATTTCCCCGCGGTCTGATCGACTGGGAATGGTATACCGAACCCAACACCGCCCGCCTGTTCTTTCATCTGCTGCTCACGGCCAACTGGCAGGAAAAGCAGTGGCAGGGCATCACCATCCACCCCGGAGAACTGGTTACAAGCCAATCTCAGCTGGCAAAACAGCTGAATTTGTCAATTCGGAATGTTCGGACTGCTTTGGAGCACTTGCAGGCGACAGGCTATGTGACAGTCAGAACCGGGCCAAAATACAGCGTTGTTTCAATCAATAATTATAATTTGCTCGTTGGTGCTGACAGGCAAAGTGACAGTCAGGCGACAGGCAACCGACAGGCTGCCGACAACAACTTAACAAATATAACAAAGAAACCATTAAAACAATCGTCGTCTGCGCGTGCGCGCGAGACTGCCGGGACGAGGACGACGACCCATCCTGCAGTGGATGAATTTGAATCCTGTATCTGCAAGCTGAGTGCCACCAGTAAAGCTGAGCTGATGGCCTACGCGGATCGGCTGGGTTCAGAACTGGTCTCTGCCGTGATCCTGAAGTGTTCTGATCTGGGCGGGCACAGCTGGGCCTATGTCCGCAAGGCGCTGGCAGAAGCTGAATCGCAAGGGTGCAGGTCTGCCGAGGAGTACCGCCTGACGAATCCGATCGGAGCCGGACGGAATAAACGTGTAGACCGAACCGAGCCTAGCGGGAACGACTGGCTGAAGAATGCCACGCGGCGCAGGCCGCTGATAAAAAAAGAAGCAGCAAAGGAGGACGCATCCGATGTATCGGAACCCTGAACACTACCCGGACCCGACGGCGGGTGCCGCCCTCTGTCAGCTGCGCAGAAAGGAGAACCGTTTGAATACCGGAAAACAGTTTGAAGCGGACTGGAAGAAGTCCATGCCGCCGGATGCCTGGTGCTATCGGCTGAAGGACAGCGCCGCTACCTACTACGGCGGCAACGAAAACTTGAGCTTCTCTGTGGACAACATCTGTGACTTCGACGTCTACCGTTACCCCATGCACCACTATTTTGAACTCAAGACCATCGAAACACCCAGCATCCCGCTGACGAAGATCTTTGGAAGCTTTGACCGGGACAAACAGAAATATCATAAGCTCAAACATATCACCGACATGGTCGCTGCGGCTTCCTACAAGGGCCAGACGGCCCATGTGGTGATAAACTACCGCGGCAAGGTGAACCGCACCTTTGCCGTGCCCGCCAGCGCTGTGCTGGAGTACATGCAGACCCAGACCCGCAAAAGTATCCCGTGGCAGTGGGCCGCCCTCAACGGCATTGAGGTGGAGCAGCACCTGCTGCGGGTTCACTGGCGGTATGACGTGGATGGACTGCTGAAGAAATTGGAAGGAGGGAATGCTTGGAATGTCTGATATCAGAACATGGACCCCTGAAAGCGATATCCTAAAGCCGGGCGAGCCCTGCAGTGTGCAGGAAATCAGGTCATGGTTTGAACGCCTGCCCCGGATGCGGGCGCTGATCCGGCAGCAGCAGGAACACATCGAAAGCCTGCGCAGCGCCGCCACCACGACTACCTCCAGCAACTCCGGTGCGCCGGGCCACTCCGGCACCAGTGACAAAGTTGGCACCAACAGCGATGCAGCCATTGACGCGGAAGCAAAACTGGCCGAACTGAAATGCCAGTATGCTGAGATGCAGAAAGATGCCATTGATGTTGCCTACCTGCTTCATGCTGATCCGGTATCGATCAAACGCAGCCGGTGTCTGATCCTGTCTTTTGTGGAAGGCAAGCGACATGCCGAGATCGCGCCTGAAGTCGGTTATTCCAATCCGTCTCAGGTTTCAAGGGCCATTTCTGAAGGTCTGGCGCAGCTGGCAGAACTCACGAATGAACTGAATCTTAGTTGAACCTGTACATTTTGCACAATGTCAGAGAGTATTGTTTTTACACGCTCTGGTATTTACTTGTTATCGGCATCTGTGCTATCGTGGTACCATCGGCAGAGCCGGAAAGGCCCACCGATATACGCAGTCTCCGAAGTGCATCCTCCATAGACATCATCGATTACTTCCTTACTCGACGGGATAGCTACTTCTCACTGGCACTTCGCGGACTGCTTCATTATGCCGCCTGAGCGCAGTTTGGAGCGCGGTGCGTGTGTGTAGACACGGCTGGTTCGATTCCAAGGGCGGCTTTTATACTCCGGTAGCTCAAGCGGTAGAGCAGCGGTCTCCAAAACCGCATGTCGCAGGTTCAAGCCCTGCCGGGAGTGCTTGCGTGCCCTATGAGGGGGCGGCGCAATAGCGGGGCATCTGGCCGCGAAAGTTCCAGATGCAGCAGCACCCGCCCGTTTTACGCCTGTCCGTCAAACTGAATGCATGGGTGCTGCTTATTTTTTTTGATATCTTTGCCGTTCGGATCTTCCGGGCGGCTTTTTGATTTTACGGCAAGAGAGGTGGTGAGGATGACCGACAAGCAGGATCGTTTCTGTGAAGAATATATGATCGACCTGAACGCCACTCAAGCGGCCATCCGCGCCGGATACAGCCCCAAAACCGCAAGAGAACAGGCACCCCGGCTGTTAGCAAATGTTAGCATTCAAAATCGCATTGCCCAGCTGCAGGCTGAGCAGAGCCGCCGGACCGGTGTATCTGCTGATCGTGTCGTTCGAGAGCTTGCCAAGATTGCATTTGCCAACGCCAGCGACCTGATCGACCCGGAGACTGCTTCTGTCAAACTGGATGCCTCCCGGGATGATCTGGCCGCAATCCAGTCCATCAAGGTCAAGAGCTTTGGCGAGGACGGTTTGGAACACGAGGTCAAACTTGCAGATAAGCTCCGAGCACTTGACCTGTTGGGCAAGCATCTGGGCATGTACAAAGACGCATCCGAAAAAGAAAATGCCGCTGCTCAAAATAACGACATGCAGACCCTTGCTGATCTGCTGCAGCACCCTGTGCCAGACCGTGACATCAAGGACTTTGAGACATGAACATACCTGCACCTTTTTCACAAAACCAGATGCGTTTCTTCTGGAACTGCTTTGACCACTGGTTTAATGTGGCTGAGGGCGGCAAACGCGGCGGCAAGAACGTGCTTATTACTATGGCCTACTGCACCATTCTGGAAAAGCATCCCAGCAGAATACACCTCATTGCGGGCGTATCCACTGCGACGGCCAGGCTGAACATTCTGGACTGTGACGGCTTCGGCCTGAAAAACTATTTTGAGGGCCGCTGCCGTGAGGGCACCTACCAGAACCGCGACTGTCTGTACATCCAGACTGCCACCGGTGAAAAGGTGGTGCTGGTGTCCGGTGGTGGCAAAGCCGGTGACGAAAAGCTGATCAAGGGCAACACCTACGGCACCGCGTACATCACCGAAGCCAATGAATGCAGCGAAACTTTCATCAAGGAAGTATTCGACCGTACCCTGTCCAGCCCGGACAGAAAGGTATTTCACGACCTGAATCCCAAGGCAGAGGGTCACTGGTACTATGAAAATATCCTGAATCTGCACGAAAAGAAGCAGAACGAGAACCCAGAATACGGCTTCAACTATGGGCATTTCACAATTGCCGATAACATGAGCATTTCGGACGACCAGCTCCGGGCTGTGCTTGCAACCTACGACCGCAGCACGGTCTGGTATGCCCGTGACATCCTTGGAAAAAGGAAAGCTGCCGAGGGCCTTGTATACCCTTTCTTCTCCGCCGGGCAGGACACCTACCTTTTTCACGGTGATGCTTCCCACATCGATGGGCAGTTTTACGTGTCCATCGACTACGGCACCCACAACCCCTGCAGCATGGGCCTGTGGGTCATTCATGATGGCAAGGCCCTGCGCATCAAGGAAAGCTATTTTGACAGCCGTGCCGAGCGTGTGCAGCGCACGGACGAAGAGCACTATGCCGAGCTGGAACGCCTGACCAAGGGCTATTACATTCAGGCGGTGGTGGTTGACCCGTCCGCCGCTTCCTTCATCGAGACCATCCGGCGGCACGGCAAGTATCTGGTGATCCCTGCAGACAACGACGTGCTGAACGGCATCCGCTGCGTGGCATCCCTGATGCAGGCCGGGCTTGTGACCATCCACGAGAGCTGCACGGCATCCCGCCGGGAGTTCGGCCTGTACTCTTGGGACGACAAGGCCAAAGAGGACCGCGTCGTGAAGGAGAACGACCACGCCATGGACGACATTCGCTATTTCTGCTATACGATACTGGCCCCGCTGATCCGCTGGGCAGACTGGAGACGAAAGTAATGTTTGATAGACTGCTTTTCTGGCTGCGGGAGAAAGCGCGGCTGCTGTTCGGTGAAAATACCACCGTCAGCGCCAGCGTGTCCTACAGCATGGAGAATGCGATCATCCTGTGGGCGCAGATGTACGATACCGGCGGGCCGTGGTGCCACGGCGGCAAGAACGCCCTGCACAGCCTGAAGCTGGCCCAGAGTGTTGCATCGGAGCTGGCCCGTCTGACCACGCTGGAAATGGAATGCATTGTTTCCGGCAGTGCCCGCGCCGACAGCATCAGCACCATGCTGCAGCCTTTCATTGCAGATCTGCGCACCCCGGTGGAATACGGCTGTGCGCTGGGCGGCATCCTGTTCCGGCCTTTCCTCGATGCACAGGGCTGCATCCAGATCGATGCTGTGCAGGGTGACTGCTTCTGCCCTACCCGCTTTGATAGCTCTGGCCGCATGACCGGGGCTATTTTTTATGACCATCTGGTGCGCGGCAACCGCATTTATACCCGTCTGGAAGATCACGAGTTTTCCGGCAGCACGCACAGCATCACGGTCAAGGCGTTCCGTTCCATGACCAGTGCAGACCTCGGCATTGAAGTCCCGCTGACCGATGTGCCGGAATGGTCCGCGATCTCCCCGCACACTGAGTTTTCCGGTGTAGACCGTCCGCTTTGGGGCTATTTCAGAGTGTCCAGCGGAAATTCCACTGATCGGCACTCCCCGCTGGGCGTGAGCGTCTATGCCGCTGCTGTTGACACCATCCATGATGCCGATGAACAGTATGGGCGGCTGTTGTGGGAGTATGACGGCGGGCAGCTGGCCCTTGACGTTGACCAGACCGCCCTGCGGCCCGACATCAACGGCGAGAGAGTTATGCCGCAGCGTGAGCAGCGCCTTTACCGCAACTGGTTGAACGGCAGCTCCGGGGCCAATGGCCGGAACCTTTACGAGGTGTTTGCCCCTGCCCTGCGCGATGAAAGTTATCGTCGGGGGATGGATACCATGCTCAAGCGGGTGGAGTTCCAGTGCGGCCTTGCCTACGGCACCCTGTCCGACCCGCAGAACGTGGACAAGACTGCCGAGGAGATCAGGAGCAGCAAGCAGCGCAGCTACACTACCGTCAAGGATCTGCAGCGGGCGCTGGGCAATGCGCTGACCGATCTGGTATACTCCATCAGCAAGCTGCTGGATGCCCAGTGGAACAGCGGCGCAGCCGTTTCCCCGCCGGGCGACTGCAACGTGACCTTTGACTTTGACGACAGCATCATCTCTGACCCCAAGGAGCGCAAGCAGATGTACTGGGGCTACGTTACCGCAGGCAAGTTCCCCTTCTGGCGGTATCTGGTGGAGTTTGAGGGCTACAGCGAGGACGATGCCAAGGCCATTGCCGCCGAAGCGGATGCTGAGAACCGCAGCCCTGAAGCCCTCACCTTCGGGGGTGCCTGATGCTGCCGCCGTCTTACCTCGACCAGATGCCGGACGCCTTTGTGCAGCTCTGGCAGCAGGTGGAGGACGAGATCCTGCAGGACGTGGCCCGGCGCATCGGCAAGATGGACGCCGTGACCCCCACCGCAAACTGGCAGCTGTGGCGCTACCAGCAGACCGAAGCGGTGCGCAACGACGTGGTGA
>OLNR01002034.1_pt1 | contig 10368 bp, 8 predicted proteins | sample 1672231 | NCBI WGS metagenome assembly OLNR01 (sample SAMEA3136662, study PRJEB25190) | human gut metagenome
TTTACTCGCTCTATTTTTTCTGTGCATTCATTAATTCCCGAATTCATCGTATTCATTCCAGTAGATATCGACATGATATCTTCATTCATCTGCTTCGTATCCTCTTCAATATCTGCCAAAAAGTCCAAAAAGCCTTTTTCTCCTTCTGGAATCTCCAGAGAATATTCATTCGCGCCAAATAGATTTTGCGGCTTAATTTGATTCTTATCGAGAAAGTCGCTTACCGGGTTGCTAAAAACAACGTCTCCGCTAATTGCCCCATTAAGGTTCTTATCTAAATATTCGATGAGATCAAAAAATTTTTTGAAGTGCGTAGAGTAGTCTTTGGCACGATATTGTTTTAGGTCGAAGGGCAATTTTCTAAGATCATCTTTTGTAATAACGATAGTTTTCTTATTAAAACTATGTGCAATTCCCAGCTCGTACATAACATTCGGATTCAATCCCGTAAGATCTGCCAAAACAACATCAGCTTCATATATAGGAGAAATAATATCTGCAAGAATATTCTGTTGGTTATCCTCATCACCTGCATGTGAAAAGTCGAACTCATTTTCAAAGTGTTCTTTTAACATTTCATATGACTCAAAAAATTCATCCGTAAACGGCATTATCACAAAAACTTTTGCTTTTTTCATAGTAACTTTCCTCGTAAATTTAACATATCAGGCTATTGTCGTACCAATCGTAAATTCACATTCAATACAAGTTCAACGCCCAGTACAAGTAAGACTGATTTGATTGTGCTTTCTAGCCAATATTTTGTTTGCACAATTACATACCCACTGCAACACTTGTATTAAATCATATTACCTTTTTTATAGATGCTACAATCACCAATTCATATACGCTTGCGCTGATTTTTACGGGTCATTCTACGGTTATGCAGCTTTTCCCATATATCATGAAGCAGACCAATTTCTTTTTCGGATAGCCCCAGACCATCCCGAAGCAGGATAGTATCTGTATACTTCAAAATTTTATCAATTTCTCCATTTCGTTGCCAGCAATCGATCATTTGCAAATCCAACCGACTTGCCATTTGCATCGGAATACGAATCTTTCGGATTTCTCCCGGCTCAAAAGTCAGAACTCCTCCACCATAACTCCTTCCAAGTGTTTCGCTTAGAGCAAGCGTATATGTGTTCAAAAAGGCCGCTGCAACTTGCTTTCCATCAATCCCTTCTAAGAACCTTATCTTGTGAAGGGTATCCGTGACGAGAGCCTTCTTATCATTCAGAATAATCCTAGGATACAAGTGCGCTTGGCGAATTAAGAAGGCATCTGCATACCATGTCTGTGATACATGATACCATTTGGGTCTTATGCGGCATTTATAATTTTTGTTAAATCCTTTTTCTTCGCCCCACTGAATATACGATTTCTGTTCATTGGTTAAAGTATCAAGCTCTTTATCTCCCGGAGCAAAGAAAAACACTTTTTTCCCCAACGCAATCAGATTCTCATAATCCTTATTCGTTAGCCGTACACCTTTTAACTGCTCCGAACGGCTGATAATTGGAATAACACTATGTTGAAGATTGAATTCTTCCACCGTTGTCTGATTCATGATAAAGAAATCATTTTCGCCGCTTACAAGGCCAACATTTACTTCAAACAGATCGGTTGCATCAGAAATCCGTGGATTATTATTAAGACGTTTCAATAATTCCAGTTCTTCACTGGATAAATAGTATTTTACCCACTTGTCTCGACTATGATCAAGTTCTTTAAGTTCCGTATTTTCTAAACATGCTTGACCTTGCGTAATCAAATCTGCCATGTTATCCAGTTCTACAACACGAATACCGTGTTTATCGCAGCCTCTTTCTCCCAGCAAAAGAACAACCTCTTGCTGTATATCATCGAAGACAAGTTGTTTGAATGTAACAAGCGTTAGTTTATCAAAAAACGTACTAAGGAATTGCCTCGTCTCAGCAGCATAATCAACTTGAAACAATTCTGCTGGAATAACCATTCCCACACGGCCATTTGGCTTCAATGCCTTGCAAGAAAGCACTAAGAATGGAAGCCAAATATTCGTTAAACGGTTAGGCTGAAATCCATGCTTATTCATCAAAGCAAATGCAACTTTACGGTACTCCTCTGTAAAATGCTGATAGCGAATAAAAGGCGGATTTCCAACTATCACATCAAATTGAATCTTGTTTTCAATTTTTTCTTGGTAATATGTGAAGAAGTCTTTACACACCACTGTTGTGCCGTACTTCGCAGATTTTTCAGCTTCTGCCTCGTCCAATTCTATTCCAATCACATTTTCACGAATTTCTTCATCTGTCGCACCCAATGCTCTATAACGAGTGGTTATAGCATCCAAAAAACTTCCATCGCCGCAGCTTGGCTCTAAGACGGAATCATCTGGTGTTCGAACTGCCCATTCTGTAATAAATTCAGATATTTTATCGGGGGTGTAGTATCCACCTCTCAATTTATTATATCCGTCGATCGGTTTCATGCTTGTTCCTCGACTTCCTGAGATTCTACTTGATAAAGTTCATCGATCGCTTTATTTAAATCTGCGTTGATTGCCATGATAGCATGCTGCAAAACTGTACGTCTAGCAGCATTTGGAGCCGTCGCCAACTGACCTTTCAACCGCATAATATCATGAACCATCTCAACAATGTGCTGATGTTTGGCAGCTTCAGCCGGATTTTCAAAATCAATCTTGTATATCGGCAAAGCTGCTATAAACTGTTTCCCATGGGAGTAATAGTCACCTCTAAAAGTACTCGCTTTACTTTTAACCAACAGCTCCATTAGCCAATGGTTTAATATTGCTTGAATATAGAAAATCGACTCCTGCGAAGAATTCTTCATCTCCATGCCATAGAATGGGCCGTTTCCTCCACCAGTAAACGCTATCATTTCACTATCATAAACATAATTTGAACCAGTAGATAGTACCGGCCACACCAGATGTTCTCCAGCAAGAAAACGCCGAACGCTTTGGCTACGACCAAAAGCGAACCAATTTTCTTCCTTACGGCCAGTCATTTTTCTCCTATCCAATTGTTCCTTATATTCACTCAAATAAAACAATGTATTAGGGAAATTTTCGGACATCTCCGAAAGGCTATATAATACAGGTTTACCATTTACTTCTTTATACGGGAAGATGATATAGCAATTAGCAGCAATCTTTTCATAACTTGTGATTTGAATGTCGTATATACCCTTTCGTAATATTCCTTTTTCTACTTTGAATTCTCTCTGTCCATTATGAAAGTAAACATAGTTGGCGTCCTCAGAATCTGCATAGATTATGTATATATCATCTGCGCTTGTTTGCAAGCCAACAAAAATATCAACCAGAGTCGAAAGCGGAACACACGATTCTGAAATAGCATCCAAATGAGTAACAATATTTTGCGGGAGAAATGACCATGGCTGACCTGTAATGTACGCTTCGGGATATGTCGCACATTCCGTATTGTGGTTAAAGAGGAATTGATTCCAGTCCTGCACAAACCCAATTTCAAATTGAGTATTTTCCTGTTTAGTAAGTATCAAAATACAGGTATAGGTGCTTCTATTCTCAAAGACTTGATAAGTACCAAAGTGAAGGATTTTTCTAACTGCCGAACTACTTGTAAGTAATTCTCTCAGCTTGACACCAGCCTGAATGTTCATGAATTTGTGCGGAACAATATAGCCAAGTATTCCATCATTATTTAGCAAAGCAAGACCTTTTTCGATAAACAGGTAATATTTGTCGAGAGTATCTGTTTGCGCTGTTACATATGGCGAATAATTGCTTTTGTAAAAATTATATTCTTCCTTAGAATAATGCACCATGTTCTGCACACGAATGTACGGCGGATTGCCAATGATTGCGTCAAACTTTCTGTTACCAAACTCTGTGTTCCAGTCAAACATCTTCAATTTGTTCATTAAGGGGATGTTTTGATATACAGTTCTGTCAAACTGTGCGTAAGACATATTTACAAGGCTATTGCCGTTTTTGATATTCTCATCCAGATTGGGAAGAATTCGGAGATGTGTACGCCGATGAAACGCTTCTGCTTCTTCCAAAGAGGAATTTTCTAATGCCTTCAGCAACAAACTAAATTTTGCTACTTCTACCGCAAGCGGATCAATATCTACGCCAAAAATATTGTTTTGCAAGATCGACCGTTTTTTCTCATATGAAAGAACATAGTTCGAGCTACCTGGCAGCTGATATATATTACCACTTCGTTCTGCATTATCTTTATCATGATTCAAATAATACTCAATATGGTAATTTACAATATACTCAAACGCAGACAGCAAAAAATTTCCAGATCCGCAACAGATATCCGCAATGCGATAGTGGGCTACTTCTTCAGGTCTCTTTCCCGCATAAAGCGGACTCAGCGTTTCTTCAACAATAATATCTGTTATATTCTTAGGGGTATTGACAGTTCCTTGCGAGTCAATAACTTCTGGCTTTTCCTGTGCCTCAATATGACCATCTTCTCGAATAATTAGCGCTTCGTCCAAGAACAATTCATAAATTTGTCCAATAATATACGGATCAATCACGCCAAACTCATAAGAATTATTCGGATAGTACAGGCTCTGAAAAATGTTGATAATTACCGCATCAGATACCGTAAGTCTATCTTCTTCTAAAAGCTCAAAAAGACCAGAATCATACTTTTGGTCCGCCGCTGCAAACAACCCTCTCAATTCTTGATAAGTAGTAATTGCTTTAAGTGACTCATAATCTTCAAAGCATCTATCCTCGCAAATTCGCAGGAAAATCACCCTATTGAGTACCCTCTGGACAAAAATATTAAGCGTCTCCACATCAATGTCGGGATTATTAAAGAGAATATCCGCACCGAGCATATTTCTCCAGTTTCTGATTTGATCTAAGAAATACTGATCGAATGGCTCACGCCGCAAAGCACTACGGATATTACCAAACCGATGCTCAAATTCACCTTCAAGTACAGCTTCTTTAGACAACATATTGTAGATTTCTTGAAAATGCTCTACATACTCATCAAAATGATAATGGGCAATCATTGCAACACCAATATCATCACCTTCTCTGGGGCGAATAGAGCAGTCATAAATGTACAAATCTGTAAAATTAGTCAACACAGATATTTTGAGATTTCCGCTCCACCCATATCGCCGTAATTGAAATGCCGGTGCTGCATCAACAGTGATATTTACTGCTGGTTTCTTTGTTTCAAGAAAATATAATACATCCGTTCCAACTCTAAAGGAATAGTCAGGCTTTTTACTGCGATGTACACCATCTTCCTCCACAATAACTGTAGCTTCATGGGTTACTTCTCGCAAATGTTGTGGTAAACCACGTTCATTATCTACATCCCAGCCAAGCAACTTAAAAAAACGGTTTACAAAATCAACACGCACCTGAGTTTCGTTATAAGTAGCCCGCTGGAATTGCGGATAATTATCACTATAAGTTTGAACTAGTTCTGTAACGCGTTCTCTCAGTGCTGCCATCATTTCTGGTGTCATCTCTGCAATTCCTCACTTTCCTGTAAAAAATCCACAATATCCCCAATATTGCAATTAAGTGTTGCACAAATTTTCATAAGACTTTCCATAGAGACAGATTCATTTTTTCCCATCTTCGCAAGAACATTAAAACTAATGCCAGATGCATCTTTTAATTCTGTCCGGTTCATTTTTTTATCAATTAATAACTTCCATAGCTTATCGTAGGAAATAGACATTGCAATTCTCCGTTCAAAATTTAGGCTGATTGTATTATAGCAAAAATCAACGACATTCGCAAGATAATCTCATCGAATCATGAGATAGTCTTCATAAAAAGGATAGTTGCTTGTAAGATAGACCTTACAAGCAACTATTCGCACATAATTTCTTACTCACTCATAACCTTATCCGTCTCAGGTTCAGCCTCTGCGAAATATTTGAAATATATCACATATCAAAGCCTATAAATCAAAACTACGACAAAATTATTCGTAAACCAGTTCGGCCATTACGATTTCTTCGGCGCGGCTGCGGATGTTGTTCATACGGCATACCCATTCAAGCTGATCCTGCCGTTTCAGTTCATCAGTGATGCCCTCTGCCTGACGCATCTGTTCCTCAGTTAAAATCAGCGTGTCTTGCATTTGGCGGTCAAATTCTACCAAGTAGCTGTGCAGCTTATTTTCTTTCAGTAGGCTTTGGTACAGTTGCGGGCGGTGCTGCTTGATAAATTCAAAGCGCATATTTGCCCAGCGGCCTAAATCGTTGTAAGTCATATTGTGCTCCTTATCTCTCGCCATGTTCCTGTTCGTGGATTCTTTCTTTTGCAGGGTCAATACCATGCCGCCGTAAAAGGTTCATCAAGCCTTTTTGCTCACGTTTCAGCATAAGATTTTCACGGCGCACTTCCATGCTCTCGGATTTAACATCGTCCAGTTCTCTCTTATGCCAAAATTCAATATTGCTAAGTTCGTCTACCAACCCGGAAACTTTTCGTTTCAGTTCGCCAACAACGCCTTCCAACTGCTTGATTTTTCCATTTGCGGCGTCCAGAAGCCCTTGTAGGCGCTCATCTTGGCGGCGGTAGACAACATACTGCTTGGCAGCGTTCAACAGATTTTCAAAGTCGTTGCGGGGCAGTGTTACTTTGTCGCTTAGTAATGCCTTTTTCACGCTGATATTCTCGATTTTGTCAAGGTCAACGACTTGTTTCTGCACTGATTGCAGCGTCTGCTCGATTTCGTCTATCTGCGTTTGCTTTTCCACAATGGTGCTATCAAGCGCGCGAACTTCTTTCGCTCGTTCCTGCTTTTTATAGTCCAGAACAGATAAATGTTCCTCGTGCGTTCCAAGCTGCTCCCACTCAATGCCGTGTTCTTGCATAATTTCGGCCAGCACTTGCTTCTCACTCTGCGCCCACTGATTCCACTCGGTAGCGCTGCGTGTACCACCCTTGAAACCAAGCTGTGCAAGCGCCTGCTTGAGTGACACGCGCGTATCCATGCTGCGTTTGCTGCCTGTGATATAAGGCACAAAATCTATATGTACATGGGGTGTTGCCTCGTCCATGTGCAGATGGCTCCAAAACACACGGAGCGTTGGGTTACGCGCTTGAAATCCGTTCGCATATTCAATCAAACACTGTTTAGCCGTTTCTGCCAGTTCCGTATGGATGCCTGTATCGTCCTTATTTCCAATCTGTAAGACAATTTCATGGAAAGGCTTTTCCTGTTTTGACGAACAGATTTTCTCATAATAATTATCAATGTGGCGGTCATTTCGGGTCTGTTTAGCATTGAATCTTTCCTGCGCATCATCGAACAGTTCATGGTAGACATCTCGTATGTCCTCGCGGCAAAGCTCTATATTCAGATGGCTGCGGTTGGGGTCTACGTTGGATGCGTAAAATTCACGGCTGTTATGATTGAGGGAGCCTTTTCCCACCATTGCACTGATTGTCCTTTTCAAATCCACTCCTTATCTCCGGCGCAAGCCGGCACGGTTCTGTTACTCTTGCCAAGAGTAACGCAAAAGCACTTTTGACACTTCGTATCAAAAGCGCCTTTGCGCCCTGCGGGGCTACTTGTTGGAAAAAGAATATTTGCTACCTCTTCCGTGTCGGTCGTGACGATGGTGACGGTATTTTTGCTGTCGGGCTTGCGCCCCAAAATATCGTCACGACCGTCACATATCGTCACGCTTTCGGCTGTTCCAATGTCAGGCAGACCGTGCGCCCATCGTGTGTGCGCTTACTCTCATAGCGGATTCCATAGTCATTATAAAGGCGGTCAGCGCTCACATTCAGCTTTCGAGTCAGGACATTTGCTTGGATTTTCACGTCCGGCAGCAGAGCCAACAACTCCGTTGGTGTTCCACACCATGCAGAGCCAGCTGAAAGGAAAATCTTTGAAACAGCTTCCAACACTGGGTCTGGCGGTTGTTTCCAAAGCTGTGTTTCTGCACCTTGGAAATTCCACACGCACCGTTCCCGGTCAAATTCCAGCGTTAATTCCTGATCCGGCTGGTCGCGTCCGACAACATCGAGTGTGGCAATGTTGTCCGTCCGCCGCTTTTTCTGCATGATGAATGCGCCGTCCGCTGCGCCCAGCAGACCATTCGTGCCGGAGATCATATCGAAGCTATCCCCTGCTTCCATCTTCCGCGTATGGTGTACGACCAACAAGCAGATACCATGATTATCACTGAATTTTTTCAGCTTTGTCACAATCTCATAGTCGCTGGCATAACTGTAACACTCGCCGCTTACCTCACGGATTTTCTGCAAGGTGTCAATGATAATCAGCCTGACATCTGGGTGAACCTTTACAAATTCTTCAAGCTGTTCATCCAAACCACCACCAACGGATTTTGCTTGTGTTGCAAAGTACAGATTGTCGGTTTCCTCTACGCCGAACATTCGGGAGAGCCGCCGCTGCAATCGCGCATAATCGTCCTCCAATGCCAAATATAATACTGTTCCTTGGTGGACTTCGTACTCCCACAAGGGCAGTCCTGTGGCCACCGTGTACGCAAGCTGCCCCATGAAAAACGACTTTCCAATTTTGGGAGCGCCCACAAATAGATAAGTACCACTGTACAACAGATTGTCTACGATAGGTCTGCGCGGCGGGTATACTGTATCGTACAGTTCTGTCATGGATATGGTTTTCAGATTGCAATTGTTGCTAGAGTCTGTTATACTATTAGTGCTATTTTTTAGTAACGGCTGCACCGCATCTGCGCCAACAGATGCACCCGGTACGGTCGTTTTTCTATTGTCCGTCATTCGCATTCCTCCTTAAGTCCGTTCAACGTCAGAGCCACCATTTGCAGGGTCTCCAGCAAGTCCGGCGGGACTTCTTCATTCACGGCCAGCCGCTGCAATTCCTGATAGATCAGCTCCATCTGGCCTCGTAGGGCTTTGTAGACCCTTGGGTTGCCTACCACGGTGATCTCCCGGTCAGTCAAGCGGCGGATGATATACTCCTGTTTGGTCAGTCCGGAGAGCTTTACCTTAGCTTCCAGAACCTCGTCCTCTTCCGGGGACATTCGGAAGGCTATCACCTTGTTCCGCCAGCGGCCTTGCTGGTCGAGTACTCGTTCCATCTTCATCCCTCCTTTCGCTCCATATCCAACTTCTGCGCCATCTCCTGCTGCTTTGAGGGGAAGAGATGGGCGTACTTATAGGTGATGTCCACGCTCTCATGGCCCCACCCGGTCTGCGATTGCCAGCGCCGAGAAGCCCATCTCGATCAGTAGCGATACATGGGAGTGCCGCAGGTCGTGGATTCGGATGCGCTTCACCCCGGCTTCCTTGGCTCCCCTGTCCATCTCGTGGTGCAGGTAGCTCTTGGTCACCTCAAAGATCCGCTGGTCTGGCTGGACTTTGTAGAGGGATTTCAGATAGTCTCTGATCTCGTCCGTCAGAAACTGCGGCATCTGGATGACCCGGACGCTCTTGGGTGTTTTCGGGTCGGTGATCACATCCCGGCCTTTCAGCCTTTGATAGGATTTGGTGATGGAGAGCAGCCCCTTGTCCAAGTCGAAGTCTGCCGGAGTCAGAGCCAGCAGCTCGCCCTCCCGGATGCCACACCAGTAGAGGACCTCAAAAGCGTAATAGGATTGCGGCTTGTCCATCATGACCTCTGCGAATTTGAGGTACTCTTCCTTTGTCCAGAAAAGCATTTCCTTGTGCTTTTCTGACCCCATGCACCCGGCTGTGGCTGCTGCGTTTGATTTCAGTCCGTAGAACCGGACGGCGTGATTCAGAATGGCACTGAGTTGTCCATGCAGCGTCTTGAGGTAGGTCGGCGAGTAGGCCTTGCCGTTTTTGTCCCGGTAGTTCAGCATCTCGTTCTGCCAAGTGATAATCTGCTGGGCGGTAATGTTGCACATTTTCAGTCTGCCGAAGTAGGGCAGCAGCTTGGTACGGATAATGTGATCCTTGGTGGCCCAGGTGTTTTCCTTGAGCCGGGTCTGCATATCTGCCGTGTAGAGTTCTACGAAACTGCGGAAGGTCATATCCAGATCGGCGCTGGTCTTGTTGAGCTGTTCGCGCTCCCAGGCCTGCGCCTCCCGTTTGGTCTTGAAGCCCCGCTTCTGGGTCTGCTTGCGCTCGCCGTTCCAATCGGTGTAGCGGTAGACCGCCCGCCAGGTGTTGGTCTTTTCTTCCTTGTAGACTGCCATGATTAGCCCTCCTTTCCCGTCTTGCCGTAGCAAAACTTCTCCATGAAAAAGTTACGATTGACCCGCCCGGCGATGGTCAAATAGCCCTTCTCACGGAGTTCGGCGTTGAGCTTGTGGATCACCTTGTAGGCGTGGGACTTGGAGATGCCCAGCTCCTGGGCCACTTCCTCCACGCGCATAAAGTTTTGTGCCTGC
>OLNR01002041.1_pt1 | contig 10325 bp, 9 predicted proteins | sample 1672231 | NCBI WGS metagenome assembly OLNR01 (sample SAMEA3136662, study PRJEB25190) | human gut metagenome
GTCTTTGATCAGATCTTCCAGACTTCGGAAATTTTCCGGGACTTTGTAGCCTTTCAGACTCACTTTTGAACACGCTTCGTCCAGCACGTCGATCGCCTTATCCGGCAGATGACGATCCGTAATATAACGTTCTGACATAAGTACTGCTGCCTCAAGTGCTTTCTCTTCGATCACTACTTTATGGTGTGTCTCATACTTTTCTTTCAGACCTTCAAGAATTTTCCGGCACTGTTCCTGCGTTGGTTCTTCCACAGAAACAGGCTGGAAACGCCGTTCCAGGGCTGCATCTTTCTCTATATATTTCCTGTATTCTGCAATCGTAGTTGCACCGATCAGTTGCAATTCTCCTCTGGACAGCGACGGCTTCAGGATACTTGAGGCATCAATCGCACCTTCTGCACCTCCCGCACCGATCATCGTATGGATCTCATCCAGGAAAAGAATGATATTCCCCGCTGCCTTTACCTCTGCAACCAGTCCTTTTATTCGCTCTTCAAACTCTCCACGATATTTTGAACCTGCGATCAGTCCTGGAAGATCCAGCGTATAGATCCTCTTTCCTTTCATCTTTTCAGGTACTAACCCGGATGCGATCTGCTGTGCCAGTCCTTCGATAATGGCAGTCTTTCCAACTCCAGGCTCTCCTACCAGACAGGGGTTATTCTTCGTCCTTCTGCTCAGGATCTCCATCAGACGATACATTTCCTGCTCCCTTCCGATGACCGGGTCCAGTTTTCCCTCTTCTGCACGGGCTGTCATATCGGTACAGAACTGTTCCACCATTGCCCCGCCTCCATGAGGCTCATCCTGAAGGCTGTCCTGATATTCTTTGGGATCGATCCCTACTGCGAACATAATATCCTGAAATAACTTCTGAAGATTCACATTCAATGTGATCAGGATCCGCGTCGCTACACAGTCAACATCCCGGATCATTGCCAGCAGCAGATGCTCCGTTCCGACATATTCTGTATGCAGTCTGCCACACTCCTGCTCGCTGCTCTTCAAAAGGAACTGGAATCTCGGACTCTGCTCCGGTCTTGTACTGACCTTCACCTCTTCATCCGGTGCTACCAGTTCATCGATCAGGCGTGAGATCTTTTCTGCATCCACACCGTTCTTTGCAAGCACCTGTCCGGCTACTCCTGAATACTCTTTCCGAAGTGCAAGCAGAAGATGCTCTGTTCCTATATAAGGATGCTTTCTCTCTCTTGCTATTTTACCGGCCTGCTTTATCACATTCTCCATCGGCTTTGTATAAGGTATCTGCATCTTTACCTCCTCAACTTACTCTTAATCACTCATAATCATCAAATATCTCATCTACCAGCTCATGCACTTCACTTCTTGAGATATTCTTACAACAGCCACGGGCAAGTACAATCCGAAGCTGTCTCCGCATCTCCTCCAACTGCTCCAGCTTATCCACGTCCAGTGCGATCACCGCTCCTCTTCTTTTATCCAGACTGATATAGCCTTCCCTTTTCAGGACGTTATACGCTTTATTCACCGTATGCATATTGACACCGACTGTATCTGCAAGCTGCCTGACTGACGGCAATGAATCTCCTTCATGTATCACCGAGGTAGCAATCCCCATGATGATCTGGTTACAAAGCTGGATATAAATTGCTTCATCACTGTTAAAATCTATTTCTAATATCATGCCGCTTCCCCTTCCTCTGTTGTGTTATATCCATACTAGCACAATCTCCTGTTTTCATCAAGTGCAAAGAAAAAAGGCAAAAGCCCGTTAAAGAACTTCTGCCTTTTTCATTTTTTCCTCTTTCGGGAACCGGATCTCAATCTTTGTTCCCTTGCCCGGTTCACTGTTCACAGTAACCTTCGCTCCATGCAGGATCGCTCCGTGCTTCACAATAGACAAGCCCAGTCCTGTACCGCCACGCTCTTTTGAATGGCTCTTATCCACCCGGTAGAATCGTTCAAAGATCCGTTCCTGATGTTCCTCCGGGATTCCGATCCCCGTATCGCTCACACTAATCTTTGGCCCGTCCAGCGTATTTCCGACCCAGACCGAAACACTTCCACCATCACGGTTATACTTGATCGCATTCTCAGTAATATTATAGATCATCTCATCCAGAATCTGCCGGATTCCATGACAGAATACCGGTTCTCCACTCAAAGCCACTGAAATTTTCTTCTCTGAACACTGCGGGGAAAGACGGCTGACGATCTCACGGGTCAGCTCATAAAGCTCCACATCTTCTTTTTCCAGTTCTACTGATTCTTCATCCAGTTTCGATAATTTAATGATATCTTCCACCAATGTGATCAGCCGACGTGCTTCCTTATAGATCCTTTTTGAAAATCCAGGGATGTCCTCTGCACGTACCAGCCCGTTCATCATGATCTCTGCGTAACCGGAAATCGATGTCAGCGGTGTCTTCAGCTCATGGGAAACATTTGCCGAAAATTCCTTTCTCATATTCGCGACCGCTTCTTTTTCTTTATTCTGCCGGTCGATGGCTTCCAGAAGCGGTACCATTTCAGGATAGATCACATTGTCCAGAGGATGCTCCAGATCCAGATGCATCACCGGTTCCATCAGACGCTTCGTCTGCCAGTTTGCAAGGAACAACGCCAGTGCGATACCGATCACAGATAAGACCAGCATAACCGGAAGGATATTCCATGCGGTTCGGATCAGGCTGTCCATCGGTCTGGCAAGCCGCAGCACACTTCCATCATCCAGGCGGATCGCAGAGTAGTATAATTCTTTTCCTACCGTATCCGACATACGGATATCCTCCCCCTGTCCTTCCGCCAGTGCCTGCTTTACTTCAGCTCTCGACTTATGGTTCTCCAGCTTTTTACTGCTGTCCGAATCATACAGAACATCTCCACTCTGGGAAATAAATGTAAGACGGGTGTCCTCATCCGCCTTTATCATTGGTTCTAATTTTTTCAGATATTCTTCTCCTGCGACATCCACACCGCTGCTGAGATAGGCCGCTTCCTGCTGTACTTCCTTTTCCAGGATTCCGAGATTCTGATTATACAGAATCACTGTCATGATGACATAGAAAGGAAATAATGTCACCAGCAAGATCAGCATCATACTTTTCTGGATCTTCTGCTTCATTATTCTCCTCCCACACGATAACCTACTCCGCGTACCGTCTGGATCAGATCACCCTTTTCCCCCAGCTTCTGCCGGAGCGTACGCACATGGACATCCACGGTTCTTGTCTCACCGTCAAAATCATATCCCCAGATCTCAGTCAGAAGCTGGTCGCGTGTCAGGACGATTCCCTTATTCAACATCAGCTTTTCAAGCAGTTCAAACTCCTTTAATGTGAGAGCTACTTCCTTTCCATTCACCGTAACGTCATGCTTTTTGATATTCATGCAGACTCCGGAAAGCTCAATCTGTGATTTTTCTTCCGTCTTTCTGCTTCTTCTCAGGACTGCCTTGATCCTGGATACAAGCTCCATCATCCCGAATGGTTTCGTCACGTAATCATCCGCTCCCGAATCCAGTCCGATCACCTTGTCATACTCCGAACCTTTCGCAGTCACCATGATCACAGGAATATCCTTTGTCTTTGAAGAAGATTTCAGCTTCTTTAAAAGCACCATTCCATCATCCCCGGGTAGCATAATATCCAGCAGGATCAGCTCCGGTGTATCAAATGCCAGAGCTTCCATAAAAGCAGCTCCGTCCGCAAATCCTTTTGCTTTGAGTCCGGTCGTCTCCAAAGTATAAATTACCAGCTCTCTGATATTATCATCGTCTTCCACGCAATAAATCATCTCAGTACTCTCCTTTAGCTTTCATGCAGTGCAGCACTGTCCTTATGAACACCTGTAATAGAAAATTCCACCCACTCTGCAATATTCGTGGCATGATCTCCGATCCGCTCCAGATATTTTGTCACCATGATCAGATCAAAGATCCGGTTTCCCTGTTCTCCATGCTCTGCTTTGATATAGGCAATCATCTTATCGCGGATCTCATCAAAATACGCATCAATCTTATCATCCGAAGCCATCACTTTCCTTGCAAGCTCCAGATCTTTTTCCACATATGCCACTACACTGTCCCTGACCATCGTACTGACTCCGGTTGCCATTGCACCGATCAAATCAATCTCCTGTGCCACATTCTCATATTTTGCAGAAATAATGATCTCTGCGATATCGGAAGTCTGATCCCCGATCCGCTCCATATCTGTGATCATTTTCAGTGCCGCAGAAATTCTTCTTAAATCTTTTGCCACCGGCTGCTGCTGGAGCAGAAGCTTCAGACACAGACGCTCAATCTCTTTCTCCATCTGATCGATCTCTTCATCTTCAGCTACTACGATCCTTGCCTGTCCGGCACTTCCCTCTTTCAGTGCCTGGGTTACCTTTGAAATTGCAATCTCACATAATTCTCCCATATGGATAAGCTGTTCATCCAGATGATGCAACTGCTGATCAAATCTATTACGCATAATTTAACCGAACCTCCCTGTGATATAATCCTCTGTCTTTTTATTCGCCGGAACGGAGAATAAAGTCTCTGTATTATTATATTCAATGACTTCTCCCAGAAGGAAAAACGCCGTATTGTCAGAGATACGGACTGCCTGCTGCATATTGTGCGTAACCATGACAATAGTATAATCTTTTTTCAGTTCCATCGCAAGGTCTTCAATCTTGGATGTAGAAATCGGATCCAGTGCGGATGTCGGTTCATCCATCAGCAGAACTTCCGGTTCTACCGCCAATGCACGGGCGATACACAGTCTCTGCTGCTGTCCCCCCGACATTCCCAATGCACTCTTTTTCAGACGATCCTTACATTCTTCCCAGATTGCCGCATTTCTCAGTGACTTTTCTACAATATCATCCAGCTTTGCTTTTGACCGGATTCCATGTGTTCTTGGTCCATAAGCAATATTATCATAAATGCTCATTGGAAATGGATTTGGCTTCTGGAAAACAATTCCTACTCTTTTTCTGAGCAGATTGACATCCATTCCTTTGAAGATATTCTGTCCGTCAAGAAGAATTTCCCCGTTAATACGACATCCCTCCACAAGGTCATTCATACGGTTGATCGACTTTAACAATGTAGATTTACCACATCCGCTAGGGCCGATAAAAGCAGTGATCTTATTCGCCTCGATTTCGAGATTCACATTCTTGAGGGCTTTAAAATCACCATAATATAAATCCAGATTTTTGATACTTAACTTCGACATTCTTTTTTCCTCTCTATTTCTTCATCAGCCGCTTTGCGATCATGCCCGATAAAGTATTGATCACGACAACCAGGATCAGCAGGATCACTGCCGTTGCATACGCCTGGTTCATATACAGACCTTCACTGGAAAGCATATACATATGCACTGCCAGCGTACGACCCGACCCAAACGCATTTTTCGGAATCTGTGCTACCGTTCCCGCCGTATAGATCAAGGCTGCTGTCTCTCCCACGATCCTTCCGATGGCAAGGATAACACCTGCCAAGATTCCCGGAACTGCACTTGGAAGTACGATCTTAAATACCGTCCGCAATTTGCCGGCGCCCAGTCCGAAACTTCCTTCCCGGTAGGAGTCCGGAACCGATTTTAAAGCTTCTTCCGTTGTTCTCATAATTAATGGAAGAATCATAATGGATAAGGTAAACGCTCCTGCCAGGATTGAAAATCCCCAGTGCAGTGCATTCACAAAGAACAACATACCGAACAGGCCATATACGATTGACGGGATTCCCGACAGAGTTTCCGTTGTCAGACGGATCACGTCAATAAATTTGTTTCCTCTTCCTGCATATTCCACCAGAAAAACGGCTGAGAAGATTCCAAACGGAACTGCAATAAGCAAGGAAAGCAGGGTCATCACTACCGTATTAACCAACGCCGGAATAACCGAAGCGTTCTCCGATGTATAATGTAACGAGAACAGGGACGGTTTCATATACGGCAGACCGTTGACCAGAATATAGATAATCAGAAAGATCAGCACTGCAAATGTCACCAAGGCTGCCAGCATGACCAGAAGCATTAGAACGAATGATCCCGGATGCTTCAGGTACGAACGCATCTTGTCGCGTGCTGGCAAACGGTTCACAGCATTCTCATTCATGTTCACCCCTCCTCTTCAACAATGCCACACTAAAGTTAATAATCAGGATAAAGACAAATAAGACAACCCCGGTAGCAATCAGTGCTTCTCTGTGCAATCCGGTTGCATAGCCCATTTCAATGACGATATTTCCGGTCAGTGTACGCATTCCCAAAAGCATATTTGAAACCAGTCTCGGCTGATTTCCAACAATCATGATCACCGCCATCGTCTCTCCGATCGCACGTCCGATTCCCAGCACAATTCCTGCGATCACTCCTGATTTTGCAGCCGGGATGATCACGGTAAAAATACTTCTCTCATGCGTTGCTCCCAGAGCCAATGCACCTTCATAATACTGCTCCGGTACAGCCCGCATGGCACTTTCTGTTGTTCCGATGATCGTTGGAAGGATCATCATGCCTAGTATGATCGAAGTTGTCAGCACGCCTTTTCCATCCCCTGATTTCTCTACCAGTCCCATCACTTTCATCCATTTTCCAAAATCGCGGATCATCGGAACTATTACGACCAGTCCGAAAAAACCGTAGACAACCGATGGGATTCCTGCCAGTAACTCTGTTGCCGCTTTCAGTGGTTTATAAATTTTCTTTGGACAATACATTGCCATAAATACCGAGGTAAGGATTCCGATCGGAACTCCGAAAATGATCGCTCCCGCTGTCACGTAAATACTTCCGATGATCATCGGAAAAATTCCGAACAGCTTATTTCCCGGACGCCAGATATCTCCGGTGATAAATTTTACAAATCCAATTTCTCTGATCGCAGGGATTCCATTTGCAAAAAGAAAGATGCAAATAAGAGCTACCGCCAACACCGAAGTACAGGCGGCAATAAAGAAGACTCCCTGCATGACCTTCTCAGTCACTGCTTTTGATTTCATTCTTTTTTCCTCTTAATCTGTCAAGATCGTATCAAATTACTTTCTTTGTCAATTATTTTGTAATCTCATCCCATGTAGATACATTTCCCACATAAATATCTTTTACCTGATCGGCTGACAGCTCATCCAGCGGATTTGCATTGTTTACGATTACTGCGATTCCGTCTGTGGCAATCACTGTAGGCTCAAGCTCTGCTGCTTCTTCCTCTTTCAGTTCTCTGGATGCCATACCGATATCGTAACTTCCCTCAATCGTAGAAGTCATACCTGTTGTAGAATCGGATGTCTGAAGCTCGATACTTGCATTCGGGTTGACAGCTTTGTAAGCCTCGATCAGTTTCTCCATCAGAGGGGATACAGAAGAAGAACCACCAACTACACAGCTTCCTGAAGGCTTTGTTCCTGCATAATCTTTTACATCTGCAACAGCAATATACTTCTCATCTGCTACTACTTTCTGTCCTTCTGTACTCATGATAAAGCTCATAAAGTCTTTTGCAACTTCGTTATTAAGATCTTTCTTTACTGCGATATTAAACGGTCTGGATACTTTGTATGAACCGTTCTCGATATTCTCTGCAGTTGCTTCTGCTCCGTCAATTTTCAGTGCTTTTACACTGTCATTCAGAGAACCAAGTGACACATAACCGATCGCATACTCATTGTCTGCAACTGTTGTCAGCATAACAGAAGTATTATTTGTAATCTGTGCATCTGTTGTTGTCATGTCAACTTTTGTTCCGTCATCCTGCTTCTCTTCAATTCCGAACAACTCAATGAAGGCTCCTCTTGTACCTGAACCATCCTCACGGGAAACGATCGTAACATCACTTGTCTCATCCCAGTCGGAAGTTGCATCTGACTGATTTGCATCTGCACCTTTTGTATCTGTGCCATTGCTACTTCCACATCCAACTGCTGTTACTGCTACCATACTTACCATCATTACCGCTGCGGCAATTTTTTTCATTTTCATTTTTTAATCTCCTTTTTCATATCGGACTCTTTTCGTCCCAATCTCTTTTCTGGTCTTTGGGTACTTTTTCATTTTCCCCCTGACCACGATATTTATGATAAAAGACGATTGTTAAATGTAAAATCGGGCGATTGTTAAATCTGAGTAAAGCATGACAGACACGCTCCAGCCTTTCAAAAGCAAAGCATGACAGACACGATTCAACTTTTCAAAAAGTAAGAAAGACCGCAGATATGGACTCTTCTCTGCTATACATCCTCTTTCCCGGACATCCGGTAAAGGAAGTACTATCACTCCACATCTGCGGTCTTTTTTAAACTCTTTATTTATCTGCCCTGCCACAACAGGGAATTTTTTTATTCGTCTTTGCCGTCACTCTGAAACTTGTCATTCAACCGTAACAGACTTTGCGAGATTTCTCGGCTTATCAACGTCCAGTCCTTTTGCCACACTGACGTAATAACCCATTAACTGCAACGGTACGATTGCAAGACTGGTTGCAAAGAATGATTCGGTCTGCGGTACATAAACTGCGAAATCTGCCGTATCTTCAATATTATAATTTCCATAGGTCGTCAGCCCCATCAGATAAGCTCCACGGCTCTTGACCTCCACCATATTGCTGATCGTCTTTTCAAAAAGAGCTGCCTGCGTCGCAACACCGACTACCAGGATACCATCCTCGATCAGACTGATCGTTCCATGCTTCAGCTCTCCTGCTGCGTAAGCCTCCGAATGAATATAACTGATCTCTTTCATCTTCAGGCTGCCTTCCATACTGATGGCATAATCAATTCCTCTTCCGATAAAGAAAACATCCTTTGCATTTGCATACTTGCTTGCAAACCACTGGATACGCTCCTTGTCATCCAACGTCTTCTGTATCTTCTCAGGGAGTGTGCCAAGTTCTTCGATCAGGGCTGCATACCGTTCCTCCGAGATCACATCCTTCACCTTTGCCGCCTGGATCGCCAGCAGATACATTGCGATCAACTGGGTACTGTATGCCTTTGTCGTGGCAACCGAAATCTCAGGGCCTGCATAAGTATAAAGAATATAATCACTTTCTCTCGCAATGCTGGAACCCACTACGTTCACGATACCAAGTACCGGAATCTTGCGTTCTTTCGCAAGGCGGAGTGCTGCAAGGCTGTCTGCCGTCTCGCCGGACTGAGAGACGATCACAACCAGTGAATTTTTCACAAGCTTTGGATTCCGGTAACGAAATTCTGATGCAAGATCAACTTCTACCGGAATATCTGCCAGTTCTTCAATCACATATTTTCCTACCATGCCAACATGATAAGCAGAACCACACGCGACAATATAGATTCTCTCTATCTCCTGCAGCTTTTCATCGGTAAGTCCGGTTTCGGAAAGATCAATCTTTCCATCCTTCACATATGCACCAATCGTATCACGGACTGCTCTCGGCTGCTCATGGATCTCTTTCAGCATAAAATGCTCATATCCGCCCTTTTCTGCCGACTCCGCATCCCACTTGATCTCAACCTGTTCCTTCTGGATCTCTTCTCTGTCGATATTATAAAAATGGATCTCATCCTGAGAAAGCTCCGCAATCTCATGGTTTCCGATATAGTATACATTCCTTGTCTTATCAAGAATTGCCGGGACATCCGATGCGATGAGACATCCGGTCTGACTCTTTCCAATAATCAACGGACTGTCTTTTCTTGCTGCAAATATCTTCCCCGGATGATCATGGAACATAATCCCAAAAGCATAAGATCCTCTGATACGCAGCATTGCTCTGGAAATCGCCTCCAGCGGAGTCCCTGTCTTCCTATAATAATAATCGACCAGCTTCACCGCAATCTCCGTATCAGTCTGGGAATAAAATGCATATCCCGATTTAATCAGCTTATCTTTTAATTCCTGATAATTTTCAATAATACCATTATGAACAAGTACCACCGACTTGTCATCCGTGCAATGCGGATGTGCATTGTTCTCTGATGGTTCTCCGTGCGTTGCCCAGCGAGTATGGCCGATACCACACGTTCCCGGTACTGCACGACCATCATTCGTCTTTTCAGATAAAATTTTCAGGCGACCCTTTGCTTTGACTACAGTTATATCTCCTGTATCCTCGTTGCGAATGGCAATTCCTGCGGAGTCATATCCGCGGTATTCCAGCTTCGACAACCCTGCAAGCAAAATTGGTGCCGCCTGTTCTGTTCCTACATATCCAACTATTCCACACATCTTGAGAATCCTCCTCTATAATAAATTAAGATTAAAGATTCCCCCCTGATTCCCTGTCTCAATCCATAAAACTAACTATTTAAATGATACCAGGGTCAAAAGGTCTGACACCACGTGTGCTCGCACACTAGTGGTAGA
>OLNR01002044.1_pt1 | contig 10320 bp, 11 predicted proteins | sample 1672231 | NCBI WGS metagenome assembly OLNR01 (sample SAMEA3136662, study PRJEB25190) | human gut metagenome
GAGCCGCAATCAGTGAAGCGTTCGATGAACACGATTTAAATAATAAGTAAAACGGAGGATACAAAGATGAGCAGAGTGTACAATTTTTCAGCAGGCCCGGCAGTACTGCCGGAAGAGGTTCTGAGCGAAGCAGCAGCAGAAATGATGGATTACAACGGAACAGGAATGTCGGTAATGGAAATGAGTCACCGCTCGCAGGCCTTCCAGGAGATTATCGACACTGCTGAGGCAGATCTGAGAGAACTTATGAATATTCCGGATAACTACAAAGTACTGTTCCTGCAGGGAGGAGCATCTCAGCAGTTTGCGATGATTCCTATGAATCTTATGAAACACGGAGAAGCAGATTATATCGTAACCGGACAGTGGGCGAAAAAAGCATGGCAGGAAGCTCAGAAGTATGGTAAGGCGAATAAGATTGCAACTTCCGAGGATAAGACATTTTCCTATATTCCGGATTGCTCTGATCTGCCAATCTCAGAGAATGCAGACTATGTGTATATCTGCGAAAATAACACAATATACGGAACGAAATACAAAGAGCTTCCAAACACCAAGGGTAAGATCCTGGTATCTGATGTATCTTCCTGTTTTCTGTCAGAGCCGGTAGATGTAAGCAAATATGGCATTATTTATGGTGGCGTGCAGAAGAATATCGGACCTGCTGGTGTTGTGATCGTGATCATCCGAGAGGATCTGATCTCTGATGATGTACTGGAAGGTACACCGACCATGTTAAAATATAAAACACATGCAGATGCCGGATCACTCTATAATACACCGCCGGCTTATGGCATTTATATCTGTGGCAAGGTGTTTAAGTGGCTGAAAAAACAGGGCGGTCTGGAAGCAATGAAAGAACGCAATGAGAAGAAAGCAAAACTTCTCTATGATTATCTGGATGAAAGTCGTCTGTTCAAAGGAACGGTTGAAAAGAAAGATCGCTCACTGATGAATGTACCATTTGTGACAGGGGATAAAGAACTGGATGCTAAATTCGTAAAAGAAGCGAAAGAAGCCGGTTTGGAGAACCTGAAAGGCCACAGAACCGTAGGTGGTATGCGTGCAAGTATCTACAATGCGATGCCATATGAAGGTGTTGAAGCACTGGTGACATTTATGAAGAAATTTGAGGAGGCAAATCTGTAATGTACAAATATTATTGTTTTAATGCAATTGCAGAACGTGGACTGGCGAATCTTAGTGAAGATTTTGTACCAGTCAGTGATGCTAAGGATGCGGATGGAATTCTGGTAAGAAGTGCAGCACTTCACGAACTGGAATTTGGCAAGAACCTGAAGGTGATTGCGCGAGTAGGAGCCGGTGTGAATAATATTCCACTGGATCGCTGCGCAGAAGAGGGAATCGTAGTGTTTAATACACCGGGAGCCAATGCGAATGGTGTAAAGGAATTGGTTATTGCAGGCATGCTTCTGGCATCCAGAGATATTTTGGGTGGCATTAACTGGGTACAGGAAAATGAAGAAGACGGTAATATTGCCAAAGATGCCGAGAAAGCAAAGAAAGCTTTTGCGGGCTGTGAACTGGAAGGAAAGAAGCTCGGCGTAATCGGTCTTGGAGCCATCGGTGTGCTGGTAGCCAACGCAGCACAGCATCTGGGAATGGATGTGTATGGTTATGATCCATATCTGTCAGTGGAGTCTGCATGGAAGATCTCCAGAGGAATCCACCATGCAAGAACTGTGGATGAGATTTATAGTGAATGTGATTATATTACGATTCATGTACCGGCACTTGACAGTACAAAGGGCATGATCGATGCAGATGCTATCGGTTTGATGAAAGATGGCGTGGTTGTACTGAACTTTGCCAGAGATGTGCTGGTGAACAGTGAAGCTGTGGTAGATGGATTGGTATCCGGTAAGATTAAGCATTACGTGACTGACTTCCCGACACCAGAGATCGCAGGTGTAAAGGGAGCTATTGTCATTCCGCATCTGGGAGCTTCTACAGCAGAGGCAGAAGAAAATTGTGCGAAGATGGCAGTCAAAGAGATGCGTAATTATCTGGAATATGGTAATATTAAAAACTCTGTCAATTATCCAAACTGCGATATGGGATACCCGGGAGATAACAAGAGAATTACACTTCTTCACCACAATATTCCGAATATGATCGGTCAGATCACAGGAGTTCTGGCAAAGGATAATATGAATATCGCAGACATGTCCAATAAGAGTAAAGGCAGTTATGCATATACCATGATCGATGTGGATTCTGACATTCCGGAATCTGTGAAGAAAGATCTGGAGGCAATTGATGGTATCCTTCGTGTACGTATTTTGAATTAGTATGTAATTATAATAAATGACGGTTTTACAGAATTGTTACGATTATTATGAATTAGTTAAGAAAGTAATACTGTAATTCTTAATTCTTGAAAAAACGACACCCCTATCTTGTGTACACGAGAGAGGGGTGTTATACTTTCGGTAGTGTGTGTACAGAAGAAGAATGAGGGGTTTACGGATGAATAATGACAGACTCTCTAATAGAAAGAGACGGTTAAAACAAATACAACGCAGAAGACAGATACGAAGAATCATGGCCGCAGGAAGCCTGTTTTTGATGATAATAGTAGCATTTCAGGTGGTTCGGGCAGTAGGGAAAAGTCGTATTGCACAGATTACTTTACAGGCAGATAATCAGTCGATCATGCAGGATGAAAAAGTACCGACATTAACCGCATCAGCAAGCTGCGAGGAAAAGAAGGAAAAGAAGGTTCTGGATAAAGATAAAGGTTATACAGTAAAGGATCTGTTGAAGGAACTGAACAGCGGAAAAGATTATTCCATTGAGTGTGATGCAGACGGAACAAAGGAAGGAAAATTCCCGATTAAGCTGATTCTTTCTAAGGAATTGTCTAAGAAGTTAGAGTCTGACTGGGACGGAAAAGCGAATATAGTTGTTACAAAAGGATATCTGACAGTTAAGAATAAAATCGGTAAATGGAAAGGTAACAAGTTTCAGAAATACGATGGAAGTTATGTAGAGAATGATTTTGTAATATCCAAAGGGAAAACTTATTATTTCGGCAGTGATGGGAAAAAAGTCAGCGGATGGCAGGAGATTAACGGTAAAAAGTACTTCTTCACAAAAAAAGGAGCAATGGAATCTTCCGAATGGAAGAAAGATGGAGATCATACATATTATCTTACAGAGAATGGCTCAGCGATGACGGGTTGGATGAAACTGGGAGACGATACTTATTATTTTGATGCAGACGGCATCATGCTTACCGGAAAGCAACGGGTAGGTTCTGATAAATGTGTATTCGGAAAGGATGGCAAATTACAGTCTAAGGAAATGAAGATCGATCCGGATAAGCCAATGATGGCATTGACTTTTGACGATGGCCCGGGAGAACGGACGCATGAGCTTCTGGATATGCTGGAGAAATACGATGCGCATGCGACATTCTTTATGCAGGGCATTCACGTGAGCAAATATGCTGATGATGTGGAGAGAATGAAGGAGATTGGCTGTGAGATCGGTAATCATTCTTATGATCATCCGCAGCTTACTGGAGAAGCAGATGGTGGAGCATCGCAGGTGGCAAAGACCAATGAGCTTCTGAAACAGGCATGTGGTCAGCCGGCTACGGTTCTCAGACCACCATATGGAGCAGTTAATGATCAGGTGAAAGCGGCAGTCGGTATGCCGATGATTCTGTGGAACATTGATACGCTTGACTGGAAGACCAAGGATACACAGAGCACGATTGACTGTGTATTGAATACAGCGGATGATGGAGATATCATATTGATGCATGATATTCACAGTTCAACAGTAGATGCGGCTTTGCAGTTGATACCAAAGTTGATTGAGAATGGATATCAGCTTGTAACAGTATCGGAAATGGCGGAAGCTCGTGACATTATACTTGAGAATGGAAAAGTGTATACAGATTTTAATAAATAGCAGGATATGATGTCTGAGTGCAGACGATTATGCATGATAAAACGCCCGATCGGTGAATAACCGACCGGGCGTTAGTTCTTGGAATTATTGATTTTTACGTTTTTCCAACAGTGCGTGAATCTTGTCTGTAGGATTCAGTACATTACTGATGGATTTGTCGTGATTCAGTGACTCAATGATCAGTGCGATGAATTTGCTCATGTCAGCGATAGCGAAGTAAGGTTTGTCATTTACCTCCGGTGGGAGATAGGTCAGGTTGGTGGTTACAACTTTATTGATATATCCTTTTTCATAATATTCGTCAAAGTGAGCGAATCCGTCTGTAAAGAGTCCGAAAGTAGTGCATACGAACACGCGTCCTGCGCCTCGCGCTTTTAACTGTTTGGCTACGTCCAGCATACTGTCGCCGGAAGAGATCATATCGTCAATAACGATCAGATCTTTACCTTTCAGGTCAGAACCAAGGAACTCATGAGCAACGATCGGATTCTTGCCATTTACGATAGTAGAGTAATCACGGCGTTTATAGAACATGCCCATGTCTACCCCAAGTACGTTGGACAGGTATACGGCACGGTGCATAGCTCCTTCATCCGGACTTACGATCATTAGATGGTCTTTGTCAATGATCAGATCAGGTACTGCGCGGAGCAGAGCCTTCATGAACTGATACTGTGGTGAAAAATTATCAAAGCCGATCAACGGAATTGAATTCTGTACACGGGGATCGTGAGCATCAAAGGTAATGGTATTCTCTACGCCCATATCTACCAGTTCCTGCATAGCCAGTGCACAGTCCAGTGATTCACGCTTGGTACGCTTGTGCTGGCGGCTTTCATACAGGAACGGCATAATAACAGAGACACGGTGAGCTTTTCCCTGAGCTGCTGAGATGATACGCTTCAGATCCTGATAGTGATCGTCTGGTGACATGTGATTCTGAAAACCGTTAACCGTATAGGTCAGATTGTAATTGCACACATCTACCATTAAGAACAGATCAGAACCACGGATGGATTCGCCGATATAACCTTTAGCCTCGCCGCTTCCAAAACGTGGGCATTTGCAGTCAATCAGGAAATTGTCGGAATGATAATTGGCAAAAAGAGGAGAATTCAGGATCTCTGTCTGTGCCTCCTTACGGAAATTAACAATATGATTGTTTACTTTTTCTCCCAGTCCTTTGCAGCTTTCCAGTGCAGCAATCTTAAGTGGAGCTACAGGTAAAGACTGCTCAAGATATTTGATATTTGTCATTTGTGTCTCCTAACATTTGATAAGTTTATAGTGCCTACATATTACTTATATCACTTTTCTTATAAAAAGGTCAACCAATTCTGAAGAAATGTGTTATAATGAGCGATAGCTAAATTGATTTAGAGGAGGAAGTTATGGGAAAACCAGTAGTAGCCATCGTTGGAAGACCGAATGTAGGTAAGTCTACATTGTTCAATGTACTGGCAGGGGAGATGATTTTAATCGTGAAAGATACTCCGGGTGTTACAAGAGACCGCATCTATGCGGACGTGAACTGGCTGGACCGGGATTTTACACTGATAGATACCGGCGGTATTGAACCGGAGAGTAAAGATATTATTATTTCGCAGATGAGGGAGCAGGCACAGATTGCCATTGACACAGCAGATGTGATCGTTTTTATCACTGATGTGCGTCAGGGTCTGATCGATGCGGATTTTAAGGTGGCAGATCTTCTTCGCCGTTCCGGTAAGCCGGTCGTGCTGACGGTTAATAAAGTAGATAACTTTGACAAGTTCATGCCGGATGTATACGAGTTCTATAATCTGGGGATCGGGGATCCCGTGCCGATTTCTGCATCTTCAAGACTGGGTCTGGGAGATTTTCTGGATGAAGTGGTTGCACATTTTCCAGAGCATACAGGTGAGGAAGAAGAGGATGAGCGCCCACGTGTAGCCATCGTAGGTAAGCCTAACGTAGGCAAGTCTTCGATCGTGAACCGCCTGGTCGGCAAGCAGCGTGTGATCGTGTCCAATGTGGCAGGAACCACTCGTGATGCCATTGACACTGAGATTGTGCATAATGGCAAGGAATATGTGTTCATTGATACCGCAGGACTTCGCAGAAAAAATAAGATCAAAGAAGAACTGGAGCGGTACAGTATCATCCGTACCGTAACAGCGGTAGAGCGTGCCGATGTGGTGCTGGTAGTGATTGACGCTACAGAGGGTGTAACAGAACAGGATGCCAAGATTGCAGGTATTGCACATGAGCGTGGCAAGGGTATTATCATTGTGGTTAACAAGTGGGATGCCATTGAGAAAAATGACAAGACCATGCGTGAATATGAGAGTAAGATCCGTCAGGTGCTGTCATTTATTCCTTATGCAGAGATTATGTATGTATCTGCTGAGACCGGACAGCGGTTGCCGAAGATGTTCGATGTAATCGATATGGTAATAGAGAATCAGACACTTCGCATCGCAACAGGAGTATTGAATGAGATCATGACAGAAGCGGTAGCGATGCAGCAACCGCCGTCAGATAAGGGTAAGAGATTGAAGCTCTACTATATTACACAGGTAGCGATCAAGCCGCCGACATTTGTAATATTTGTGAACGACAAAGAACTGATGCATTTCTCCTATACCAGATATCTGGAGAACCGGATCAGAGAAGCATTTGGTTTCCGTGGAACTGCACTGAAATTCTTTATCCGCGAGAGAAAGGAGAAAGATCAGTAACTATGGAACGATTGATATGTTTGGTGATCGGATATGCGTTTGGTCTGATCCAGACCGGATATCTCTATGGCAAAAGCCAGCATCTGGATATCCGCAAATATGGAAGCGGTAATGCAGGAACGACGAATGTTCTGAGGACACTTGGCTGGAAAGCCGGAGTGATTACATTCTTGGGAGACTCGTTCAAATGTATCATTGCAGTAGTGTTAGTCCACTTGATTTTTGGAAAGACACATGCAGATATCATACAGGTACTTGCTATGTATACCGGTATGGGAGTCGTACTGGGTCACAATTATCCATTTTATATGAATTTTAGAGGAGGAAAAGGGATTGCAGTTACAGCAGGGCTGATTGCCAGTACGACCAATTGGTGGATCACATTGATCTGTGTAGCAGCTTTCCTAGGAGTAACAATATGCACAAAATATGTGTCTGCCGGATCACTTACACTTGTTGTGACCTACATGATCTGTGTAATCGTGTATGGACAGATGGGTGGATATCATGTGACTGGCGGACATCTCTATGAGATCTATGGGATTGCCGTATTGTTAGTGATTTCTGCATTCTATAAGCATAAGGCGAATATTGTCCGTCTGATGAATGGTACGGAGAATAAATTATCAGTAGGTAAGAAATCATAATCTGGAGTATGATCTGATAAGGAGGTATAAGATGGCAAATATCGGAGTAATCGGAGCAGGAAGTTGGGGAACTGCACTGGCATTGCTTCTGGATAAGAATGGGCATGCAGTGACAGAATGGTCGCACAGACCGGAGGAAGCGGAAGAGCTAAGCAGAACCAGAGAACATAAGTCAAAGCTTCCGGGAGTGAAGCTACCGGAGACGATGAGATTTACCGGAGATTTGGAAGAAGTAGTTACAGGTAAAGAGGTGCTGATCATGGCGGTGCCGTCTACAGCGGTACGAAGCACAGCTGCTAAGATCAGACCGTACCTTACCAAAGGACAGATTGTTGTAGATGTGGCGAAAGGTATTGAAGAGAATACACTGATGACTTTGAGCCAGCAGATTGAAGAGGAATTACCGGATGCGGATGTGGCAGTTCTTTCAGGACCAAGCCATGCAGAAGAAGTAGGAAGAGGACTTCCGACCAGCGTGGTAGTGGGTGCGAAGACACGTGAGACTGCGGAATATCTGCAAGGATTATTTATGAATGAAGTCTTTCGTGTGTATACAAGATATGCTTGGCATGGAACTCGGTGGATCACTGAAGAATGTGATAGCACTTGCTGCAGGTATTGCGGATGGACTTGGATACGGAGATAATGCAAAAGCAGCATTGATTACCAGGGGTATTCATGAAATCTCAAGACTGGGTGTTGAGATGGGTGGAGCTATTGAAAGCTTTACCGGTCTTACCGGAGTTGGCGATCTGATCGTAACTTGTGCCAGCGTGCACAGCCGTAACCGCAAAGCCGGATACCTGATCGGACAGGGCAGAACCATGCAGGAAGCTATGGACGAAGTCGAGATGGTGGTGGAAGGTGTTTTTTCTACCAAGGCAGCAGTTAAGCTTGGTAAGAAATATGGCGTGGATATGCCGATTGTAGAACAGGTCAATGCAGTTCTTTTTGAAGGAAAAGATGCAGCAGAGGCTGTGAATGATCTGATGATGCGAAGCGGCAAACCGGAGCATACAGCGAAGCCGTGGAGCTAACGGACTGGCTATAGTATAAAATAAGAATAATTTAGGAAGGCGTCGGGATGATCCCGGCGCTTTTTCTATGCATATTTTCCAGTGTGTCCCAATATAATGGGGTAAAGAGGTGGACAAAGGTGAATAACAAGACAAATAATCTGGAAAGTATCTGGAAAATCTTGCCGCTGCGAATCAGAGATCCGTTATCTGCACAGATATCGGATGAGGATGTTTTGCAGGAGATCAGGCTTCGGGCAGGTCAGAAAGTATTATTTTATTGTGACGGACAGGAGCATACGCTTAAAACGAAGGAGAACTGTATGATAACGCCGGAGGAGGTACAGGAGACGATTCAGTATGCGACAGGCTATTCTCTGTATGCGTATGAACAGGAACTGAAGCAGGGATATATTACCATTGAAGGGGGTCATCGGATCGGGATTGCCGGACAGGTCATAATGGAACAGAATGGCGTACGTAATTTCCGATATATTTCATCGGTGAATATCCGTGTTGCACACCAGGTCAGAGGCTGTGCGGATGCTGTGATGCCATATCTGACGAGTCAGGGCAATGTATACAGCACACTGATCATTGCACCGCCCGGATGTGGCAAGACGACTCTTCTCAGAGACATGATCCGACAGATTGCGAATGGATGTGACCATTTAAAAGGAAAGACAGTTGGGGTGGTGGATGAACGGTCAGAGCTTGGAGGGTGTTATCTTGGAATCAGACAGAATGATCTTGGAGTCCGAACAGATCTTCTGGATGCATGCCCGAAAGCAGATGGTATGTTGATGCTGATCCGGAGTATGGGACCAGAGGTGATCGCGGTGGATGAGATTGGAAGCGAAGAAGAAGTTGGGATTCTTCGCTATGCCATGCACTGTGGCTGCAGAACGCTTGCAACAGTACATGGAGAGAGTTATCAGGAGATTCGAGACAAACCATTATTTGAAGAATTCTTTCGGCTGAGGTTGTTTGAACGATATATTGTGCTTTGCCGTGGAGAACGGATCGGACAGCTGGAGGGAGTCTACGATCATCAGGGAACAAAAATATGTTGAAGTCTGTAGAAAGAGTGATGCTATGCTGAAGCTTACGGGAGGATTTCTCATTATTTTGGCAGGAAGCCTGCTTGGAGGCTGCCTTGCCTGGGAGCAGGACAGGATCTGTCAGGAAATGAGATATCTGCAGGGACTGATGCTACGGCTTCGGGGAGAATTGTGGTATTCGAGAACGATGCTTCCTGACATTTTCAGAAGGCTTGCGAGAGAAATGAAAGAGCCATATGACAGATGGCTTTCCGAAATGGCAGATCGGATGTGCAGAAAAGATGGAGGGAATCTGGTGGAAATATGGAGTCAGGGAGTGGAAATTCATCTGACAGAAAATATGATCCCGGAAAAGGAGAGACAGCGGCTTATGGAACTTGGCAGTTTTCTTGGACATGCGGATATAGAAATGCAGATTCGTTATCTGGATCGTTATCTGGAAGAATTTGCAGATGCCATAAAGGAAAGACAGTCGATGCTTGGTGAAAAGAAAAAGCTGTATCGTAGTCTGGGAGTGATCGGCGGTATTCTGATTGCGGTGATGCTGATATAAGAGGAGGATACATGGGGGTAAATCTGATATTTAAGATAGCGGCGGTGGGTATTCTGGTGTCAGTACTGGGACAGGTGTTGAAGCATAGTGGAAGAGAAGAACAGGCGTTTCTGACGAGTCTTGCAGGACTGATTCTGGTATTATTCTGGATCGTGCCATATATTTATGATCTGTTTGAATCCATACGGGATCTGTTTTCCCTCTGAGCAGTGTTAGACTACTACGGGAGATATGTCGATTCGAAATTTTATCTGTAATAGATGTGGAAATGGGGGATGTATATGAATATGCTGCAGGTTGCAGTACTGGGAGTGGCGGGTGTACTTCTGGCGGTGCAGTTTAAGGGCGGAAAAACAGAATACAGTACATATATTGCACTGG
>OLNR01002045.1_pt1 | contig 10319 bp, 10 predicted proteins | sample 1672231 | NCBI WGS metagenome assembly OLNR01 (sample SAMEA3136662, study PRJEB25190) | human gut metagenome
CCGTAAGGTGTTTGCCAATGCAGTAGTGGGAGAAGCAAGAATCCCCCTGCTTTAGCTGTGGGGAGTGTCAATGTTTGTATAATGTGTGGATATGTTTGTGAAATAAGATCTCTTTTTATATAAAATAAAAAGATGTTGTCTGGCAGGTTTTCAGTTCTGTCAGACAGCATCTTTTTTGCATGAGCTTAGATCAACTCAGCATAGCAATGAAACTACCTGCGCGTACAGATTTAGTACTGCTGGCCGCCCTGGGAGCTGCCGGACATCTGGCGTTCCTGTGCCTCAATCATCTTTTTGACCATATATCCGCCTACGGATCCATTCTGTTTGGAAGTCAGGTTTCCGTTGTATCCGTCTGTAAGCGGAACACCCAGCTCGTTTGCTACCTCATATTTGAAACGGTCAAGTGCGCCCTTTGCTTCCGGTACAACTCGTTTGTTAGAAGAAGTGTTACTTGGCATAATTCATTTCCTCCTTGGTTGTTATTTGGTTTACTGTTACATTGCTAGTATATGAAAACCATAAAATAATACACTGGCAGTTAAAGGAAATTTAACATATAAAAATATTTCTGTTCATAAATTATACCGCAGTAAAAACCGAATGTATGGTTGCTTTTTGACTGGAATTGCGGTTATAATAATCTCTGCATCACATATAATATCTGTCAGACAAAAAAAGTAAGGGAGTCCCGTGAAAAAGAAGCGTTATCCTACATACAAGCGAAAATATAAACGAAAAAAACAGCTCAGGCGAAAAATACTCACAGCCATTATCCTGTGTGTCATCCTTGCAGTATGTAATGGCTGGATGCCGCCGCGGAGCCTGAAAGAGGTAAAAGATCAAAGCCGGATCTTCGGACAGGTATTTCTTACATATATAGAAGAAAATGCACAGATCCTCTGGGAAGATATTTCGGAATCCGCTTCCGATGCAGTGACAGGATTACTGAAACAATCTCAGACGAAGACAGGAGGGCAGACAGAATCTGTTTCTCTGGATCAGATTCCGGAATACAGCGGCAGTCCATATGTGGAGATCAATAGAAATGTACCCTCTTTTTCTGATGAAAAAAGCGCAGGACCTGCATACGAATTTTATAGTGAACTAGATTCCCTGGGGCGCTGTGGTTATGCAGAATCCAAGGTCACACCGGAGCTGATGCCTGATGAAGAGCGAGGAGCCATCGGAATGGTGAAGCCTACAGGATGGCATACTGTAAAATATGAAAATGTAGATGGCAGGTATCTGTATAATCGCTGCCATCTTATCGGATATCAGCTGACTGGAGAGAATGCAAACAGGAAAAATCTTATCACAGGAACCAGATATCTCAATGTGACGGGAATGCTTCCTTTTGAAAATGAGGTTGCAGATTACGTGCACAGTACAGGAAATCCCTGCATGTATCGTGTAACTCCGTTTTTTAAGGGAAATGAACTGGTAGCCCGGGGTGTGGAAATGGAAGCCGAATCCGTTAAAGACCAGAAGATATCTTTCCATGTTTTTGTTTATAACATACAGCCGGGAATTGAAATTGATTATACTACAGGAAACAGCTGGGAAGAATAGAGTATATGGAGCAACGCCGTGGAAAATATTAATTTTTCATGAATTTACATGAATTAAATTGCACTTTTTTGGGCGTTATGCTAGAATCAGTTACAGAGTTATATGATTTTACCTATATAAAGGGGAGAAAAGGGATGTAACCCAAGGGCAGAGAATGGAGAGGTGAATTATGAATTTAGGAATTATTGCGCATAACAGTAAGAAAGTTCTGATTGAAGACTTCTGTATTGCATACAAGAATATCCTTGCCAAACATGAAGTATATGCAACCGGAACAACAGGAAGAAGAATTGAGGAAGCAACCAGTCTTCACGTTCACAAGTTTCTTGCCGGAAGTATAGGCGGAGACAAGCAGTTTATGGAGATGGTAGAGCGTCAGGATCTGGATATGGTGATCCTGTTTTATAACCCTGTCATGATGGACCCGGTAGAGCCGGATATCATGAGCATTGTCAAACGCTGCGACCAGTACAACATTCCGGTTGCTACAAATATTGCCACTGCGGAACTTCTGATCCTTGGACTGGCCCGCGGTGATCTGGATTGGAGATTAAATCTGAAATGAGAGTCATAGCAGGAAAAGCACGTAGATTAAACTTAAAAACCATTCCCGGAAATGAGACACGACCAACAACAGACCGTATTAAGGAAACTCTTTTTAACATTCTCCAGCCTGAAATACCGGGTTGTCGGTTTCTGGATCTGTTTTCCGGAAGCGGAGCGATCGGTATTGAAGCTCTGAGCCGTGGAGCCGAGTATGCCGTGTTTGTGGAAAAAAATCCCAAAGCATGCACTTGTATCCGCGAAAATCTTTCATTTACAAAACTCACGGATGGTGGTAAACTGCTGAACATGGATGTGCTTCAGGCACTGCGTTCACTGGAAGGCGGAGAACCATTTGACTGTATTTTTATGGATGCACCATACGAACAGCATCTGGAACAACCAGTCCTTGAGTATCTGGCTGACAGCACTCTTGCAGATGAAAACACGCTGATCGTTGTGGAGGAAGATCTACATACGGATTTTTCTTATGTAGAGGACCTTGGATATCATCTGGTACGTTCCAAGGAATATAAAACCAACAAGCATGTTTTCCTAAAAAAATGAAAGAGAGACAGACATATGATAACAGCAGTATACCCGGGAAGCTTTGACCCGGCAACCTATGGCCATCTTGACATCATTAAGCGGGCAAGCATTTCATTTGACCGGGTTATAGTGGGAGTTTTGCATAATTCTGCAAAAAGTCCGTTGTTTTCTGTAGAAGAACGTGTTAAGATACTAACAAAGGCGACAAAAGATATCCCGAATGTGGAGGTGAAAGCATTCGAGGGCCTGTCAGTGAACTTTGCGAGGGAAAACCATGCCCAGGTGATCGTTCGAGGGCTTCGTGCTGTCACGGATTTTGAATATGAACTGCAGATGGCCCAGACTAATCGTGTTCTGGCACCGGATGTGGACACCGTTTTTCTTACAACCAGTCTGGAATATGCATACTTAAGCTCCACGATCATGAAAGAAGTTGCTAATTTCGGAGGAGATCTGAGCAAATTCGCTCCACGTGAGATTACGGATGCAGTCGAAGAGAAATTGAAAAAAAGAGAAACAGAGAAATAAGGAGAGTGTATTATGAGCAGCAGAATTGAACAGATTATTCAGGAGATTGAAGAGTATGTGGACAGCTGTAAATTCCAGCCCCTTTCCACTACCAAGATCGTAGTGAACAAAGAAGAGATTGAGGAGTATTTACGTGAACTTCGTCTGAAAACTCCGGATGAGATCAAACGTTATCAGAAGATCATCAGCAATAAGGATGCGATCCTTGAGGATGCTCAGGCTAAAGCTGACAGTCTGATCGCAGATGCTCAGGCCAAAGCTCAGGAACTTGTTACACAGCATGAGATCATGCAGAAAGCATATGCACAGGCAAATGAGACCATAAATGCTGCAAACAAGCAGGCTCAGGAGATTCTTGATTCTGCAACACAGGATGCAAACAGCATTCGTCTCAGTGCGATCACATACACAGATGATATGATGGCTAATATCGGTTCTGTCCTGAATCAGACACTTGAAGATGCCGGTGGTAAATACAAAGCATTTATTGATGCTCTGCAGAGCTGCCTTGAGGTTGTTAATCATAATCGTCAGGAGCTTGCACCACAGACTGCTCAGGCAGCGGCAATCTCCAATACTTTCCAGGATGATGACAGTTCTTCTATAACAAAAGAAGACGAAGATCTGTTAGACGATATCGGAGAAAACTAGGATCAGGAATATCGCACTGGCGTTCAGACATTTTGAAATAGCGTAGGGGATCAGTGACAAACTGTTTTCCAATACGCTTTTTGTCTGAGCCATGACGCAAAAGCCACCAAAAGAAGTCAGGAGCATAGAAGCAAGGTATCTGCTTTTCCATGGCAGTGGTGCGTCGGCAATCTGTTTCAGCCCGGTAGTTAGTTCCAGTGGTGCTGTGAACAGCATACAGCTTTGTGCATGAAATGGCCAGTAAAAGCTGATACTGGCGAGTATCAGTGAGAAGAGGAGAATATAGCCCCCGAGACGTGTGATGGTTTCAAATCCGTCCATGATCGAGACATCCAGGATGGCTCCTATGGAGTCCTGTTGGTATGTCTCTTTTTTTATCTTGTTTACGCAGACAGAGTCCACGGTATGCCCGCGATATACAACGAAACGAAAAAACAGCATACAAAAGAGATCTGCCGCCAGAAAAGTGAGGACCATCTGTACTGCTGATATCTTATTTTTCAAGAGTATCCCGGAAAGATAGGAAATGATAAATGCGGGACTTGCATTGCAGCTAAACGTAAGAAGATATTCCCCTTCTCTGCGGGAAATCTGCTGGTCTATGTACAGATCATGTGCCAGTTTGGCTCCCATAGGATATCCGCATAACAGACCCAGGATCAGAACATAGGCTCCAGCAGGTGAAAGCCCGAAAAACGTTTTCCAGAAGAAAGCAGATGGTTTCAGAAGCTTCCGGACATTTCCAGTTTTTAATAATGCTCCTGTCAGGATCAGAAATGGCAGCAGAGTGGGAATCATGATATTCAACCACAATCCAAGTCCATTTTTTACTCCGGTAAGAGCTTCTTTTGGGTGAAAAAGCAGAAAAAGCAACAGGCAGATATAGAAAAATATGATTATTTTTCGTTTCATAAAAACAGGTCCTTGCTTTTTTTACAGTATATGATTATTATAAAAGACAAATGAATTTATGAAGCAGAAGGAGGCAGAATTTATGCCAGTATTAGAAAATTGTGAACCAAAGAGAGTTTTTCATTATTTTGAAGAAATCTGCAAGATTCCTCATGGTTCCAGAAATACAAAACAGATCAGTGATTTCCTTGTGGAATTCGCGAAGGATCATGGATTCAGATATGTACAGGATGAGCTGAATAATGTAGTGATCTACAAGCCAGGCACATCAGGATATGAGAATTCTCCCACAGTGATCATCCAGGGACACATGGACATGGTATGTGAAAAACGACCGGATGTAGATCATGATTTTACAAAAGATGGTTTGAACATCTCTGTAAAAGATGGTTATATCACAGCCAACGGAACAACTCTTGGCGGTGATGATGGTATTGCAGTTGCTTATGGCCTTGCTCTTCTTGACAGTACAGATATTCCACACCCTCCTCTTGAAGTACTGTTCACGGTTGATGAGGAGATTGGTCTTCTTGGTGCAGTCGGTCTGGACTGCAGCGTGCTGAAGGGAAGAAGATTTATCAATCTGGATTCTGAAGCGGAGGGAAGTCTCTGGATCAGCTGTGCCGGCGGTCTTTCCGGTATCAGCCATATCCCTGTCCAGCGCGTAGAAGGAGAAGGAGAAAAGGTACAGGTCAAAGTCTGTGGGCTTATGGGCGGACATTCCGGTGCCGAGATTGACAAGAACAGAGCGAATGCCAATAAACTTATGGGACGGTTTCTTTACGGACTTAAGAAAAAAGCGGAATATGCCCTTATTTCTCTTACAGGCGGACAGAAAGACAATGCCATTACAAGAGAGTGCACCGCAGAATTTCTTACGGATTCCGTTGCTGAGGTAAAAGCTTACGCAAAAGAGCTCCAGGAGCAGCTCCGTGAAGAATATACTGGTTCTGACGAAAACATTACTTTTGAAATAACAGAAAAGGGTACTGCAACAGCAGAGGTTCTTCATCCTACAAGTCAGGAAAAGATCGTATTTTATCTGCAGAATGTACCATTCGGAATCCAGAAAATGAGCGGAACCATCAAAGGCCTGGTGGAAACCTCCAGCAATATCGGTATCCTCCGTCTGGATAGGGACGAGCTTTTTGCAAGTTCCAGTGTAAGAAGCTCTGTAGACGCTGCATGCAGTGCATTATCTGATAAGATTGAATATCTCACAGAATTTCTTGGTGGTGACTATGAAGTACAGGGTGCATACCCGGCATGGGAGTACAGAAAGGAATCTCCATTACGAGATAAAATGGTTGCAGTTTTTGAGGAAATGTACGGACATAAGCCTGAAGTCGTAGCGATCCACGCAGGCCTTGAATGCGGGCTTTTCTATAAAAAAATGGAAGGACTGGACTGTGTATCCCTTGGACCGGATATGAAGGATATCCATACATCCGAGGAGGTTCTCAGCATTGCTTCCACAGAAAGAGTATGGAACTATCTTGTACAGGTTCTCAAAAATCTGAAAGACTGATCCCGTTCGGAGTATGTTCGAACTTTTACCCTGGAGAGACGTAAGGTTTCTCCAGGGTATTTTTATGCCCTGATAAAAAATATTCATAAAATACAGAATTATACATATATATAGATTTGTGGATGCATCACACAAAAAGGAAAATAATTCTATATTTTTTTAATAAAAAATTGATAAACAATCCCTTTTTTTTCAAAACATATGTTATAATAAAAAATGTATGCCGCTGTCACCAAAACCAAAAAGAGACTGGCGGCAGATGATAAGGAGCGAGCAACATGGAAATACAGTTATGGCGAAGTATTTTGTGCCCTTACGAGCTGGCTGTCAAAGAACTGACAGTCAAGTTTAAACATATGATAGAAGAGTATCACGAAAATGATCGTTATTCTCCCATTGAACAAGTCAGTGGAAGAGTAAAAAGCGTTTCCAGTATCCTGGAGAAAATGCAGCGTAAAGATATCCCGATCGAACAGCTGGAAACAGAAATGGAAGATCTGGCGGGAGTACGGATCATATGTCAGTTTGAAGAAGATATCGATACCGTTGCTGCGATCATCCGAAAAAGAACAGATATGGAAGTCAAAAGTGAAAAGAACTATCTGACGCATATCAAGCAGAGCGGTTACCGGAGTTATCACATGATCCTTTATTATACAGTGGAGACTATTCATGGGCCGAAACGGCTTCAGGTAGAAATACAGATCCGTACCATGGCAATGAATTTCTGGGCAACGATCGAACATTCCCTTCAGTATAAATACAAAGGTGATATGCCTCCTCATGTAGCAGAACGTCTTAGTAAAGCATCCGATGCGATCATTTCGCTGGATCATGAAATGTCTTCTGTGCGCAATGAGATCATGGATGCCCAGAATTCATCTCAGATGCAGTCCAATCTTGTAAAGGATATTTTGAATAATATTGAAAATCTCTACCGTGTTTCCAGTGAACGGGAAGTCAGCAAAATACAGGATGAGTTCCTGCGGGTATTCAAAACCAAGGATCTGCGTCAGCTGGAACGCTTCCACAGGCAGCTGGATATCATTGCAGAGGGTTATCGTGCCCAGGCAGTCCATCACAGCATATGAACACAGGGCAGACAGTACTAATACACATACATACGAGGAATTATAAATGCAGGATTTTTTACCAGTTACAAGAGAAGATATGAAGTCAAGAGGCTGGGATGAGTTGGATTTTGTCTACGTGACAGGAGATGCCTATGTGGATCATCCGTCTTTTGGATCTGCGATCATTGGACGTCTTCTGGAAAGCAGAGGATATCGTGTAGGCATGATCCCTCAGCCTGACTGGCGAAAGAAGGAGAGCATCCAGGTGTTCGGGGAACCGCGCCTGGGTTTTCTCGTTACAGCAGGAAACATGGATTCCATGGTGAATCATTATACGGTTTCCAAAAAGCACCGAAGCACAGATGCCTATTCTCCGGGAGGAAAAATGGGATTAAGACCGGACAGGGCTTCTGTTGTATACAGCAATCTGATCCGGCAGACCTATAAACATACGCCTATCATTCTTGGCGGGATCGAAGCCAGCCTTCGAAGAATGGCACATTACGATTATTGGGAAAATAAGGTCAAGCACAGTATTCTGATCGATTCCGGTGCGGATCTGATTTCTTATGGAATGGGGGAACATTCCATCCTGGAGATCGCAGAAGCCCTGCAAAGCGGGATTCCGGTCCAGGAGATCACATATGTGGCAGGGACGGTTTTTAAAAGCCACGATATCAGCAGGGTTTACGATCCGGTGGTCCTTCCGTCATTTGAACAGGTACAGACCGATAAAAAAGCTTATGCGGACAGCTTTGCCATTCAGTACCGAAACACGGATCCATTTACAGCAAAGCCTCTGGCAGAATCTTATGGGAACCGTGGATATGTAATACAGAATCCACCATCTCAGCCTCTGACGCAGATGGAAATGGACGATGTTTACGATCTGCCTTATACAGGACGATATCATCCCATGTACCAGAAAGAAGGCGGGATTCCGGCACTGAAAGAGATCAAATTCAGTCTGACCAGCAACAGAGGATGCTTTGGAAGCTGTAATTTCTGTGCGCTGACCTTTCATCAGGGCCGTATCCTTCAGACAAGAAGTCACGATTCCATTCTGAAAGAAGCTGAAAAGATGACGGAGGATCCGGATTTTAAAGGCTATATCCATGATGTAGGAGGCCCTACGGCTGATTTTCGTTATCCTTCCTGCAAAAAGCAGCTGACAAAAGGAGTCTGCAAGGAGCGGCAGTGCCTGTTTCCTTCTCCGTGTAAGAATCTGACGGTAGACCACAAGGATTATCTTCAGCTTCTCAGAAAGGTCAGGAATATCCCCAAAGTTAAAAAAGTTTTTGTCCGTTCCGGCATTCGGTTTGATTATCTGATGGCAGACCCGGATAAAACTTTTCTTAATGAGCTTGTGAAATATCACATCAGCGGTCAGCTGCGAGTAGCACCGGAGCATGTTTCTGATGAAGTCCTGAAGTTTATGGGCAAACCCAGGCACGAGGTTTATGAGGGCTTTCTGAAGGAATATGAAAAAGCAAATGCGCGGACTGGTAAGCAGCAATATGCCGTTCCGTATTTCATGTCGTCCCATCCCGGGTGTACAATGAAGGAAGCCGTGAAGCTTGCGGAATACGTCCGTGATCTTGGATTTACGCCGGAGCAGGTTCAGGATTTTTATCCAACGCCATCAACACTTTCTACCTGTATGTATTACACAGGAATCCATCCGCTGACAGGCGAAAAGGTATATGTGCCGAAAAATCCACACGAAAAAGCAATACAGCGAGCACTGATGCAGTATAAAAATCCGGAAAATCGCGAACTGGTCCTGGAAGGACTTAAGATGACCGGACGTATGGATCTGGTCGGCTTTGGACCGAAATGTCTGATCCGTCCCAGAGAGCTTCATAAAAAAGCCAAAAAAACACAGACAAGGAGTTTGGCACATGAAAGATACCAGAAAAAGAAAAACAAAAAAAGGTGATTTCGGTTATTTTAACAGCGAAAAAAAACGAAGACTCCTGATCACCGCAGGATTATTTTCGCTTCCACTGCTCATTTTCTTTGTGGCGTGGGCCGTCAACGGAACAAGAATGACAGTCTGGACGGTTCTGACCGTAGTAGGCTGTCTGCCAGGATGTAAATCCATGGTAAGCCTGATCATGATCCTGTTACGTCATCCTATGGATGAAAAGCTCTATAAAGAGATCCGCAAGCATGCCGGTGACTTGGTCATGTCCTATGAAATGTACATGACTTTTTATGAGAAAAGCGGTTATCTGGACGCTGTTGCCGTGTGCGGAAATACAGTAGTGGGTTATACCAGTGATCCAAAAGCAGATATCGCCTACCTTGCAGAGCAGTCACAGAAAATCATCCGTAAAAACGGATATAAAGTAGATGTAAAGATCCTGAGGGACCTGAAACCCTATCTGGAACGTCTGGATTCCATGAATGAGCACAAAGAATCTTTAAGAAACGGGATTAAATTCACGCCGGATGAGCGATACCCGGATCTTTCCAGGGAAGAACTGATCAAACATACGATCCTGGCAATCTGTCTGTAGGAGCATTATATAATGAAAGAATTTATCATTAACGAAAACGAGGCCGGACAGCGTTTTGACAAATATCTGGCCAAGCTTCTCCGTGAAGCTCCAAAGAGCTTTTTCTACAAAATGATGAGGAAAAAAAATATCACGCTCAATGGAAAAAAAGCCACCGGGAATGAAAAGCTGTTTTCAGGAGATCATGTAAAACTGTTTTTAAGTGATGAAACATTTGAAAAATTCAGCGGAAATGATTCTGCTCCACGGGCACATTATGCTCTGGATATCATTTACGAGGATGAAAATATCCTGTTGATCAACAAACCGGCAGGAATGCTTTCTCAGCCTGCTGATGACGGAACCCCTTCACTGGTAGAATATCTGACTGGCTATCTTCTGAAAAATGGCTCTCTTACAGAGAATGATCTGAGAACCTTTCGTCCTTCCGTATGCAACCGC
>OLNR01002046.1_pt1 | contig 10318 bp, 10 predicted proteins | sample 1672231 | NCBI WGS metagenome assembly OLNR01 (sample SAMEA3136662, study PRJEB25190) | human gut metagenome
GCTACTGAGACATTTTTAAGATTTATGCAATTTTCATTGCTCGAAGGAATCGAACCATCTGCCGCTTAGGAGGCGAGTGCTCTATCCAGCTGAGCTATGACGACACATGCCGCAACCCTTTAATTTTACTGAGTTTCTGAGATTTTTCCCAACGGCTATATTATTGTAACATTCCTATATCTGAAAATCAAGTGACGATGATCCTATTATTGCCTATTCGAAAGTCTCTACTTCCACCCACTCATTCCTCGTATCTCCCTCCCAGATCATCAGATGGATTTTGGATTCGATACCGTCTTTTGCATATACAAATGGTTCTTCTTTTAGCATCTCGACATGCTTTCCCGTCTGTAATAATTCTGTTTTTCTCTTCTGTGCTTTCTTTTTCAGGTCATTTATGTGCCGTTCTTCATCTTTATCGAACACCCTATTCCCAAATTCTGCGGTAGCCAGTTTCAGCTTATGATCGATCAATTCTACCACTGCAGAATGCGCAGATGTATGTAACATTCTGGCTATTTTCTTCGCTACCGCTCTTTTTGGGTAAAACTCATATATTTTCAGCCAGCGAAGCAGACTTTTATCATCTGCTTCTTTCCCGAGATATTTCATTTCTTCCACAGCTTCATCCGATACTTGCCACCAGTCATACGACGGAACCAGATATTTATCAGGCACAGCGGGGTATGAACAGTAATTTAACGGTGGAAATTCAGCGAGATATGATAACTTTACTTCCTGTTCTGTGCAATACTCTTCGCCCAGATATTCTCGTTTATCGCGCAGGATAGCAATTCTATACTCTAATTGTCTCAGATATTCATATCCCTTTACCCAAAAATGTCCGGTTCCACTATAATCATATAAGTGTACCTCTAGCGTCAAATTCTGAAAAAACAGCGTACACACGGTCTCTCCCTGGTATACTGCAAGCACATATCTGCCTTCACTTTCATCCAGCCTTGCCTCCAGCTCTCCCTCATATTCTTTCAGATAAGTCCCAGTAAGTACGGCTTCCTTAAATACCAGAAAACTCTCAACTGCGTCATTCATCAGGTACACAAGACGGATATCTGAGGTTTGTTGTGACGATACCGCAGTATTTGGGACTAATAATTCAAACTGATTCTGAGATAACAGCACATTTAATTTATCCAATGCATCCTGAAATGGAAATTCGTATTGCATGATCTAATTCCTACCTGTATAAAATCTTCTTCATTTATACAACAAAACTCACCGTCCCGCAAGACGATGAGTCTGTTTTTTCACATATCTCTTATTTGATTGCTTCAAATGCTGCATCCAGTGCTGCGATCAGATCTTCTGCTTTCTCGATACCGATTGACAGACGGATTGTATTTGGCTTAATGCCCTGCTCCAGCAGTTCTTCTTCTGTGCACTGACTGTGTGTAGTAGTTGCCGGATGGATAACCAAGGATTTCACATCAGCTACATTTGCAAGCAGTGAGAAGATTGCTAGGTTGTCAATAAATTTCTGTGCTGTAGCCGCATCTCCCTTAATTTCAAATGTGAAGATTGATCCACCACCATTTGGCAGATACTTCTTATACAGATCATGAGTCGGCTCTGTAGGAAGTGACGGATGATGTACCGCCTCTACCTGTGGATGTTTTGACAGGTAGTCTACAATCTTCAATGTGTTGCTTACATGTCTCTCTACACGAAGTGAGAGGGTTTCCAGGCCCTGCAAGAATATAAACGCGTGGAACGGAGAGAGGGTCGCACCAGTATCACGTAATATGATTGCTCGAATGTAAGTTACAAACGCTGCAGGGCCCGCAGCTTCTGCAAATGAAATTCCATGATAGCTTGGGTTCGGCTCAGAAATCCACGGGAATTTGCCGGATGCCTTCCAGTCAAAGTTACCGCTGTCTACGATTACGCCGCCGATTGCTGTACCATGTCCACCGATAAATTTCGTTGCTGAATGTACGACAATGTCTGCGCCGTATTCAATCGGACGGATCAGGTAAGGTGTTGCGAAAGTAGAATCTACTACTAGCGGAAGACCATGCTTATGAGCAATTTCTGCAATCTTTGCAATGTCAATTACATTGGAATTAGGATTGCCAAGTGTCTCTACGAAAATAGCTTTTGTATTTTCCTGAATGGCTGCCTCAAATGATCCCTCTACATATGGATCAACGAAAGTAGTAGTTACATTATTATTTAACGGTAATGTATGTGCCAGATAATTATATGTACCACCATAGATTGTCTTAGAAGCTACGATGTGTTCGCCAGATTTCGTCAGTGCCTGGAATGTATAGCTCAGTGCTGCTGCTCCGGATGCAACTGCCAGTGCTGCAACTCCGCCTTCCAGAGATGCGATTCTCTGTTCAAAAATATCCTCTGTAGGATTAGTAAGTCTTCCGTAAATGTTTCCTGCATCACGAAGTCCAAATCTGTCTGCTGCATGCTGTGAATCATGGAATACGTAAGATGTTGTAGCGTAGATTGGAACTGCTCTTGCATCTGTTACCGGATCTGCTTTCTCCTGTCCGATGTGAAGCTGTCTTGTTTCAAATCCCCAGTTTTTAGAATCGTTTATATTTGCCATAATGATTACCTCCTGAATATCTAAAATATTTTGTATTATCTTTTATGTGTTTCTCTCTTTGTTGTATTCATAGTAACATAGTAGGATTATACTGTCTAATACACAAAAAAAATACCGAGTTATAGTTTTATTTTATAACTCAGTACTTTATATTCATTCACTAATATTCAAATACTTTTTCAAATCTTCCACATACAGCACTCCCATTTTGCTGAGCATAGTATTCTTTCTCGTGATATATCCAATCTCCATCACGCTGTTTGGATTCTGTTCATCATCCTGAAATGGTACAGCCACATAATCATTGCCGTTCAGCTCCTCACATATAATACCGGAACATAATGTGTATCCATTCAGTCCAATCATCAGATTCAGCATCGTAGCTCGGTCATTTGCCCGAATCACCTGTGAATATTCATTCGTAGACAGAATTTCTTCTGCAAGATAGAATGAGCTGTTATCGCCCTGCTCAAATGACAGACAAGGATATCCGTCTAACTGTTCAAAACTGATCGACTTTTCCTTTGCCAGTGGATGATGTTTCCAAATATACACATATGCCTGACAGTCAATCAGATGATGGAACTCCAGTCCTGACGATTTCAGCATTTTACCAAGCGATTTGCGGTTAAAATCACTGAGATACAGAATACCTATCTCACTCTTCATGGTACTTACATCCTGAATCACTTCTGCCGTCCTTGTCTCACGGATTGCAAATTCGTATTTCGACATATCGAATTCTTTCGCCATATCCACAAATGCTTTCACTGCAAATGAATAATGCTGCGTTGATACACCGAATTTCTTCTTATAAGATCCACCTTCACCATATTTTTCAAGGACAGTTTCATATTGTCCGTATATCTGCTTGGCATACAATAAAAACTCCGCCCCATCATTGGTCAATGTAACACCTCGCCCACTTCGATAAAATATCGTAATACCAAGTTCTTTTTCCAGTTCCTTAATCGCATTCGTCAGCGACGGCTGTGATACATACAGCTTCTCGGCTGCTTTATTCATAGACTTCGTTTCTGCAATTGTAATAATATAATTCAGCTGTGTAAGTGTCATAAGTCAGTCCTCTTTTGAATCTTTATCCTTCCGTCTCAGTCTTTTTTCCTTTTGTATCATAGTCATCCAGAAAATTATATTTCATATCATCTTTGTGATATCCGATTACAGTATTCAGATTGATATTATGGATACTGTTGAATATATTCGTATCGATTACACTGCTGATATTTCTAAACTGCTCTACCAGCTCTTTCATCTCATCACGTTTTGACTTTCTGCCGCCTCCGCAGGTAGAACAATTCTCCGTAAAACGGCATGCACATTGGATAAACTGTAATTTGTTATAATCCCTCCATGCCTTGATCCCTTCTTCTTTTATCATATACATCGGTCGAATCAGTTCCATTCCTTCAAAATTCTGGCTATGAAGTTTCGGCATCATCGTCTCTATTTTCGCACTATACAACATTCCCATCAAGATAGTCTCAATCACATCATCAAAATGATGTCCCAGCGCAATCTTATTACATCCCAGCTCTTTTGCCTTAGAATACAGATATCCCCGTCTCATTCTGGCACACAAATAACATGGATTCTTATCAATCGTTGCAACTGTATCGAATATATCTGACTCAAACACGGTCAGTGGAATTCCAAGTAACTTGGCATTATTCAAAATAATATTCCAGTTATCTTCATTGTATCCCGGATTCATTACCAGAAATACCACTTCAAAATTCACCTTTCCATGACGCTTCAGTTCCTGGAAAAGCTTTGCCATCAGCATGGAATCTTTTCCGCCGGAGATACAGACTGCGATCTTATCCCCTTCCTGTACTAACTGATACTCATTCAACGCCTTGGTAAAGGGTCTCCAGACAGATTTACGGAACTTCTTAATAATGCTTCGTTCAATCTCTCTGGTACGCTCCGCAAGCTGTTCTTCCGAATCTTTCTGAACAAATCTGGTCAGCGTTAATTTCAGATATGACCGATATCCACCGGTGACATTACCGGCATCGTAACCATCTGCAATCAGATCCTGTACATACTCCAGGCTCCGCTCTCCGGTATGACACATCAGATAGATTTCCTTATCTTTATATAGTTCCAGTTCCGTCTTACGGTCTTCAAATTCTGCCATCGGAAGGTTGACTGCCCCCGGAAATGTACCTCTCTGGTACTGATCCTCAGGTCGGATATCTACGACAAGTACTTTGTCCTTATCCGTTCTCTCCAACGATTCAATGGTAATAGACTTCATAAAATGTATCCTCCTCTTAAGCGTCAAAATACGACGGAGCACGAAGCTCCGCCGTTTTCAGATGTAATACATACTCTGTGCAGCCTGATTAGTCTGCTCTGCATGCTCTGTCAATTTCTTTAATGTCAGCTGATCCAGTATCCTGTGTACTTCTTCATTGATCGGATCGATGACCGTTTCCTGCACTGCAAGTGCTTCCGCCTCGCCCTTCTGACCGGGAGCAAGTCGCTCATCATCCAGAAAATATGATCCGTCAAGTGTAACTATGATGTCTGAAATTCGAATATATTCCGGATTACCAGCCAGAAAATAACCACCCTGTGGTCCCTTGATGCTCTTTATAATACCAGCTTTTTTTAAAACTGAAAATATCTGTTCGAGATATTTGATAGAAATATTATTTCGTTCTGCTATTTCACACAAAGCACAGGGACTATCTGTATGTTCAGCCAAATCAATCAATGCTCTGATACCGTATCTGCTTCTTTTTGAGAAATTCATATATAACGCCTTTCGATTATTCTGTAAAGAGTGGAGTAGAATAATATCTGTCTCCTGTATCCGGAAGAAGTGCTACAATTACTTTTCCCTTATTCTCCGGACGCTTTGCAAGTTCGATTGCTCCATGAAGTGCTGCACCGGAAGAGATACCTACCAGCACTCCTTCCTTCTTAGCAAGAAGTTTTGCTGCTGCAAATGCATCTTCATTTTCAGCTTTGAAAATTTCATCATAGATCTCTGTATTCAGTACATCCGGTACGAATCCCGCACCAATTCCCTGAATCTTGTGTGCTCCTGCTTTACCCTCAGAAAGTACTGGTGAAGTAGCAGGCTCAAGTGCTACAACCTTCACATCCGGATTCTGTTCTTTGAGGTACTCGCCTGTACCTGTCAGTGTTCCACCTGTACCCACGCCAGCAATAAAGATATCTACCTTACCATCTGTATCTTTCCAGATTTCAGGACCTGTAGTAGCTTTGTGTACTGCCGGGTTAGCCGGATTCACAAACTGTCCAGGAATGAAACTTCCAGGGATCTCTTTCGCAAGTTCTTCTGCCTTAGCGATTGCTCCCTTCATACCCTTAGCACCTTCTGTCAGCACCAGCTCAGCACCATATGCTTTCAGGATGTTTCTTCTCTCAACACTCATTGTCTCCGGCATTGTCAGGATGATTCTGTATCCTTTTGCCGCTGCGATAGATGCAAGACCGATTCCTGTATTACCTGATGTAGGCTCGATGATAACGGAACCTTCTTTCAACTGTCCCTTTGCTTCTGCATCTTCGATCATTGCCTTCGCAATTCTGTCCTTTACACTTCCGGCCGGGTTAAAGTACTCAAGCTTAACAAGTACCGTTGCTTCCAACCCAAGTTCCTTCTCGATATTAGTTACCTCCACAAGTGGTGTATTTCCAATTAATCCCAATGTTCCCTGATAAATATTTGCCATGATATATCTCCTTCCAAGTCTTTATATTTTCTTGTCTTGTTTGCTATGGCTGTATATTATCACTAAATACCTACTGAGTCAATAGGTTTTATAGGTTTTTATTGAAATTTTTTTTTACGAGCTATATAATAGACATATTAACGGAGGTAATATCCTATGATTTCAACAAAAGCACGTTATGCATTAAGAGTAATGATCGACCTGGCTGAACATCAGGATGCTGGATATATTCCATTAAAGGACATTGCAGCACGCCAGGAGATTTCTGAAAAATATCTTGAAAATATTCTCAAGTCTCTTGTTACCGGTGGCCTGATCTTTGGACTTCGCGGAAAAGGCGGTGGCTATAAGCTCACTAAGAAACCGGAGGATTATACTATTTCTTCAATTCTCCGTCTCACAGAGGGATCACTTGCACCGGTGGCATGTCTTGAAGAAAATGCGACTGAATGTGAAAGGGAAGCGGTTTGCCCTACCCGCCCACTTTGGAAAAAACTGGATACACTGATCCAGGATTATCTTGGCAGTGTCTCACTGAAAGACCTGATTGATGGGACTGTCTGACAAAAAAGAACGTTACTCCCGAATGACTGCACATCCATGGAGTAACGTTCTTTCTTTTCTATAACTATCTTTATGCCAGACTTCCGCCTGTCTTATACAAAATTTTCCGCTCTGCTTTCCTCTCTCTTTTTAACTTCTCTTATACCTTGAAGCGGTATCCGACTCCCCAGATTGTCTCAATGTACTGTGGATGAGATGTGTCATATTCAATCTTTTCACGGATCTTTTTAATATGTACGGTAACTGTTGCAATATCTCCTATTGACTCCATATCCCAAATCTCACGGAATAATTCTTCCTTTGAATAAACATGGTTTGGATGTCCTGCCAGAAACGAAAGCAGATCGAACTCTTTTGTTGTAAAGGAACGTTCCTCACCGTTCACCCATACACGTCTCGCTGTCCGGTCGATCTTAAGTCCGCGGATCTCTATCACATCATTCTGTTCCACAACACTTCCGATCAGACGCTCATATCTTGCAAGATGGGCTTTCACGCGTGCGACCAGCTCGCTTGGACTAAACGGCTTCGTCATATAATCATCCGCACCAAGTCCCAGTCCACGGATCTTGTCAATATCATCTTTCTTCGCTGAAACCATAATAATTGGAGTATTTTTCTGCCCCCGGATCTGACGGCAGATTTCAAATCCGTCAACTCCCGGCAGCATCAGATCTAAAATAATCAGGTCAAATTCTACGGCAAGTCCTCTCCGAAGACCTGTCTCTCCGTCATTTGCTACTTCTACTTCAAATCCACTCAGCTCCAGATAATCTTTCTCCAGATCTGCAATGCTTTCTTCATCTTCCACGATCAAAATACGTTTACTCATTCACCGGTACCTCCTGATACTTCCTTATTACAAAATACATCGTAGTACCAACGCCCTCTTCGCTGGTAGCCCAGATATTTCCGCCATGCTCCTCCACGATCTTCTTCACGATCGAAAGTCCGATACCACTTCCTCCTTTTGAAGAATTTCTTGAAGCATCCGCACGATAGAACCGGTCAAAGATAAACGGCAGATCCTTTGCCGCAATCCCTCTTCCATTATCTCCCAGCTCTATCTGGATAAAATCTCCCACGTCCTTTACATCCATCGTAATCTCCACTTTCGGTTTATCTGTATACTTCAGCGAATTTGATACGATATTATTGATGACTCTTCTTAACTGTTCCGGATCTACGATCACTTTACAGTCATCATCCATAAAGTTTCGGTATGTAAACTCTGCCCCTTTTGACTCCAGCTCCACACTCAGATCTTCTGCACAGTCTCCAAAATAACCTTTTGCAGAGATCGTTGTGAAATTATATGGAATCCTGTTCGTATCGATCTTGGAGTAAAGGGTCAGCTCATTGATCAGAAGATTCATCTCATTAGCCTTATTATAAATGGTTCTGATGTATCTGTCCATCTTTTCCGGTGTATCTGCCACACCATCCATAATTCCTTCCACATAACCTTTGATCGCTGTGATCGGAGTCTTCAGATCATGTGAAATATTACTGATCAGTTCCTTATTTTCCCGGTCAAACGCAACCTTTTCCTCTGCCTGCACCTTCAACCGAAGACGCATTTCCTCAAAATCCCTGCAAAGCTGCCCGATCTCATCATCATTTTCTGCTTTAATCTCAAAATCCAGATTTCCTTCTTTGATATTCCTTGCCGCTTTCTGTAATTTTTGCAGCGGCACTGATACCGCACGATAAATCCATATGATCAACAATGCTGCCGTGATGGATACGACGATCAGATACATCTGCTGGATCTCCGTTGCCTTTTCCGGTACAAATGCCCTTGTCATCACTCCGGTAAAAAGCATCGGAAATACCATGACCACCATAAATACGATAACGAGTTTTGTCTTAAGCTTCATTTGCAGCTCCTTTCCGAAAATCGAGTATGATTAACGAAAGGTGCCTGAACCTTTTCAGGAGATCAGACACCTTCTTTTGATACTTCTGCTTATTTTACAGATTCTACAAATATTTCTTTCATTTTTGAGATATTCTTTCACTTTACAGATATTTCTTTAAATCTTCTACCTTGTCAAGTTTCTCCCACGGAAGATCCAGGTCATTACGTCCAAAATGTCCGTAAGCGGCTGTCTGCTTGTAGATCGGTCTTCTCAGGTCCAGCATCTTAATGATTCCTGCCGGGCGGAAATCAAAATTCTCACGAAGGATCTCAACCAGCTTTGTATCAGATAACTTTCCTGTACCAAATGTATCAACTGCGATAGAAGTCGGCTGTGCCACACCGATCGCATAAGAAAGCTGGATCTCACATTTCTTTGCAAGTCCTGCTGCTACAATATTCTTTGCTGCATAACGTGCTGCATAAGCTGCAGAACGGTCTACCTTTGTGCAGTCTTTTCCTGAAAATGCTCCGCCACCGTGACGTGCCATTCCACCATAAGTATCAACAATGATCTTACGTCCTGTCAGTCCACTGTCTCCGTGAGGTCCGCCAATTACAAACCGGCCTGTCGGATTTACAAAGAATTTCGTCTCATCATCTACCAGCTCTGCCGGGATGATCTCATCGAATACATACTTTTTGATATCCTCATGAATCTGCTCCTGAGATACTTCCGGGTCATGCTGCGTAGAAAGCACAACTGCATCCAGACGCTTTACAGAACCATCTTCATTGTACTCTGCAGTTACCTGAGTCTTTCCGTCCGGACGCAGGTAAGTCAGCGTTCCGTCTTTGCGAACTTTAGTAAGCTGAAGTGCAAGCTTATGTGCCAGTGCGATCGGATATGGCATATACTCTTCTGTCTCATCAGAAGCATAACCGAACATCATTCCCTGATCTCCTGCTCCAATGGCTTCGATATCTTCATCTGACATCTTATTTTCTTTTGCTTCCAGAGCCTTATCAACTCCCATTGCAATATCTGTTGACTGCTCATCCAATGTTGTGAGTACACCGCAGGTATCTGCATCAAAGCCATATTTTCCTCTTGTATATCCGATCTCGCGAACTGTATCACGAACGATCTTCTGGATATCTACATATGCTTTTGTAGTGATCTCTCCCATAACCATAACAAGACCTGTTGTACAGCATGTCTCACATGCAACACGGCTCATCGGATCCTGACGCATTAACTCATCCAGAATCGCATCTGAAATCTGATCACACATCTTATCCGGATGTCCCTCTGTAACTGACTCAGATGTAAATAAAATTTTTTCCTTTTCCATAAGTTCTCCTTTCACTCACTTTCTCTTCTGCTTACTGCTTTCACGTAACGACGCCTGCGTCCGCCTGACCTGCCCCGCGGAACCTCGATTCCGCTTCGCTTCATCTCGGTCGCGGGCGGCCTGCCCTTCTTCCGGTACAGGTTTTCTGACTGCCTCCGCCTGACCTGCCCCGCGGAACCTCGATTCCGCTTCGCTTCATCTCGGTCGCGGGCGGCCTGCC
>OLNR01002058.1_pt1 | contig 10265 bp, 9 predicted proteins | sample 1672231 | NCBI WGS metagenome assembly OLNR01 (sample SAMEA3136662, study PRJEB25190) | human gut metagenome
GACATACATCATCGGCGTAGCGTGGAACAGTCACCGCTCAGGCGTACCGTACGCATTTCATTGCGGCGCGTCTTGCGTGTCTCAAGCTCGGTGTAAACGGGTTTCCCGTTAGAGAGTAGCGGCAAGTGTCCGTTCACGGTGCAGTTCCAGTCAATGACGCCAGAGCCGTTCACCTCGTAGGTAAGCTCGTAGTTGGAATACTCGCCGTACTCGTCGAACAGGTCGAGCAGGCGCAGCATCACAGGGAGTTTATCGCTGGTGCGCAGGCCTTCCTCGGTCATCTGAGAGATGCGGGTCGTGCTGGTCTGGCGGCGGAGTACACGCAGAATCAGGCGCATCCTGCGGTCGATGTCCTCTTCGGTCAGCCCGTCGGCGCGAAGGTACTTCGGGTGGCAGACGAACATCCAGTCCTCTGCCATGGCGAGCCCGACCCAGTTGAACTGGTACAGCTCGTCGGTGCCCGTCGTGTCTTCTTCGGGCAGATCGGTGCCATCGGGCGCGTTGCCCGTGCGGTAGCGCATGACGCCATCGGCCAGCAGGCGCTCGACCACGCGGAGGGCGTCGCCTGTGTCAGTCTCCATGAGCTTTGCAATACCGGCAACCGAATAGGGCCTGAGCTCGCGGACGAAGACCCGCTTCATCCTCTATTCCTCAAGGTTCTCGAAAAGACTGACCGTGCTCGGATCGGCGCTAGCGCCCGCCTCAATATCGGAGAAATCGCTGATTTTGAACACGCTTACGCCGTCGCTCTCGAACTGCTTGCACAGCTCCGAATAGGTGGCCGCCTCATCGGCGAAAAGCCCCTTGCGCTTCATCTTGCCGGCGTCCTCGTACAGATACAGAAGCACCTTATCCTTGAACACATCGACAAAGCGCTCGTCGTTCAGGACGTCGGGCGAGACGAAGAACGGCCCCAGCAGCTTGTCCTCATTGATCTTGTTGTCGGCCATAAGGTCATTAATCGCGCGGCGAAGCTTATCCCAAACGATGGATTGTCCTGCCACCGTGACGACCTTGTCGGCGATAACGGCGGAGCCATCGTCGATGTCCATGTACTTGAAGTCCCACCGGCGCTTGAAGGCGGTATCCATCGGGAACACGCCCTGGTCGGCGCTGTTCATGGTTGCCCAAATGTACATATTGGGCGGCAACTTCAACTCACTGGTTATATAACCCAGCATCTCCTGCTGGCTTGCGAACCCACGGGCTCTCGCTGCGGCCTTTTTGTCGTCGTAGGAAAGGTCGCCTTCAATGAGCCAGTAGTTCGCAATCGCATCCTTCATCTCGAAGGGCACGGCGATGCCGTACTCGCTTCGACCATCTGCATCGCGGTCGAGCAGCTGGAAAACATCGCCGAAAGTAGCCGCAGGATTGGCGCGGTTGATCTCCTCAACAATCAAAAGATAGTTCTGGGCCGGGTGCGCCACTGCAGCAAGATAGGTTTCCAGGAACGGCCCGAGAATGAAGCGGTACGTGATGACGCTTTCGCCCGTCGTGTCATCCTGATAGGCGTAAGGTTTAAAGCACCCCACGAACTGCGAGTATGTGTAATCGGGATAAAACGTCACACGGCGCACGTTCTTCTCGGGGAAACATTCTTTAGCAAGTTTGTTTAACTGATAAGACTTACCGGTGCCTGGAGCTCCAAAGAAGATGTAATTGCGGGGATGTTCGATTACGCTAGCAACGTCGTCTTGTTCACCATGCTCGGTGTCGTAATTTGAGCCAATCATATCTTTAAGCTCTGGATATACGGTAAAGATGTCAGTCAGGGAGCTTGACGATGCTCTTCCACATGCCGATAGAAGAGCCCCAACATCCTTGCGCGGTCCGGCCTCTATTTCACGTATGGTTTGATTTGAGTAATCATTCAGGCCAACAAGCGGTAATTCTGAAAAATACTTGTAAGCATTTGCATAGCTATCGATTAGGTCAATCTTGTTGATGGACTTCCCAAAGATATAGCCAATCGAAACCGTTATATTTGAATCATCGTTGTGGTTAGCACCGAGATCTACCTCGATTACCTTAGCAACAGCGCGAATGCCTTGCTTCCAATCCGTAGCCATGCCTTTGGAGTTGTCTGAACCTAGCCAGAGGATTGCAAAGCAACCCGTGGCAAGAGTACGTGGAACCTGTTTGCAAGTGACAGCGAGTACATAAGGGGGTTCTTGAATACCTCCCTTTCGCGCATCAATAGCACGAATATCATCGACGCTATCCTTGCCGAGCCTCATTGTTACGAATCTGGGCGCGCTCATTTAACGGACGCCTCCTTGCTACTGCGGCCCGAAAGCAATTCAAGGCCTTCTCTCAATGGTTCAAACAGACGTCGATTGTTGCTGTCCACACGACGTAAGATTCCTTCAGCGGCGTTGGGTGTTAGGTAATACCTCGGTTTAGTGGCGCCTTTCTCAACAATCTCGTACAGATTGGTTGAAATCGGCTCACAGGGAAGCTCGCGATGCTCAGCAATCAGATACTGTCCATTCCACATCAAACCGGACTTGCCCCAAGTCAATCTCCCATGTTCTTTGCCCATATCAGGCAAATCAACCCAAGTCGCCTTATCGAAGGGCTCGTATTCGGGTAGGGCTATATAAAAAGAAACGCTGTCATCACTTGCGAGCTGCTCCTTTATTCTGCTCGCAATCCAGTTAATAACCGGAACGGAAACGGCGTTCCCGATAGCGGCATAACGGTGTGAGTCGGCGTCTTCGGTGTCTCCTTCGACTTTGGTCCAATCGTCGGGGAATCCTTGAAGTCTTTCGCATTCGATAGGGGTGAGCCTACGAACACCGTCCTTGCAAGTCACATAAGTTCTACTCCAATCGGTGCCGGTATGACGGCCTGAAGTTGCAGCGAGGCAATAGCCTGTCGTTGCGACTCGCGGGTACTTACCCTTCGGAGTAGACTCAGTAATAAAAGAGGTTCTTTCTTTGCTTGCTTTAGAAGGAGTACTTGTCTCGAAAAGCGAGGCCAATGCTTTAAGAGGGTTTCCCCTCCAGCAGCAAAGGTAGACACGCGGCCTCGACTGAGGGACACCAAAGTAACGGCTGTTAAGAAGTCTCCAAGAGACTCCGTATCCAAGCTGGTTAAGGGTGTCTAGTATGACACCAAAGTCATGGCCGTTATTTGAATTGAAAAGACCCGCGACGTTTTCAATCAAAACAACCTGGGGCTTCTTTTCGCCAATAAGCTCAGCAAAACGATAGAAAAGACCGGAGCGAGAGCCGTTCAAGCCAAGTCTAGACATTGAGCCACGCGCCACAGAGATATCTTGGCACGGAAATCCACCGCACCAGACAGGGGCATCCGGGATGTCGGATGGCGCAACCTCGTTGATATCTCCAGCTTTTGGCACGTCCGGCCAATGCGAAGCTAGAACCCGATTGCAGAAATCATTGTTTTCGCAAAGGAAGCTATTCGAAAAGCCAGCCTTCTCGAATCCAAGATCAAAGCCGCCGATGCCGGCAAAGAACGAATTGACATTATATGAGTTATCGGCAATCACGAGTGAGTGTCTCCTAGCGCTCAGTATCGAAGTTTTCTCGTTAGCTATCTCGCTTAAGAAGCTCATTTAAAAGGCAGGTGCGCACGTATGCGCTAAAACTAAGCCCCTGAAGCGAAGCATCTTTCGCAGCAGCATCTTTCAAGTTCTGAGGAATGCGGATAGTGATAGCTGTGGTCTCGCCATCAACGAGATAGGCACGCTTTTCGGTGCTTGACGCTCCACTAGCTGTCAATTCGATGTAATCCATGCAAATGCTCCGAACCTAAGTGCAATACAAACGGTGCGCACATTTTACCAAATGAGTGCCAGCCACACTTGTAGAGCCTCCAAGAACTCAAGGCAACCGCAAAAACTATTATTAGCCGCCCAACCCCGCACAGCCAGCCACGCGCGCCGTGCTACTCGTCGAGAGACGGGCCGTGCGCGCTCCACCTGCAGTTTTCCGCGGCGCCTGCAAGCCAGCGCGGCCGCGCAGGCCTACACTGCACGCGGGACTCGGCTTCGCTCCGGCTCCGACTGCGGCATACGGGCTCGGCTGCGCGCACCGGCGGGCGCTGCCCGCGGTTTGGGGGCGACGAGCCCGGCGTCGACTGCAGTGGCTGCGAGGTCGCCGAGTGTATGGTCCCCGAGGGATCCGCCTTCCCGGTCGCTAACGCGTTCGACGTCGTCGTCCGCGAGTACCTGCTGGCGACGGGATTCCTGCCGGTTGAAAATCGGAAGGGGGGGTCGGCGCCCGGCAGCGAAGGCGAGATCCCGTTCTGACGCGGAACGACGCGGGCCGGCCGGCCGCAGGCGCCCGCCCGGCCTCGAGGGTGAGCTGTCCATTTCGGTCGGAGCGATGTCCGGTCAATCGCAGAATTGCAGCCGCCTCGGCGGAATGATGTTCGGATCGTCCCGTAATAACCATGTCTGCTAATTAATCATTGTCGAACTCCACAAAGACCGACCTTGTAACGTCATCGATTCTGATTTCCGTTCTGTCGAATCTGGAAACTAGGCCGCTGCCGCTCCATGCCCTAAACCATCCATCGGGCCATCGCCTTTCTTGCAAAACCATCAATCTCGACAATTGAAGATTCTAGGCAATGGCCGTTTTTATGCATCAGCTTAAACGGTCATTACACCAGCATTGGGGACGCGATCCCATTTTACGCCATTTCAAAGCGAACGCCAAACGCTCCGGCTCTCTTCCTTCTTCTACAACACACCCTCACTAATTTGATGCAGATTGATTAATCGATCGCTTGATCCCCTGAAATCGGTCGCATAAGTTCAAGATAATGCCGCCCGAGCGGTGTGATAGAGAAAGAATCGGAGCGGTTTATCTTCTGGATCCTTGGCGGCTTGGGTAATCTGGGATTCTTTTTATCCAGCTGTTTCAATAGCTCTGCTACTGCCTCTTGAGTGGCCTCTAGATTCTTCTCCCTTTTTTCCTCGTTTTTACTGCCCAGCAGTCCTAACCTACAAAGCTTTTCTCGAATAGCCCTGTATTGGCTGTCGTCAATACTCTCCTCTGTGATCAGTTTAAAGTAATCATCTTCTGGCTCAAATCCAGTAAACGGGTTGCAGTAATGAAGCTTAAGCACACGAACATCAAGTTTGCCCATCCTCGACAGATCGTCAAAAAGCGTCAGCACAAACGAGTCACTCGGGTTCTCCTCATCCATGAGGTTTACAAAGGCATTGACACTCTGAGAAACCTTTTCGGGCTCGTTCTCTTCAACTACACTGTCAAGAAAGGCATCCCTATATGATCCCTCAACGAACTTGCCTCGAGCGACCGGCTCCAGCGAATCCAATCTGTCATTAACAATATCCAAGTTGGAAGATAGCTCATCTATTAGATGCTTAACATTTCTCTGCATCCTGTTCAAACGATAGTTGACAACGAGACCCAAAGCGCCAGGTGCTACCGCGCCTACAATGCTATCTGCGAGAACATTAGCAGCTCCCTGCAATCCAGCTTCACCCAACGCAGTTGCCAGTATGGGAAGGTTGTCAAGGGAGACCTCCGCACTTGCTTCTACAGTAGCAGAAGCAACATCAACCGCGATCCCTTTAGCTTTCTCAAAACCCACTTTTGCACATCCTTCACATACGAGACGCCTTATGCCGAAGAGCCACGGCAGAGACGGGACGGGGATCTTCCGGACTCTCCCGCCCGAAATTGGCAGCAGAAGCCGGACGAGTTGCTTAATCAACTATATCATCAAAAGGCTGATTGATCCTTTAGTTCTCACAAAGCAGCGAGCGCCATGGACAGAAGGCCCTGTCGCGAGAAATCCCAATTTCTTCGAGCTTATGAAGTATATTCGATTAAAAGGGAGCCACCACAATGCAACATTCGATTAAAAACAATAGAGAGATGCGGCCGCACAACCAGCACGAACAAAATGACGGATGCCTTCGTCTCCCAGCATGATGAAGAACGATTCGTTTACCGCTTTTACCGCATCATCCAGCCTCATTGCCAAGCGCACCCGCAGCATATTCCACGGTTCCAGACACCGGCAGTGTCGCCGACGGCGAACTCGTCGGCTGGGCCCACTTTGCCGCATTTCTCGCAGCGATACCATCGTTTGCCGCCCAGGCCTCTCGCCGGCCTCCTCACATCGTCCACGATGGGGGCCATTATTTCGCGGGCACGGTCCATGTCGCTGAGGGCCTTCTGACGACGCGCTTCATCTCTTATCGACCTCCCCTGCACGGGATGCGCCTCTTCCCAAGCCTCACGCGCCGCCTCCCTCTCTGCTGCTGCCTTTGCCGCCTGGGCCAGCTGCGCCCGTTCTTCTTCGGCCCTTTTGGCGGCCGCTAGGCGCACCTTCTCTCGCTTCTCGTGATCGATGGCGGCTCTTCGCTCCTTCTCTGTCTCTGCCTTTTGTCTCTCTTCTTCCTTCTTCTGCGTATAGAGCCTCCACGCCCGATCGCTGAGCTCCTTCGCCTTGGCGTTCCACACCCAACTCAGATGCCCCTGGCGCCTCCCAGACAGCAGCTCCTCCATAACCTCTTTGCTTTGGATCCTGACCGCAAGCTCCTCCCGGTCGTAGTGCTTTCCTTCCAAGGCCTTCATCGAGCGCATTAGGCTGCGAAAGCCCATTCTGACGATTCCCCGGCACTCTTTTCTAAGACTCGCGATTTGCTCGCCGTCGAGAACGTGCACCAGCTCGGGAACGAACACGTATCGGGCACCGCCACGGGATGTTCGGATCTCTAAGGCAATGGCTGGGGCTTTCCTACCCTCCACCTCGATTTTCTCCGCACAACACACCGGCAGTTCCATACCTTCGGAAACCCTTTCAGGAAGATGCGTTCCTGGCACCTCGTAGGACAGCTCCGGGAACCACACGCTCCCACGTTCGTTTATGACCTCCAGGGCCAATTCGGCCAGCAGGTATTCGGCTGACCATGCGCACGTGCCGCCGATATGGGCGAAATGGTGGATCTTCTTCTTGCCGTTGTTGCGAGCGATGAGTGGCTGACCACACCCCGGATCAGGGCACACGCACCCACACGCCTTCCCGTTCGGGGCATCGTCAACATGGACGAGCTCGCCAGTCATCACACTTCTACCGTAGAGAATCGGCAGGCTCTCACCCCAGACATCGCTCATCTTATCCCTCCCCCTTCCCAATCGGCACCATGTCGAGGCGCAGGGTTTGCTCTATCACCTTCATGAGGACATCGTCTTCTATCCGGGGGTTCATCTTCACGAGGCCCACCAGGCCGAATATCACGACGCAGAACATCTCGTGCACCAGCTCGATCTCAATCCGGTGGTAAGCCGCGTACTCCTTCGCGATATGGTTCGCCAGGCAGTCCGCCGTCTCGCGCGTGGCGCGCACGTCAAAGGCGTCCCGCACGCCCAGCTCCTCCAGGACGGCTATCACCGGGCGCGGCCTTCCCGCCCTGTCGTAGAGGGAGTAGCGAAACGTCTGGATGCACTTCTTCAGCGACCCCGGCGTGTCGCCGAAGACCCGCGCCTCGTTCCACACGATCACGCTTTCCACCAAGTCTTCCACGTAGTCGTCGATGACCGCCTCAATCAGCCCGTTGCGGTTTGCGAAGTGGTAGTAGATAAGTTCACGGGTGACGTTCGCCTCCTTCGCGATGGCCGCAATGGAGGTTGCCCGCACCCCTCTCTGCTCGAAGAGCTTCCGTGCCGTGGCCACAATCGCGCCCGGCGTGTCGGTCAGGCGTCGCGATTCCTTCAGGTCTCGGCGCCTCTCCCGTACGCAGCCGGCCGCCTGCAGCGGCGTCATCTTCCCGTAGTCGCGCATCATCGTCATCCCCTGGAACGTCCCGTCTCTCCTCCGCGAAATGTCCTGCACAAATCATAGCTTTTTGTGAAGTATTGCGATACCGGCATTTGCTAGACTTTAAGCGAATCGGCCCGCACACGGGCGCATCGCAAGCCGCATTCCCGCTTCTGAAACGCGCGGGCACATGCCGACGAAAGGAGACTCCATGGGCATCCTCTACCAGGCAGCCGATCCGATTTACTGGGTCATTTGGCTGTTCGTCCTCTTCGCTTTGATGGCCTTCAACGAGCTGGGGCGCGTCAAACTGTGGTGCGGGCTCGCCCTGTTCGCGCTTGTGCCGATCGCGCTCACCCTGTTCGTGTGGCCCGAAACCGCCGCACCCGGCAACGAGTACGGCACGGGAACTTGGTTCAACTGGGTGAAGACCTACTCCGCGCTGGCGGGGTGCCTCGGGTTCATAGCCCTGCGCTTTGTGAAATGGCGCGGCAAGGACGGCAAGATCCACTACCTGTACGAGAAGCGCTGGGCGCTGTGCTTTCCGCCGCTCATCCTGGCGATCAACATCGCCGAGGCGGTCATCCGCGACTTCCAGGTGTTCGGCTTCGCGCTGTGGGAGGGCGGCGTCGTCGAGAACCTCTGGACCATTTCGGGTCCGTGGAACATCATGAACGGCATCGCGGGCATCTTGAACATCATTACGATCTGCGGCTGGTTTGGCATTTTCATCTCGAAGGACTCCTCGAAGGACATGATCTGGCCGGACATGATCTGGGCCTGGGTCATCGCCTATGATCTTTGGAACTTCGCCTACACCTACAACTGCATCTCGGATCACTCCGCCTACTGCGGCCTGGCGCTGCTTCTGGCGTGCACCATCCCGACGTTCTTCATCAAGCGCGGCGCATGGCTGCAGCACCGGGCGCAGACGCTGGCTCTCTGGATTATGTTCGTGATGACGGTACCCCAGTTCGCCGACGTGCTCGCCCCCATTCCGACCACGCACAACCCCACGGCGTTCTTTGTGGTGAGTCTGCTCGCGCTCGCCTCGAACGTGGCGCTTGCGGCCTACCAGTTCCATCGCATCCGCAAGCTGAAGCTGAACCCGCTGAAGGATCAGATCTACACCGACACGAAGGCCTACCAGCGCATCGTGGAGGAGAACAGGTAGAAATATTCCATCCGCCCCCCGGCATACCCTGTGTTTTCGCCCGAGCCGGCAGCCGCAGCTGTCGGCTCGGACTTTTCTAACGACAGCTTAAAGTCATTACAGCTTTTATCATCCCCCTAACGATACTTTATCAAGGCGAATCGTCGTTAGAGGGGTGCCAACCAAAGCAACGACGCATTCCGGCCGTTAAGTGTTCGATAAACGCAGCGTCCCGCGAATAGACGCTCCGCATAAACGCCGCACTCACGCGCCTTGATTAGCATGGCACCATACTCACTTCGGCAGCTTGAAGGTCCCCCTTTCCTTCTTTGGGAAACGAATCAAATACATAGGTGATTATTCTCGGGAAGACGAGCGGCATGAACGCACCCCATCTCCCTGAAGCCACTTCGCTCTATGTGGATGACGCAAAAGCGATTGCCTCCACCGCTGCAAATCAGACCTTTCCCGCCGAGCAGGAGACACCGTCTTACCAAAAATGTTGCGCAACAAGCCCCGCAAACCCGATGAGATAATCAGCCGGAAGGTGTTAGAGAAAGGATTGAGATGAAGTCTCTGTTTTGGAAGATTGGCGCTGCCGTAGTAAGTACAGCACTGGCATGCTGCCTGTTCGGGTGCTCTTCACGGCCATCAGAGCCGCAAGGCGCACAAGAAGACACCGCCATAGAAGAGGAGTCGCAAAACCAGCAAGAAGATACTGTTACAGAAGAGGATCCTCAAGCCAATCCCCTGTCCTTGGCGGGAGCGTTCCATCCGCTCACAGGATCCAGCGAACCGATGGAATTCAATGGCACTCCCGAGCAGATAGAAGAGGGACGCGCAAATCTTATCGCGAATGAAGAGGCAGCAGACGAAAAAATACTCTTTGTTGCGGTTCAGGCTTCCGCTGACGACAGAGAGAATTTGAATTTTGGCGTAGTCAACGGAAATATGACAGGCGGCACGGTGTCTGCCGCCGAACTCACAATTGACGGCGTGAATACCTACGATGACAACTACGGTTTGAACAACAGGGACTACTTCGAAACATTGGAGCAACTGGGGTATCACGATGGCGCTGACAGCGGCGAACTTCTTGGCGGTTCCGGCGAGACATACGGAGCTATTTTTCTATTTTGGATTAGCAACAATGACTACAATGTTGGCGAAACCGCTCATCTCGAATGGGGGGATTATAGCGTTGACTTCAACATGTCCGACATTCAAGAAGTTGATAGTCCCTTAGCAATGATCGACGCGCTCTAAGTAACTCAAGGCACATAACGAGAGGTTGCTTCGAACGATTTTGCTTCTGCCATTTTATGGAGCGTGCCTCGGCATTGGC
>OLNR01002062.1_pt1 | contig 10261 bp, 17 predicted proteins | sample 1672231 | NCBI WGS metagenome assembly OLNR01 (sample SAMEA3136662, study PRJEB25190) | human gut metagenome
ATGCGCTTTCATCTCGGATATAGAATAACCGAGGATTCCCGCTTTAAATCCTAAATCATACGAAAAATCAACTGTTGTTTTTTTTGTTAGCCATTTTTTTTGCCGGCAAAAATCCTGCATATTGTAGTAAACCAGAATAAGAAGGGAGATACAAAATGCAAAAATATATCCAGCTGGAAGATTTTGTTAAATCTAACAACGAGGCAGTAGAAGCAGTCGTTCAGCATCTTGTAGAAAAATACAAAATAGAAAAAGAAACGATAAAAAAATACGTGGATGGTGTCACCGTTAACCCAGAGGAAACATACTATTATCTTGATAAAATATATGCGATGACAAAAACGACCAAACGAAAGCAGCGGCTCGTATACGTACACGTTGCCGAATATTGTCTTGAAAAACTTGCAGGGCGAGCAGATATTGTTGCAGTAAGCCTAAAAGAGACGACTTAGTCGTCTCTTTTTTTGCATGATACAAAATCCAGCAAATTAAAAATGTAAAAATAAAGCACCAAAAAAGAAAGGAAAAGAAAACTATGACAAGAGAAGAGTATTTTGAAATCAAAGATGATTGCGTGAAAAATGGAAGAGTCAAGGTAATCACAGCGGAGGATACTAAAGAATCTTTAAGAAAATTCTTTGATGAGTACAATGAAAAATATCTTTTGCTGACAAGAATGACTGGAGATGAATGGCTGCTGGATTTTACATTTGATACATATCAGAAAACTGGAAAGGTTGCAATTCTGAATCCTAAAGATGGCGAATTCTTAACATCTTTTGGATATGAAAACGGCAGTAAATACAATGGCCCATGTTGGTGGTGTACTGATTATGCGGTATCTGCATTCTTGCGTAGAAAGAAATACCCGGAAATAACAAATGGAAAGGTTTCTGTTTATCTGGATGAATTCAACATCCAGTGTTGGAAAGATACAGCAGAAAAGGTATCTGAATATTACGAAAATAATATTATGCCGGAATCAAAGCTGACTGGAGTTCAGTACAAACAGAAAGTAGACCAAATGATTGATGTAGCGTATGGTATTATGAATGGTACAGTTGCTTCAGATATATTCAATCAGATTCCATTAAAAAAAGACGGGACATTTCAGGCAGACAAAACAATCCCTGTATTTTCTAATGGTATTGGTTATGCGAATGTTTATATTAATGCAAACAGCAGTTCATATATTGATGCTTGCGGTATTCAATTATGCATTTTTGCAGAACGGTCAGAATTTGGGCATGAACCGGTTGATTGTGACCAGATGGAACTCTGCTCCAAGACCAGAGCAAAGCTTGTTATCAGAGAGCGAAATGGCATTGTCAAAAAGTATCTTCTGAATGCTGACATGTCAGTGAATGACGTTGTTTCAAGAGCGAAGAATCTTAAAGATGCCGATATTACACCAGGCAGCGTATACGCCGAAAAATCAGGAACGGAATATCTGTATCTTGGATGGTGCGATTATAATTTTAAGCAGGATGAAAAATGCCAGCATGTATATCTCAGGTATACAAAAAAAATCCAAGCGCTCATCGACAAGGCAAAGAAGGCTGGAATCGCAACAGTCAATGACTTTAATGTGAAGGTACTTCTTCCAGACATTGACGATTTTACATTTTCAAGCAGAGACAACGCGAGAAAGTTCGTAAAAGAAGTTAAAAAAATATTTGATTAAGTTATGTGGTGCAGCCGGGAAGGAATTTTCCGGCTGCTTTTTTGCAATTATATTTCGACCAGATTTTTTTACCGGCAAAAATCCGGCATATTGTAGATGCAAATACAAAACAAGAAAAAAACAAGAAAGGAAGAAAAAATAATGGCAAAAATAATCAAATTAAATGTGTATGAAAAAACTGTATATGCGGTTCAGGTGGAAGACAACCTGTATATTGACGAGCTTGGCGTAAAGCATTTGTCACCGTCTCCGGAGAACTGCAAAAACACCAGAAATGTACCTCCGGCTCTCCGGACGGCGTTAGAACACCTTGCAAAAAACCACACAGCAAGAAAAAAGGTGGAAGGCAAGCGCGCTAAATTACTTAAAGAAATCAGCCAGCAGCTGAATGAACTTGAGAAAGATGAATGCGCGATAATGAAGGAACTGCGTGATGCAAAAGGTGTAATCAGTAAAAATGAGTTTGTTGAAGCTTTCTATGAAGCACTGCCTGACAGGGTGAAAGATGCAATGAAACGGTATGGATATTCTGCTGGAAGCACTCCGTATAATCTTGGATACGATGACAACCATATCTATATCATCAGAAATGTGATTGTGTATAAATACAACAAGAATATTCCGTATGCTTATGAAGAGTATGACGGCAACTGGATGATGTGTGATGAGGCTGAAGAGATGGAAGCATATAAAAAAGACATCAAAAAGAACGAAAAACTGCTCCCGGTATCTATGCCTATTAATAGTTACATGTGGACAGGAGACAAGTTCTCAACCTGGTATTCCGGGGTGTATGAGATTGCTATTGAAGGAGATATGACAAAAGAATACGCAGAAGAACTTGCAAAGAAATTTGCAAGATAATGCCTGATTTGCCGGCTGCAGAGATGCGGCCGGTTTTTTCGTGTGTTGAAAAATCCGGCATATTGTAATTGTAAATATAAATTTTGTATACAAAGAAAGGTGGATTAGAATATGCAGTTTGTAATTTTGAAAGACGAGTATGAATTGGACCAATATGGAGTTGAAATCAAACATAAGATTGCTACTGAATGCAACGAATATTTACAGACAGGAGAATGCAGCCTGACAAGCAGGCCTGCCGATAGTCCTGATGTGGTTCACGTTGATGAGAATGAGGTTCCAGATGATGTGAAGACTGTGCTGAAAACAGCTTATGAAGCAAGAGAAAAATATCTTTCTCCTGTATCCAGAACGACAAAGGAAGGAGCAGCAAGACTGAGGGCTGATTATGATAATGCGATGAAAGCACTTGATGAGTTTTCGCATAAGGACGAAATTTCACTCTTAGATTTTGTGAAGGAATTTTTTAAACATGTTCCTGATGAAATCAAAAAAGAGATAATTGACAACGAATATAAGGTGATGACGAATTTTTCTGATGTGGATTTTTCCTGTTATGAAGAGTTTGCGAAGATTTCGTCCAAAGAATTAAAAATCTCTCGAAAGAAAATAGCTGCAGATGATGAGGATGCGGTCAAAACTTGTGATTTGGAATTCAATGGAAAAATCACTTATACGACAGACATTAAGGCAATGAAGCTGAGAATCAAATTGTTGGAAGAAAATTCAAAACCTTTACCTGTTCCGTGGAAAGGAGAGAACTATATCAAAAAAGAAATCAAAGCAGGGAAGCATGTAATGGTTGTATATGATGAATATATCATTCCATTCCACGGCATAATGACAAAAGCATATGCAGAAATGCTGGCAAAGTTGTTTCTGAACACTGATGGAAGTATGAAACGATGGCAGGTATGCAATATCAAGAAAAAACTGCACAAGAAAACTTACAGCATTCAGTAATGGGTGCTGTTTTTTTTGCCGTAAAAAGAGATACAGTCAGTTTTTTTTGTGCACGGAAAAATCCAGCATATTTCAATTGTAAATATAAATTTTGTATACAAAGAAAGGTGGATTAGAATATGCAGTTTGTAATTTTAAAAGATGATTACGAAGTAGACGAATATGGGATTGAAATTAAACGTGAAAACCCTCCGGAATTTAAAGATTTAAAGCCGGCAATGAAAGTTATCAACGAATATGTGACAACGGGAGAATTCGGTGTGGAAGGCAGACAAGCCGGAGATAAGAATGTGGTTTATATTGATGAATCTGAGGTTCCGGAAGATATCAGAAATGCGTTAAAAACAGCCTATATTGCACAGAAGAAATTTCTTTCTTTGCGTCCTACAGCACAAAAAAAAGATGTCGCCAAGTTAGAGGCTGAAAGAGATGAGGCATTCAAACCACTTAGAGAAATTTCTCATAGAGAAGAACTCACTCTTACCGAATTTGTCCAGGAGTTTCTTAATTGTATCCCTGATGAAATCAAGAAAGAAATGCAGAAAAATGGCTACAAAGTTACAACAAATTTTTCCGAATCCGATTATTCTTGTTATGAAGAATATGCCAGAATTAATGCTAAGGAATTAAGAATTTCAAGAAAAAAAGTTGCGGCTGAAGATGAGGAGACAGTGAACGGCTGCAATTTGGGGTACAGCAAAAAAATAACATATGCATCAGATACTGCGGCTCTGAATTTAAGAACGAAACTGTTGAAAGAAAATTCCAAACCCTTATCCGTTCCGTGGACAGGAGAGCACTACATCCGAAAGAGTTCTAAGGCCGGGAAACCAGTAATGACTGTTTTCGATGAGTACTCCATTTCATTTTACGGCATATTGAAAAAGGAATATGCACAGCTGCTTGCAAGACTCTTCCTGAATACGAGTGGAGCAATGCAAAAAGTGCAGCTGTCATATGCTAAACAGAAATTACATAAGAAAACTTACAGCATCCAGTGATGGATGCTGTTTTTCGTGCAGAAATCCGCAAAAAAATACGGAAAAATAAAAATTCGGTATATTGGATGATAGAGAATGTGGAAAAAAGCAGAAAACAGAAAGAAGCAAAAAAAACAAGAAAAATAAAGAACAAAAAAAATAGAAAGAAAATAGAAAAAGAAAGCGAAAGGTTGGAAGCCGTAAGGTTGAGGTCGGCGCCGAAGGCGCCTTGATGAAAAGTTATCGCAAGCCTGGCCGGTCAAGCCGGGAAGAAGGTTATTGGCTGACGGAAGGCTGTGTGGCTTGTACGAAAAAATGCATGGAGAGAGATTGCCGGCAAGCGGAGGGCGATATCGGTCGTAAGTTTTACAAGTTAATTTCATGCCGGCTGGTTTAAGCCGATTTTGCCGGCACACATAAACAAAAAAAAGAAAGGATAAAAAATAATGGCAAAAATACTTCTCAGTATATATCCGGAATATACAAAAGCAATCTTTTCCGGAATGAAAACAGCAGAGTTTCGCAGAAAGGTTGTAAACGAGCTGCTGGAAGGCGGAAGCCATACTTTATATTTCTACGAGACAAAGAAGAACGGGGGAGCCGGAAAGGTTGTGGGTCAGGCAGATGTGAAAGAAGTGTTTGTGACACTGCATGCCGAATATCTGCCCTCAGGTTTACCGCAGCTTGACGGCCTTTCAGTTGAAAAAATGCAGCAGATGTATATCACCTGGTGCAGGCAGAAAGAAAAGCCACCTGTCGGGTGGTGGTATAATGACAGCGATTTTACGGCTTACCGTAAGCTTATCGGATGGACTGGAGACCCGAAGCATTATTACAACTACGTGCTGAAGCTTGAAAATGTTCAGAAATACGATACTCCGCTTGATGTTTCCTGTTTTACATATGAAGATGGCAAAACGATTACCCGCCCGCCGCAGAATATGTATAAGTGCCTGCATACCTGATTTCGCCGCGGCAAAAATCCGAAGCGATAAATATATACAAAGAAAAGAGGTAAAAATAATGGAAACAAAATACGAAATCAACATTCATGTTTTGGAGGCCTGCAACTTCCGCTGCCGGCAGTGTTTTTTTAAATTTGGAACGAAAAAACTGCTGCCGGTGGAAGACTGGAAGAAAATCATAGACAATTGCATTGCCGGGGCAAATGTGACTGAATTTAACATCGCCGGTGGCGAGCCGATGCTGTATCCGGGGCTGGTGGAACTGGTGCAATACATACGAGACAAAGGAGTAAAAGTTTCACTTATCACGAACGGCTCACTGATGGACGAAGAATGGGTTAAGAACTGCGCCGGGATGTTTGAGACAATCGGCTTTTCAGTGGACAGTATTAACGATGAAACAAACAGAAAGATTGGAAGGCGCGACAGAAATGAAAAAACAATACCTGCCGGTAGGATTGTGGAGCTCTGCAGGCTAATTCGGAAGTATGCGCCGGGATGCCGGATTAAGATTAACACCGTCGTTTCAGCATTAAACAAAAATGAAATGATGTTTGACTTTATTGACGAAATCGCCACTGACCGGTGGAAAATCTTACGGATGAAGCCGTTTCAATATGACAGCTTCTCAAACCTGGATATTCAGGTTTCGGATGAAGAATTCGAGAGGTTTGTAGAGAGAAATAGAGACAGAAAAGGAGAAGAAGATGGAGTGACAGCAGAGGCAGGGATGGGAACAACAAAACGGGAGGTTGTCGTAGAACCGGATATGAAGGCCTCGTATGTGTTAATTGATTCAAATGGATGTCTGCTGGATAATGCGGTGGATGAGATGACGCCGGTTGTAGTATGTGATTGTTTGATGGAGGACTTCGCAGAGGGGCTGCGGAGACTGACACTGGATAAGGAAAAGTATGAGGCGAGATATAACTGAACAGCAATTTTTCTACATGGCATTTTTTCTACATATTACTTTTGTAAATAAAAATTTCAAATAAAGAAGGGAAAAATACTATGAAAAACAACAAAAACCTCAATCCACTCAATGACCCGGAAGTTGCAGAAATGCTTACAATGTCTCCACGACCAGCTGTGGAGCTTTTTGGATGACTGCGTTCCACAGGACGGAAAAGATGCTATTCTTGTAATGATGGGCGATTTTGATATCGATGATGAGAATGAAGACGGAAATATCACGATTAACGGCGTGCCGTACTGTGCGATGATAACAGACCTGATTTTCGAAAAGAGCGAAGAAGAACTGTTGTCAATGTCCCTGACAAAGCCGTACGAAAAGTATTTCGCAATCCAGAAAGAGTGTTACACTCCGTATTTTACCGAATGCTGTATCCTTGATGACTACAACGATTTAACAGAAGAACAACAGGATTTCCTGGATGAACTTGAGGCAGGAAGTGTCTGGGCTGTATCATTAAAGAAGCCAGAAGATGCTGTTTCAGTAAGAGTCGTAATTTCTTTTGTGGGATGCGGACGCGATATCCGCAAAGAAGGATGGCTGATTCGCATTTCAGATTCTAATCAGGGTTGAGACTGTTGAGCCGCGCTTTGCGCGGCTTTTTCTGTTTTCCTGAAAATCCAGCATATTGGATATGTAAAAACAAAAAGGAAGGAGCAAAAAAAAATGACAGATATGGACAAAATGACAATGAGAGACTACGCAAAGAGGTGCGGGGTAACTTACGAATGCGTAAGAAGGACAGTAAATAAAGAGTTAAAAAATAACCCTGTGTTTGAAAAATATGTACATAAACTGGGCAGAACTACATACCTTGATAGTCGCGCAGTAGAGTATCTTGATACGCGTGGCAGAGGGAACAAGGCTAATTACTCACAAAAAGTAAGTGAAGTAGAAGACTTAAAGAGTCAAGTCGAGGAATTAAAAAAGAAGGCCAATGAATTGGAAGCAAAATATAATTCCGAGAGAGAGAAGTGTGAACTTCTGCAAAACGAGCTGCATACTCAAGCCATGGGATTTATTGACAAACTTTATGATATTGCTATAAAAAATCGTGGAGTAGATGTTAAATGTTTGAATAAAACAGACAAGACCAGTGACGACAATAATTTGGTTGAGGTCGCGTTGTAATTTTTTTCATACTGCAAATTTTAACCCGAGGTAAACGCTTCGGGTTTTTATTTTGCACAAGAATCACACATATTAAATATGTAAAACTAAAAAATACACACGAAGAAAGGAGCAAAAAATGCAGACAATATTAAACTTGAAAAAGGAGTTTATCGATTCCGGATGGTGGGATATCGATGAAAGAATCAGCTCTGACAGCTGGGGAAATGGAAAAATCGGGTACACAATCTGGATTCGGCGTCCTGACTGGCACGGAAAAGATGCCTTTTCACTGACAGGTAGAAGTGTTAAATTGCACGCAATGTGTGACGATGCCTTCGACGAAGTTAAGGTGATTGCGACTCTTGAAAGGCTGAAGAAACTGGCCGATACCGCATGGAAAAAATTTCCGGAAAGCATTCCTGTGCAAAATGCATTCGGCGAGCTTGAGGAAGAAGTGATGATTAAGCCGTTTGCGGAAGGAAAAGATGTGTAAGGAGGGGCAAGTATGGCCTGGAAAGCTGAATGTAATCGCCGAAAATGGTACTGCATCTTTGGATGGGATGCGGTTTCCTGGTTCTCGGAATACAACTACAACGAATGGCGTCGGTCATTAACCCCGGCACAGATTCGGAAACTGGAAGAATACGAAAAGAAACAAAAAGAGAAAAGCGAAAAAGACTTGGAAAAGGCTTTCGCTACAATTCTAACAATGTATGCGACCACAGCTGGAAGCATATGGAAACGGAATCCAGATATCTGGTAAGAAAGGAGTCAAATATGAGTACTTTTGAAACAATTTATGTAATCGGTCACACAATCGGAAGCTTCTTGTTGCTGATGATTCAGTTTTTTGTTGTTAAAGACTATATTATGCCATTTGTCAAAAGAGTATACCAGTATATTATAGATGACTACGAAGAGTTCAAAGAATGGCAGGCTACAAAACGTCAGAAAGGAGAAGACAAAAATGAGTAAAAAAGATATCTTATCAACTCCAAAACACGGATGGTGCAATTTCCATCTTGCAGACGAAGAGAAGGAGTTCAATGCAGCGTTAAGTTATCTTACAGATGTGATGTATGACACCTTAAAGATGTGCCTGACTTATCTCCAGACCGGAGCCGCTGCCGTAATGTATGACAGGGAGAGCGAAGGAACTTTTCTTTTCGTAATTTCAGACTACGATGTCTATATTCTGGATGAAAACCTGCCTGGTGGTATGGTACATTTTGAAAACCTGCGGGCAGACGACATCTGCGAAAACATCCTTGGCTGCTATTATGCTGATACTATCGGCTGGCTAAACTTTGCAAACATGAATGAGCAAAGCGAAAAAGAATACGAAAAATACGAGAAAGAAGAGGCTGCTGAAGTCCATGAGATGGTTAAGGAAATCAGAAGACTTCTGAACGAAAGAACCGGAAGGAAGAGCAAGTGGACTGAAATCCGATGCGATTTCTTTGATGAGGAAGAAAAATACTGGCTCGTGGATGCCTGGAAGACAGGAGATGCCAACGAAGAAGGCGAGGTAATCGCGAAGATTTCTGAATCCGGAGAAGTTGTCTATCTTGATGCGGAAGCAGAAGATGATGAGTATGCGAAAGAAGTAATTGATGAAAAACTGAAAGAAGTCAAAACAGACTGTTAATTCTCTGAGAGAAAGCGCAAAAGCGTTTTCTCTTTTTTTTCTTTTTAGACAGATTCGGCATGCTATATCTGAAAGATATAAAAGAACAAGAAAGGAGAAATGGGGATAGACTAACATTCCTGCAAAAGAAAATGAAAAAATTAAAAAGAAAAAATTACCAAGACAACGACTTTATCAAGTGGCTAAAGCAAAAGTACAACGACAAAGATTCTGGATTGTTTACGCATCTATATTGCCAAATATTGCTGAAGATATATTTGTGTGGTGTAAATACCTTGGTTCTTATCTATTGTGCAAGATTAGTGAGAAGGAAGCGAGCGCTGATTAAACAAATTAAAAAATCGCCTCAAAAATATACAGAAATACTATTAAAAGCGGATACGCAGCTACCGGATGAAGAAATGGAGCGATTTTTGCATGAAGCAGAAGAATCACGAAAAAGCGCAGAATTGGAGAGAAAAGAAATAAAAAACAAAAAAAGTACATGTATAATTGTTCGTGATGCTATATTTGAAAAATTTAGCCGTCGCATTCTCGTGACTTCAGTCGTGATGCAGCGAGCTTACGCTCGCTTGCACCAGACGCGGACGGGCTGACAAACGAAGCCACAAGACTGAGTGCAGAGCGCGGACGGGATTTCTACTCCCTCGTATGTATCCAATTATCTTCAGAGCGGCGGGCAAACAAGTTTGACCGCGGTTTCCCGTCCGTCGATGAGTTAGGCGGCTTTTCTTTTAAATACATAAAAATATCGTTTACGACGTTTTATTTCTCTACGTTTCGGCGTAGAGATTTTTTATTTCCATCAAATTTTTTCGCAAAAAATCGTCCCGTTTCTAATTTTTTCGGCATATTAAATGTATAAGAAATTTACAGAAAGGAGGTACGATATGGCAAACTCAAACAGAAAGAAAGCCCGTAAATTACAGACTGCCAAGAAGACGAAAGCCGCCGAGAAAGAGAAGACCGTTAAGAAGGTAAAGCCTGCCGAAGAAAAACCGATAAAGTACACTGTCACAGCAGAACAACAGGCTGACGGTACTTTTGAGTTTCACGGAGGCAAAGGCG
>OLNR01002066.1_pt1 | contig 10247 bp, 9 predicted proteins | sample 1672231 | NCBI WGS metagenome assembly OLNR01 (sample SAMEA3136662, study PRJEB25190) | human gut metagenome
GCATGATTTCTGTGCATCGCGAAGCGCGTTACTGTGAACGGAGTGAACAGTAACATATTTCAGATCTGAAAACAACAACTACAGTTCAGATCTCATATAGTATATAATAATAGTAAAAGACCAAAAAAGGAGGAACCTATGAAAAAGAAAAATCTCAAAACTTTTGCAGCATGCCTTTGCCTGTCCTGTACGCTCCTGACAGGTACTCTTCCCACCCAGGCAGCTGCCCGGACATCTGTTTCCCAAACTGCGAAATCTTCTTTCACTGTCACCAATAAGAAGACCCATTCCGGTAAGGGACAAGCTTCCAGTTCCTCTTCTGGTACCTGGAAGACCATCAAGGGCCGCCACTACTATTACAATGCTCGCGGCAAGAAAGTCAAAGGCAAAGTCAAAATCGGATCCCGCTATTACTTTTTTGACAAAAATGGAATTCAGCGCTACGGCTGGAAAAAAATCAAAAATAATTACTACTTTTTCCGTATCAGCACAGGAACCACCGGCGCATACATGCTGACCTCCACCACTATAAATGGTATCGCTCTTGATGCTTCCGGACGTGCCAGCAAATCCGGTTCTAACCTGCGCAAGCTGAAGCTAATGACAGAAGCGAACAAGATTGTAGAAAAGATCAGCAGACCAGGAATGAACAAAATGCAGCGCCTCCGTGCCAGCTTTGATTACGTCAAGAAGCAGTACACCTACTATTGCTGGCGTGAATTCAGAAATACACAGGACTGGGAAAAGGATTTCGCCGAAGATATGTTTTTCCGCGGCGGACGAGGTGACTGTGTTTCCTATGCAGCAGCTTTCGCCTACCTCGCAAACGCTGTAGGAATGAAAAAAGTTTATGTAATCTGCTCCGGCGGTCACGGCTGGGCTGAAATTGGTGGAAAGGTCTATGATCCTGACTGGGCGCTTGTAAGCAGCGTGGATTCCTACTTTGCAATGTCCTACGATCTCAGTGGCGTGAACGGCCGCCCCATGTATCGTGGCAACCGCCTTTATGTAAAAAAGATCTGAGTATATTACCAAAAAAGGATTTGAAATCCGGCATTCAATATTGCCTCAGATTTCAAATCCTTTTATGATTATAAAAATAGCTTCAAGAACCTTCTCTGTTTCCTATTCATTACTTCCAGTCCTGGATTTCAGGAAATCAAGCTCTTTCGCAGCTTCTTCATCCTCCGGATACATTCCGACATAAGACACAGCTTTCTCCTGCGCTGTGGAAAAATCCAGTTTTTTCTCATAAGCTACAATTTCATTAAATAACAAGCTCTGCATTTCATCATCGGAAGCAATGGAAATTCCGCTGCTGATATTTTCCAAAGCAGAATCATAGTTTCCTTCTGCCATATCGCACACTGCTAGTCCATTGTATCCCTGTGCGGCAGTCTGTGTCTGATCCCCGGACGTATCATCCAGCTTCTGATTGATGTACTGCTGGTACATTGCCCGGGCATTTGCGTAATCTGACTGAGCGCCATAGACCATTCCAAGAACCAGAAGTGCCTCTGTACTTCCCTGATTGGAAGCATCTGTCAGCTCCTTCTGGGCATTGGTATAATCTCCCATATAGTAATAGATTCTTCCCCGGCTGCAAAGATCCTCTGCTCCCTTTGCATCTGTAGACAAAACAGCCTCCAGATACCTGGTTCCATCCGCTTCCATGTCCTTATCCAGGTACGTCTCGTAGATCTGGATGGCCCGGTCATAGCTGGAATCTTCCCCATATGCCTGCTCAAAATCAGAGGCAGCTTCATCATAGACATCCATTTCCAGGGCAACCTTTCCAGTAAGGAACCAGGCATCTGCATCCATCTCATAATTCTGGGCAAGCACCTGACAGTCTGCCATGGCATCATCCAGATACCCAGCCTGCAAACGTGCTGTAGCGCGATACAGATACAGGTCCCGGGCCATACTTTTACTTACTTTCTCCTCGCCAAGAGCACTGGTAAAGGCAGTAATGGCATCATCATAATTTCCCAGACGCAGCTGACAGATTCCAATCCCGCGGTAAGACACTGCAGGCTTCACACCATTATTCACAGAAGTAGTAAATTCATCCAGCGCATACTCATAGCTGCCCTGCTCCAGATCTTTCTCTGCTTCCTTAAAAATCTGCTGTTTTTCATTATCACAGCCAGCCAGAAGGGAAAGCCCCATGACCGCTGTCAATATTAATGCTGTTTTTCTGATTTTCATTCTCAACCAACGATCAGTCCTTCGGCTTCCATTACTTCCACAACACTGTCTACATACTGATGGCAGAGCTCATCTGTCTCGGCCTCCACCATAACACGGATCAGCGGCTCTGTACCACTCTCGCGGACCAGAATACGTCCGGAATCGCCAAGTGCCTTTCCTGCTGCTTCGACTGCTTCAACCACCTTCGGGTTCTCACGCGCAGTCTTCTTATCTGCTACACGTACATTTCGAAGAACCTGAGGATAAACCTTCATCTCTTTGGCAAGATCACATAAGGTAGACTTCTTATCTACACATGCTTCCATGACCATAAGAGAAGTAAGGATACCATCACCTGTAGCTGCATAACGGCTGAAAATAATATGTCCGGACTGTTCTCCACCAATGCTGTAGTTATTTGCCATCATATTCTCGGCAACGTATTTGTCACCAACGGCAGTCTGCTCATAACGCATTCCTTCACGCTCCAGAGCTTTGTAAAGTCCCATATTGGACATCACTGTGGTAACAACAGTATTTCCATTCAGTTTCCCCTGCTCTTTCAGATATTTACCGCAGACATACATAATCTTGTCACCATCGATGATATTTCCACGATGATCAACTGCGATACAACGGTCAGCATCTCCATCATAAGCAAATCCGATATCCAGGCCATTGTCTATCACATATTTCTGAAGGACTTCGATATGGGTGGATCCACAGTTTGTATTGATGTTAGTTCCATCCGGCTGATTGTTGATCACATAAGTTTTCGCCTGAAGTGCCTCGAAAACACTTTTTGCAATTGCGGATGAGCTTCCGTTGGCACAGTCAAGTCCGACTTTTACATTTTTGAAATCACGGCTTGGAATGGAGATCAGATATCCGATATAGCGGTTTCGTCCGGAAGCAAAATCAACAGTACGTCCAATGTCTTCTTTGCGTGCAAGAGGAAGCTCCTCGATCTCGCCATCAATGTAGGCCTCAATACGCTCCTCGATCTCAGCCTCAATCTTCTGTCCGTTTCCATTCAGAAGCTTGATTCCATTATCATAGAATGGGTTATGGCTTGCGGAAATCATAATACCGCAGTCAAAATCCTCTGTACGAACCGCAAAGGATACACTTGGAGTAGTGGTTACATGCAGAAGATAAGCATCTGCTCCGGAAGCGGTAAGTCCTGCAACAAGGGCATACTCAAACATATAGCTGCTTCGTCTGGTATCTTTTCCGATTACGATCTTCGCCTTATGGTCACGTCCATAATACCAACCTACATAACGTCCTACTTTAAACGCATTATCAACTGTCAGCTGAACATTCGCCTCTCCACGAAAACCGTCTGTTCCAAAATATTTTCCCATATCTAATTATCCTCCTTGCTTATTACACCTGAAAGCATATAGGAATCATACATTCTTTTCCATATTTTCAGGCAAAACTGCAAACAATTACAATATACAGTATCCGATAATCTTATTTGTAAAGTCCGTTTGGATATACGCCAGCCTCGGTAAGCTCTTTAAAGGCTTTGATCACAACCTCTTTATCTTCCTGGTAAGTTACACCAAACCAGGTATCCTTTGTCTCAAGCACATCTACCTGGGCAGTTCCCTTCTGGATCAATGCATCGATCATAACCGGAAGAAGATACTCTGCCTTGATATCACCAGCTTTTACATTCTGAAGAAACTCTACAAATCCATCGTATAAAGTATCCATAAACGCAGGAGTCAGTCCCCACATGTTCATGGAAACAAGCTCGTTTAAGTCAAGCTTCTCTGCCGGCTGGCCATCTTCGCGACTCTCAGCGCCATCTGCTGTTTTAAAAATATTGTGTGTCTCGGTAACACCTGTAAGCTTTCCGTCTGTAATGTGGCAAAGTCCTCTTGTAACACTTCCATTATCACTTAAGGTGTTTCCAAGACGGAAACCTGCCATGCAAATATGCAGAACATCATCTGCTGGCTGCTCCCGAACCAGATAATCATGTACTTTTACGTATGCTTCCTTTCCATAATAGTCATCTGCATTGATAACTGCAAATGGCTCTGTAAGGAACTCTCTTGCGCAGATAACAGCATGGCCGGTTCCCCATGGTTTGGTTCTGTCTGCCGGTTTCACAAAGCCTTCCGGAAGCTTCTCCATTTCCTGATATGCATACGCAACTTCTGCGATCTTCTCTACTCTTGCACCAATGGTGCTTTTAAATTCTTCTTCCAGATCCTTACGGATAATAAATACAATTTTATTGAAGCCAGCCTCCAATGCGTCTCTGATGGAATAATCCATAATGATCTCACCATTTGGTCCAACTGGTGCAAGCTGCTTGATTCCATTTCCAAATCTGCTTCCAACTCCGGCTGCCATAATTACAAGAGCTGTTTTTTTCATAGGTAATACCCTCCCATTTTTCATATGATTGTTGTTTTAGAGCGTGTTTGAAAAAGGCTCTAAGTTTACTGTTCCTGCAGATTGCTCAATTTCGCTGCCTGGTCTGCTGCGATCAGGCTGTCGATGATTTCATCCAGATCTCCATTCAGAATGTTATCCAGTCTGTGAAGTGTAAGTTTGATACGGTGATCTGTTACACGTCCCTGTGGAAAATTGTAGGTTCTGATCTTCTCAGAACGATCACCTGTACCGATCTGGCTTCTTCGCGCCTCTGCTTCTGCGTCATGCTGTTTGGCCAGCTCCATCTCATACAGACGTGAGCGAAGAACCTTTAACGCCTTATCCTTATTCTTCAGCTGGGACTTCTCATCCTGACAGGAAATTACGATTCCTGTAGGAATATGGGTCAGTCGTACTGCGGAGTCTGTAGTATTGACGCACTGTCCGCCATTTCCGGAAGCACGGAATACGTCGAATTTACAGTCGTTCATATCCAGATGGAAATCAATCTCCTCAGCTTCCGGCATAATTGCAACCGTACAGGTGGATGTATGGATTCTTCCGCCGGATTCCGTCTCCGGAACCCTCTGTACCCGGTGTACACCACTCTCATACTTCAGTCTGGAATAAGCTCCGGCACCGTTTATCATAAAGGTAACCTCTTTGAATCCGCCGATTCCATTCTCGTTTAAGCTCATCATCTCTGTTTTCCAGCGCCTGGATTCTGCATATTTTACATACATTCTGTAAATCTCAGCTGCAAAAAGAGCAGCCTCATCTCCACCGGCACCGGCACGAATCTCCACGATAACGTTCTTATTATCGTTAGGGTCCTTAGGCAGAAGAAGGATCTTCAGTTCATGCTCCAGCTCTTCCACGCGCTTCTTGGCATCGGAAAGCTCTTCCTTGAGCATTTCTCTCATATCCTCATCTTTCTCCTCTTCCAGCATGGAAAGGCTGTCCTGAATTGTTTCTTTATTTTTCTTATATTCCTTATAGGTATCCACAATTGGCTGCAGGTCGCTCTGTTCCTTCATAAGCTTCTGGAAACGATCTGGATTAGATGTTACATCTGGCTCCCCCAGCTCATTCAGAACTTCCTCGAAACGTATGAGCAAATCGTCCAACTTGTCAAACATGGTTTTCCTCCTGTTATGTTCTTCTCTTTACTTATATAAAACTATCGTCTGCCCAACACAACTCTGTCAAGTCCCGTCAGGTCTTTAACAATCTGTACATCAAAAAAGCCATTTTCCCGCATCAGACTCTTCACAGCTTCGCCCTGATCATATCCGATTTCAAACAGCATCCAGCCATTTTCCTTCAGGAAAGCCCTTCCCTCCGATACGATTTTTCTGTAAAAATACAGACCATCTTCATGGCCATCCAGTGCAAGTCTTGGATCGTGATCCCGCACTTCTTCCATAAGATTTTCAATCTCTGCACTTCTGATATAGGGGGGATTCGAAATAAGGATATCATACTGAGGCATATCTTTGCCAGTGTTTTGTTGAAAAAAAGCTGACGAAAACAAGTTGCTTTCCACGAAAACAGCTCTGTCTGACACTTCCAGGCTTACCGCATTCTTATCTGCCACCTGAAGAGCAAGTGGGGAAACATCCGCACCCACACCATATGCATCCCCGGTAAGTGCCAGAAGACTTAAAAGAATACACCCCGATCCGGTGCACATATCCAGAATCCTTGGTGTCTTTTTTCCTTTCATGACTTCCAGAGCCTTCTCCACCAATGTCTCCGTATCCTGCCTCGGAACCAGTACGTTTTGATTTACATAAAATTCAAATCCCATAAAATATGCCTGGTGGGTAATATGCTGCAATGGAACATGAGCTGCTCTTTTCCGGATCAGTTCCCGGTATCTGTCTGCTTTTTCCTCATCCATCCCGTCAGCTGAATGAGCGAAATAAAAGGCTCTGTTCATCCCGGTCACATACTCCAGAAGAAGCCAGGCATCCAGCCTGGCTTCCTGGATCTTATGCTGCTCCAGAACCTTGGTTCCTTCTTTTAATAGTGTTTCCAGAGAAGTCATTGTGCAGCTCCCGTTTCCGGTACATTCCCGGTACGTTCTTCACTGTCCCCGCTTTCAGATTGCGCGGAAGCAGCGGAAAGATCACCGTTTTCTTTGTTCTCATATGGAATATCCAGATTAAATTCTGTCTTTAAATATGCTCTCCAGTCAAACACAGCCTCCACAGCCTTGATGGCAACCTCTGCCATATCAGCTGTAGGTTCCTTTGTGGTAAATTTCTGCATTGCCATACCAGGTTTGCTCATCATCAAGGCAAATTTACTGTCTGTCCTGCCTGCCCACTGGATAATTTCAAATGAAATTCCAGATACTACAGGTACCATGAGCAAACGTCCGAAAAGACGAAGCCAGTAAAACGGTACCAGTACAAAAATAAAATGCAGGAAAATACTTACTATCATAACCAGGAACAGAAAGCTTGTTCCGCATCGTCTGTGGAATCTGGAGCTCTCAAGCACGTTCTCCACAGTAAGCGGCTTACCATTCTCCACACAGTTGATGCATTTGTGTTCAGCACCATGATACATAAAGGTTCTCTGAATATCCTTCATTCTGGAGATCAGGATCATGTATCCCATAAACAGACCCAGCTTCACAAACGCTTCCACAATGGTAACCACCACTTCCGAAGCGCCTACCTTACGGCAAAGACTGGCCAGTGCATAAGGAAGCAGCATAAAGGCTGCAACAGAAATTACAATAGAAACGGCCACAGTTACATAGAGCAAGGCTTTAAATGCCTTGTCCTCTTTTTTCTTCTTGGCTTTCAGTTCTTCTGGAGAAAGAGCAGCATTCTTCCTGGTCTCTTCCTCATCCTCCTCATCACCTGCAATTTCAGCTGAATACATAAGGCATTTCGTTCCGGTTACCAGAGAATCAATAAAGCTTACCATTCCGCGGATGATTGGTTTCCGCCAGATCCTGGCTTTCCCGAAAATGCATTTATAATCTTCCACTTTTACTTCAATTTCTTTATCAGGACGTCGTACTGCAATGGAGTATTTATCCTTATGGCGCATCATAATGCCTTCCATTACAGCTTGTCCACCGATATTGGATGGTTTCATTTTATCCTCCAGTTACAAAGAAAGGTTGAGATTTCCCAACCTCAACCTTCTCATTCAGTAATATTCAAATTATTTATTCAGACCGTATTTCTCATTGAACTTATTGATACGTCCACGAGCCTGACTAGCTTTCTGCTGTCCTGTATAGAACGGATGACATTTGGAGCAGATTTCTACGTGGATGTCCTGCTTGGTAGATCCTGTTACAAAAGTATTACCGCAGTTGCAGGTTACAGTTGCCTGATAGTAATTCGGATGGATTCCTTCTCTCATGATTTTCACCTCTCTATATTTATTCTATTTTATTTGCGTTGAATCTGACGAATTCACACTTTACACAGCCTATTGATTATAGCATGGGGTTCTGAGAAATGCAAGTTATTTATAAAAATTTCTAAAACTAATCCCAGATAATATTCTGCACGGTGTTTTTTGTGAACATTACAATTTCTGTTTTTTTACCATTTGCACAAATTCAGCATTATTTGCAGTACGTGCAAACATGTTCAGGATCTGTTCCACTGCCTCATCAGACTTCATTCCGTTAAGAGCCTTTCGCATAATATATACAGCTTCCTGCTCGTCTTTGCTCAGAAGCAGATCTTCTCGTCTGGTACCGGATTTCTGAATGTCGATGGCCGGGAAAACCCGTTTCTCCTGAAGCTTGCGGTCAAGAACAAGCTCCATATTGCCGGTTCCCTTGAATTCTTCGTAAATAACGTCGTCCATTTTGCTTCCGGTGTCAACCAGTGCAGTGGCAAGAATGGTAAGGCTTCCTCCCTCACGCATATTACGTGCTGCACCAAAGAAGCGCTTCGGCATATGAAGTGCTCCCGGATCAAGACCTCCTGACAGCGTTCTTCCGCTTGGAGGAACAACCAGGTTATAGGCTCTTGCCAGTCTGGTAATGGAATCCAAAAGGATCACAACATCCTGCTTATGTTCTACAAGGCGGCGTGCACGCTCTACAACCATCTCGGATACACGCTTATGATGCTCCGGAAGCTCATCAAATGTGGAATAAATAACTTCCACGTTCGGTCCCTGTATTGCTTCCCTGATATCGGTAACTTCCTCAGGACGTTCATCAATAAGAAGAATGATCAGATGCATATCCTTGTTATTCTTAAGAATAGATTTCGCGACATCCTTAAGCAAAGTAGTCTTACCTGCCTTAGGCGGGGAAACAATCATACCACGTTGTCCCTTTCCGATAGGGCTGATCAGATCTACGATACGCATGGCAGTAGTTCCGCCGGGACGCTCCATGATCAGACGTTCATCTGGGAAGATTGGGGTCATGTTTTCAAAATTGTATCTCTTCTGTCCCTCACTTGGATGGAAACCATTGATAGACGTTACATATAAAAGGGCACTGAATTTCTCCCCCTGTGTTTTAATACGGATATTTCCCTGAATAATATCCCCTGTCTTCAAATTAAATCTGCGGATCTGTGACGGGGAAACATAGATATCATTCTCTCCTGGAAGATAATTCTCACTTCGAATAAATCCAAAACCATCCGGCATAACCTCCAGGATTCCATTGGCCTTTTCGCCACTGTCAAGCTGGACCGTTTCAGCCGGAACATTGTAAGCATTGCTTACCCCCTCTTCTGTACGGTTCTCACTGGCTGCGCCTGTACGGGACTGTTCCGTTTCCTCAGGTCTTAATTCGGCTGGCGGAACCACTTCTACAGGTTTCGCTACAGGAGTGCGCTTCGCAAAGTTCTCCGGTCTGTTTTCCCCATTATAGCTGTTCTGACGTCCCGTATTTTCACTTCTGCCATAATTATTGCTGCGGTACTCAGGATTACGCCGTATAATGGTACGGGATCTGGTTGGTGCTTCTCTTCTCTCCGGTGAAGAAACACTTCCCGTATTTTCTGTTTTTTCTGCTGCCACAGGCTCTGGTCTTGCAGGTATGGTATTCTCTTCTGCTGTTCCGGAAATAGTCTGCTCATTTTCTGCAGTCTGTTCTTTCCTGTCCTCTTCCAGCATACGTTCAATTAATTCAGGCTTTCTCATAGTAGAAATGCCCTTCAGTCCTCTGGCTTTTGCCAAGTCTTTCAGCGTAGCCAGGGATAATGATTCATACTTTTCTTTCATCAATCATCTACCTCTTCGACTAATACAATTCTAAAACACATTTCAATTTTGATTTAACGGGATACAAATGTCTGATTAGACAGAAGCTATATACTGAATTATAAAAACATCCTTCAAAAAACTTATTAAAGTTTATTTTAACACATTTCAGGCGCCGTGTCTACATCCATTCCAAATATATATTACTGTTCACTTAGGACCAGTGACCCCAATATATCTATCCCTGCCTGCAAGAAAGTGATAACCTTTGTTTTGTATTATACACACCTAAGGTTTTTCATTGCAAGAATTTTCTGTCGACACATATCCCGACTCTTCGACATATATAAGAGTCCTGTTCTCCCGGTGACCCAAAGATAAGTACCAGCTGTCACTTACCTTTTTATAAAATACCGGTTTCCCACGCCTGTGCTATTCACAATAAAACACCC
>OLNR01002074.1_pt1 | contig 10219 bp, 6 predicted proteins | sample 1672231 | NCBI WGS metagenome assembly OLNR01 (sample SAMEA3136662, study PRJEB25190) | human gut metagenome
TATCTGGAAAAGTATAATTGCGGAAACTGGCTTTTTCAGGTAGCAGAGGGATATTTTATGGATTTGAAACAATTGCAGTATTTTGTGGCATGTGCGCAGACAGGATCGTTCAGTGATGCTGCGAAAGTTCTGTATTCTACACAGCCGAGTGTGAGCAAGGTGATAAAATCTCTGGAGGATACTCTGGGAATGCAGCTTTTTGAGAGGCTTCCCAGAGGAATCCGTCTGACTGTTCAGGGACAGAAGGTTTATCATTATGCATGCAGGATTACGAATGAAATAGATGTACTTGAGAACATGGCATCCAGGGGGATGACGAAGTGGGTCAGAATTTCTATGAATCCCAGTTCCTGGTTTGCGAATCAGTTTGTAGATTTCTATAATGAAACATTTGAGAAGAATTACCATTTCCAGCTGACAACAGCCGGTGTCAGAAGTGTGATGGAGAGAGTGCGGGATTACATGGACGACATAGGATTTGTGTATATCCTGAGCCAGCAGCAGGAGAATTTCCTGCATGAACTGGCGAAGAATAAGATGGAATTCGTACCGATGTATGAGACGGATGTGATTTTTTATCCGGGGCGTCAGACTGAATTTTATGATTCCGGAAAAGAGAAAGTCCGGCTGGAAGAACTGGAGGGGATTCGGTTTATCCAGAATTATCAGGACGAATTCTTTGATCTTGGTTCTGTGCAGGAGAATGCGTTCCAGTGGAGAGATTTAGATATTTCCGTACTGACCAACAGTGATTATATTATGGAGAAGATGCTCAAGAACAGTAAGGTTTCCAATGTGAGCGGAAGCTATCTTTCAGAAAACAAAAAAGGAACTACACCGGGGATACCGTTGGAATTGGGGAATAATAAGGTTATTTTTGGTTACATGTTCCACAAAGGTGAAAAAATGGACGACAGTGTAGAAGAATTTCTGACGTTCCTGAAGGGCAGGCTTCCGAAGAGTTAAATAAGACTTATTCCAAAATGCGGATAAAGTATTCAAATTAAGAATGGCACATAACCCTCCCGAGGGGTTGTGTGCTTTTTTGCCATTTGTTAGACTTATCGGTGGATTTACAGAAATTTTGTGATTATTCAGCAGAATAGTGTTTATAGCAGTCTTCGTAATGCTATAGTGAAAGTACTGAAATGTTATGAAATCCTGTAAAATCCGCAGGATGTGATGTTGCAGGAAGAGTATACAGCGTCACATGGAAAAAGGAGAACTTATGATAAAATATATTGTAAAAAGGCTTCTTCTGCTGATTCCGGTTCTGATCGGAATCACTTTTTTATCATTTGCCATGATGCGTCTGGCAGGAGGAGATGCTGTTACCTATATGTATGAAAATGCAGGAGCGGCAGTTTCGCAGGAAGTAATTGATGAGACAAGGAAAGAATATGGGCTGGATCAGCCGTTTCTTGTCCAGTATGCGAAATGGTTCACAGGAATGGCAACCGGAGATATGGGAATGAGCTATGTATCAAAAAGAGATGTTTATGATACATTCATAGAAAAACTTCCGGCTACGATTCTTCTGACGATTTCTTCTGTATTACTGACAATGCTAATTTCTATTCCACTGGGGATTCTTTCAGCAGTAAAACATAACCGTCTGATCGATTATCTGATACGATTTTTCAGCTTTATCGGAAATTCTATGCCGAACTTCTTTGCAGCACTGGTATTGATGTATTTTCTGTCAATACGGCTGGGGTGGTTTCCGGTCATCACTACAGATAATAAGGCATTGAGCCTTGTGCTTCCAACTTTAACCCTGGCAATTTCAATGGCTTCCAAATATACCAGGCAGGTGCGTGCTACGATACTTGAGGAGTTAAATAAGGATTACGTAAAAGGTGCAAGGGCAAGAGGAGTAAGAGGAAGTGTGATCATATGGAAAAATGTCATGAAATCTTCCATGCTTACGATCATTACGCTGCTTGCACTTTCTATAGGAAGTCTTCTGGGTGGAACCACAATTGTAGAAACCATTTTTATGTGGGATGGTGTGGGGAAGATGGCAGTAGATGCTATTACTATGAGAGATTATCCGATCATTCAGGCATATGTCGCATGGATGGCGATTATTTACGTTGTTGTGAATCTTATTACTGATATCATTTATCATTACCTGGATCCCCGCGTCAGATTAGGGGGTGATCAGGCATGAGCGGAAAAAAAGTTACTGTCCGTAAACAGAAAATAAAGAAAAACCATATCAGAGAAAAACTGATTTTCTTCACAATACTGATACTGATCTTACTTATTGTTGCCGCCGTTGCCAGAAAGCTCTGTCCGTATGATCCCTATGCGCAGGATCTTCTTCTGGCACAGAAACCGCCGGGTCCGGAACATATTCTGGGAACAGACCGTTATGGAAGAGATATGTTTTCAAGAGTTCTGGTGGGAAGTACAACAAGTATTTATGCGACGCTCCTGCTTGTTTCGATCGTTACGGTTACAGGAACTGTGATCGGACTGATATGCGGATGGTGCGGTGGGATTGCAGATACTGTACTGATGCGTATCTCAGATTTGTTTCTTGCATTTCCGAGTCTTGTCTTTGCACTGGCAGTTGCCGGGGTTCTTGGTGGCGGAATACAGAATGCGATCATTGCACTGGCAGTAATCGGCTGGCCGAAATTTGCAAGACTTGCAAGGGGGCTGACACTGGCACAGAAAGATTCGCCCTATCTGATGGCAGTAAAAATGTCAGGCAGCAGTGTACCGAAAATCCTTTTTAAACATATTCTGCCCAATATTGCAGGTCAGATTCTGGTAACTGCAGTCCTGGATATAGGAACCATGATGATGGAACTTGCGGGACTTTCCTTTCTGGGACTTGGCGTACAGCCTCCGGCAGCGGAATGGGGAAGCATGATTAATGATGGACGGAGTATGCTGCAGATTTCACCCTGGATGGTACTGGCTCCGGGTGTGGCAATTTTTATAACAGTTATGATATTTAATCTTCTTGGTGATACACTGAGAGATTATATGGATCCAAAGCAAAGAGCAAAGAATAAGAGAGAGGAAAAAAACAAATGAAAAGAAAAATTTTTGCAGTATTACTGACAGGCGCTATGTTGACAGCAGGTTTATCAACTACAGTATTTGCAGATGGAGAGAAAACATTTGTATATGGAACCACCGGTTACAGTGAAGAGATGGGAGATGCAGGACTGAATCCACATGATAACTATTCAGGATGGAGCGCACTCCGCTATGGTGTGGGAGAGACTCTTTTTAAATACAACGATAATATGGAAGTGGAGCCATGGCTTGCAACAGATTATGAGTTTGTGGATGATACTACGGTAAAGATCACACTTCGCGACGGAGTGAAATTTTCCAGTGGACGTGCCATGGATGCAGAAGCTGTAAAGGAATGTCTGGAAGATCTGATCGCAGTTCATGACCGTGCACCATATGACCTGAAAATCGATCACATAGAAGCAGATGGTCTTACACTTACTATTTATATTACAGAACCATGCCCTGCAATCATAAATTATCTGGGAGATCCGTACGGTGCGATCATAGATATGGATTATGGTATTCAGGGAGAAGGCGGCTCTGCCAATGTAGCAGGAACCGGTCCTTATATTGCAGAAAAGGTTACACCAACTCAGATCGATCTTGTAAAAAATGATAATTACTGGGGTGGTGAGGTAAATGTAGATAAAATCACAGTCAAATCCTTTGCGGATGGAAGTGCATTGACTGCTGCCTTACAGACAGGTGATATTCAGGGAACTTATGGACTTCAGTATGATAACTATTCTATGTTTGACGGAAATCCGGATTATACGATCAATTCCTGCGCTACAAGCCGCTGTTTCTTCGGACAGTTTAATATGGATTCCGAAATTGTTCAGGATCAGAATGTGCGTAAGGCAATTGAAATGGGAATTGATAAAGAGGGATTTTGCTCCGTGATCATGGAAGGAAGAGGAATCCCGGCAAAGGGAGCATTCCCGGGCAGTTTTTCTTATGGAAATGATGCAGTAGAAACAGTATCTTATGACCCGGAAGAAGCAAAGAAACTTCTGGAGAAGTCAGGATGGACAGATACAGACGGTGATGGCTATGTGGATAAAGACGGACAGAAGCTGACTATTAACTGGCTTACTTATCCGACACGTCTGGAGCAGCCGAAGCTTGCGGAATATGCACAGGCAACGCTGAAAGAGATTGGAATTGATGTGTCTGTAAATAATACCTCTGATCACAGAACTTATGCAGAAAACGGAGAGTTTGATGTTTATGTAAGCTCTTTAACAACAGCGCCTACCGGTGATCCGGAATATTTTTTCAGCAGTACAGTGACTGGTTCTAAGAATTATGGAAATTATCAGAATGACGAAGTAACGAAACTGACAGAGCAGCTTCATCAGACTTTTGATACAGATGAGAGAGGAAAACTGGCTGTAGAACTTCAGCAGAAGATTCTGGACGATGATGCGTATTTCTTTGTTTCACATCTGAACATGGGAATCGTGACGAAAGCCAATGTAACAGGAATGGCAGCACATCCTTGTGATTATTATGAAATTACTGCGGATCTGGATGTACAGTAAGAGTTATATGCTATGACGAAACCCCTTATTTTAGAGGATTGCTATAGTGGGGAGTGTCAGTAAAAATCGGGAGAACACAAATGATTTCTTTAAAGGAGAAGAGTATGGCAGATCCTTTGCTGAAAGTAGATCATGTTACGATCAGCTATAATGGAGAACCGACAGTTCAGGATGTCAGTTTTGAACTGAAACAGGGAGAAATCCTTGGAATTGTAGGAGAATCCGGAAGCGGAAAAAGTACGATTATTAAAGCGATTATGGGACTTCTGGGAGAGGAAGGTCTGGTGACAAAGGGTGATATCTGGTATCTGGGGGAAAGTCTCACAGATATGAGTGAGAAGAAACTACGCAGGTATCTGGGAACAGAAATCGGGATGGTATTTCAGGACTGTAAGGCGGCGCTTTGCCCGGTGCGCAAAATCGGTGTGCAGATACATGAAGCTGTATCTGCACATGAAAAAATATCGAAAAAAGAAACCCGGATACGTGCCGGGGAGATTATGAAGAAAATCGGTATGGATGATTATGAACGTGTGCTGGACAGTTATCCTTTTGAACTTTCGGGGGGCATGAATCAGCGTGTGGGTATCTGTGCGGCTATGATCATGCATCCGAATCTTCTCCTTGCAGATGAACCAACCAGTGCATTGGATGTTACAGTGCAGAAACAGGTAGTAGAGGGGCTTCTGATGATGCGAAAAGAATATCAGACAGCGATGATTCTGGTAACGCATAATATTGGTGTGGTGAGGGCGATGGCCGACAGGATACTGGTACTTCAGAACGGAACTGTCAGGGATTATGGAGAAACGAAAAATGTTCTGGATCATTCGCAGGATCCGTATACGCAGAAGTTGATGAATTCGGTGCTTCATTTGAAGAGAGAACATATTTAAGTTTTTTAGAGAGGAATGACTTTGGATGAAGACTAGAGTTCAGGAGGAGCAGACAGGTGGCAGATACGATTTTAAAAGCAGAACATCTTACGAAGACATTTATATCCGGGAAAAAGACATTAAAAGCAGTAGATGATGTCAGTTTTGAATTAAAACAGGGAGAGTGTCTGGGAATTGTAGGTGAATCCGGTTCCGGTAAAAGCACGATTGCAAAGATGCTTACACATCTGGAAAGTATTACAGATGGAAAAGTGATTCTGAAAGGAAAAGATATTACCAATATAAAAGGAAAAGAACTTCGGGAAATTTACAGGGATATTCAGATGGTATTTCAGATGCCAATGGAATCCTTTGACCCACGTTGTACGCTCGGGGACGGAATCGGAGAATGCCTGAGAAATATGGGGATAAGCCGTACCGAAACCCGTAGAAAAGTGGAAGAACTTCTGGAAAGATGCGGGCTGGAAAAAGAATACGCAGACCGCTATCCCTATCAGGTAAGCGGTGGTCAGTGCCAGAGAGCTGCAATCGCCAGAGCACTGGCAGTCAATCCGTCCATTCTGATCTGTGATGAAGCAACCAGTGCACTGGATGTGACGGTTCAGAAGCAGATTCTGGAGTTACTGATCGAACTGAAAAAGAAAGAAAATCTCTCATTTATTTTGATCTGTCATGATCTGGCACTGGTTCAGGCATTCTGCGACAGAGTTCTTGTCCTTTATCATGGAAAGACTGTGGAGAGCGGAACACCGGATGAGACTATTGATCATCCAAAGATGGATTACACAAGAAAACTGATCGATTCTGTATTGTAGGCAATTGTATATTTATCCTGTGTCTGAAGTATATCAGACAGGACAGCAGATAGAGCAGAAATGTCTGAAGCGATTTTATTCGTGAAAGACATTTCTGCTTTTTGATTTCTTACTCAAAATGCCGTAAAATTTTGTGTTTCTAAAAATAAAGAAAGTGTCAAAAAGCACTAACAATTATTCAGAAATCTGTGATACAATGGAAAGTGCGAAATATAGAAAATATCTGATATTATCCGTTTGACTGTTGGATATATCTCAGAATACAGATATATTGGATAAGGGAGAGACTATGAAAATAGAAAAAAAACTATGGATTATTCTGTTTGCATTTGGGATATTCGCCATTTGTTTTTCAGGTTGGATTTTCAGACAGAGTACGGCCAGAGAAAAATTGTTCTGGGATAATACGATCCGGTGCGAAACAAAAGAACTGAAAGAAGGAGAAATCAAATCGGAGAATATTGCCCTGCCCGAAGACTTCGATGTTCCCAAATCTATCTTATTTAAAACCACCCACACCATTGCAGAAGTTTGGCTGGATGGAGAAAAAATATATGAATATGGAAATGAAGCGGATGCTCCGGGTTTTATGAAGACACCTGGAAGTTGCTGGCATATTGTGGATATTCCCGGAGACAGTTCAGGTAAAAACCTGGAGGTCAGAATTATTCCGGTATATGAGGGCTATTATGGAAATGAAGTCAGCCTTGTATACGGAACACGAGGCGATTGTATTCTGAAAATCTTAACGGACTGTCTTGGAATTCTGGTGATCAGCTGTGGAATCCTGTTTGCCGCTGTTATCTGCATACTTCTCTATTGTGGTGCAGCGCGAAGAAAAAGAAGCGACAAGACAGAAGCGAAAATTGAGATTTTTTTAAATCTTGGATTTTTTTCATTGCTGGTCGCAGTATGGACACTGGTACAATGTGGTTTTCTGCAGTTTTTGATCCCGGATGGAAGAACCTTATATTTTGTGGAGTATTTTTCACTCTTTCTTTTTCCGGTGCCATTTAATTTCCTGTTATATGATATCTGCAAAAGCAGGTACCACAAAGGTGCATTGATTTTTTCCATCCTCTATCTTACAAATATGGCAGTCGATGTTTTGCTTCAGTGTACAGGAATTATTGATATGTCCCGGTTACTTTCTGTAATTCATGTTATTATGGTTGCAAATGTGGTTTACACAGTTGTGATCATTCTTTACGAAGCCGGAAAAAAAGAAAATGATGTAGCCCAAAAATTCCGGTATCCTATGTGCGTGGTCATGGGATTTGGAATGGCGGAAATGATTTTTTATTATTTAAGAAGATTTGAACAGATATCCATTTTGCTTTCCATGGGAACTATGCTGTTTATTATTATGCTGATCTGGATACAGGTTTCTCAATATTACGATCAATATATCCAGAAGCAAAAGGTGATTTATCTGCAGAAAATAGCCAATATGGATATGCTCACAGAGGCCATGAACCGAAATGCTTACGAGGATATGGTGAAATATCTGGATGAAGGTGAAATTAAACTGCGTACCACAGGTGTGGTGGTTTTTGATCTGGATAATCTGAAAGTGATAAATGATAATTTTGGACATGAAAAGGGAGATGAGGCGCTGAAGCTGTGTTATCAGTGTATCAGTCAGGCATTTCAGAATGTGAAGAACTGTTTCAGAATCGGTGGTGATGAGTTTGCGTATGTATATCACAGTGACGAGAAAGATATGATTCCGGAACGGCTGAAGACCCTGGAGCTGCTTCTGAAAAAAACAGCGAAAACACACAAGCTGGATTATCCGCTTAGTATATCAGCAGGATACGCTTATTATCAGCCTGATATAGATTTTGATTTTAAAGATATTGTAAGGCGAAGCGATACCATGTTGTACCGTCAGAAGCGCAGGAAGAAGATTGCGCGGTCAACTGATCTGAATCATCTGTTTTCCCGCATGGAAAAGCATTCGGCAGAGGAGATCACAGATGAGGTGATCCTGCAGGAGAAAAAGTATCAGAGCATGTCAGTGGATGAGCTTTGCAGCGTGATTGATCTTCTGAGCCCGACTACAGATAATTATCCGTATGTGGTTGATTTTCGGACAGACCTTTATTACATAGCAAACCAGGCTCTTGACCGTTTCTGCATTCCGAAAAATGGTTTTCACAATGTAATTTCGAATCATAAAGAATTTGTGTATGGACCTGATTATGAAAAAATGAAAGAGGAATTAGATGATCTTCTTAAAACAGACCGCTGTACTCATAGTATGGAGTATCGATGGCTGGATCTGAAAAAAATGCCGGTCTGGATTCAGTGCAAAGGCTATCTGGTCCGCGACGATAACATGAAACCTCTTTACATGATCGGTTGTATCAATGAGATCGGAGAGAGACAGAAGGCAGATAATGTAAGCGGGCTGTTGGGAGAAAAAGGCTTTCGGGAGTATATGGACCAACAGGATACTCCTCTGGAAAAAGGATATCTGCTTCGTATTGGAATCGATCATTTTAAGGAAATAAATGATAACTTCGGACAGGAGTACGGTGACTTTGTGCTTAGGAAAACGGCTGATTGTATTTCCGGATGCCTGTCAGAAGGACAGAAAGTGTACAAGCTTGTGGCAGATGAATTTCTGATTCTGGATGTTTCTTCTGACCAGGTGAGGGATGCAGATAAACTTTATGATAAAGTGAGAGTTGCAACAGACAGATTTATTGAATCTAACGAGTTTAAGGTCATGTATACGGTTTCAGGAGGAATTGTGTCATTTGCGGCATTAGAGGGAAATCAGTATTCAGAAGCCCTGAAGCTGACGGATTTTGCTTTGAATGAGGCCAAGAAGTTGGGAAGAAACCGCTGTTATATATTTGACGTGGAAACCTACAGAAAATTTCTCCGGAAGAGGGAGATTACTCAGGAACTGCGGGAAGCTGTGCTCAATGGCTGCCAGGGTTTTACGGCTTTTTATCAGCCTGTATTTGCTGAAGATAAAAAAGTGCCTTATGGAGCAGAAGCTTTAATGCGTTTTACTTCTGAAAAACTCGGGATGATTTCACCGGCAGAGTTTATTCCGATTCTGGAAGAAACCGGTCTTATTATTCCGGTTGGTCGCTGGATGATGAGAGAAGCTATGGGAAAATGCAGCGAGATTCGGAAAGTACTTCCAGATTTTAGAGTGAGTATTAATATTTCCCAGGTTCAGGCATCCAAGTCTGATGTGATCCAGGATATCAGTGCAGAAATGAAAAGAGCAGGACTGCCGCTGGAAGCATTGATTGTGGAATTGACAGAGAGTGACCTTCTGGAACAAAATATCAATGAGAAGCATTTTCTCACAGAACTGAGGCGGATGGGAATCAGTCTTGCATTGGATGACTTTGGAACCGGATATTCGAACTTCCATTATCTCAGCGAGCTGAAACCGGAGATCATTAAGATTGACCGCTCTTTCACTGTGAAAGCAGTTGCAGATGAACAGGAATATTATCTGCTGAATCAGTTCTGCACCATGATCCATAATCTGGATATGAGGATTTGTATCGAAGGCGTGGAAAATGAGCAGGAATGGGCCATGATCCGAAAACTGTACCCGGAATTCACACAGGGATATTTCTGGGGGAAGCCTTGTGAGTATGAAGAATTTATGAGAAAATTTACAGAAAGCAGATTATGAGAAAGCTGGCGTGAATATTTCGGGCTACACTGAGGCTTTTTCATTTGTACAACAGGATTCGCAGACAAGCAAGTGGTGTAGTTATTTCAAACACATTCTGACAGGTAAGAAGAGGAGAAAATCAGATGAAGAAAAAATTTTTCAGGTTGTCAGCAACAGGATTGCTTTTTTTTTCAGGGGTTATGGAGATTGGCTGGCGTTTTTTTAACATGGTGGTCTGCTGCAAAAGAGGGGGAAGGAAAAAGGAAAGAAAGA
>OLNR01002076.1_pt1 | contig 10213 bp, 6 predicted proteins | sample 1672231 | NCBI WGS metagenome assembly OLNR01 (sample SAMEA3136662, study PRJEB25190) | human gut metagenome
TGCCGGTTCAGGCGTGGCTGTCTTTGTATAATGAAAGTATGAAATGGAGAATATTATGGAACGCTGGGTATTGCTCAGAAAAGGCGCAGACTATCAGGCAATCGGGAAAAAATTTCATATTGCGCCGAGGATCGCATGCCTGATCCGCAATCGGGAAGTGATCGGAGATGAAGCCATTGATCAGTATCTGAATGGCACGATTGCAGATCTGCATGATGGTATGCTGATGAAAGGTATGGATCAGGCGGTGGATATTCTGATGGAAAAGATTCGGGAAGGTGCAAGGATACGTGTGATCGGAGATTATGATATCGATGGCGTGAATGCAACCTATATTCTGCTGGAGGCACTGGAAGGACTGCGCGGAGAGGTAGATATGGATATTCCGGATCGGATTACGGATGGATATGGTCTGAACCGCAATCTCATTGACCGGGCATTTGACGATGGTATTGATACGATCATTACCTGCGATAATGGAATTGCGGCGGAATCAGAGATTGCATATGCAAAAGAAATGGGAATGACTGTGATCGTTACGGATCATCATGAAGTGCCGTATACAGATGAAGGAGAAGAGCGGATTTATCATTTACCGCCAGCAGATGCAGTGGTCGATCCAAAGCAGCCAGGATGTGAATATCCATTTAAAGGACTTTGTGGAGCCGCGGTAGCGTATAAATGCATGGAATGTCTGTATGAAGCCATGGGAGAGGATTCGACAGACCTGGATTATCTGCTGGAACCAGTTGGCATTGCAACCATTGGAGATGTGATGGATCTGACAGATGAGAACAGAATCTTTGTAAAACAGGCACTGGAAATGATGGGACACAGCTCTAATCCAGGACTTCGTGCACTGATGCAGTGTACGGGGGTACCGATAGATCAGGTTCGTGCATATCATGTCGGGTTTGTGCTTGGCCCATGTATCAATGCGGGAGGCAGACTGGATACGGCAAAACGTGCACTGGCACTTCTCAGAGCAAAAAATGAACGGGATGCCATGGTACTTGCCGGCGACTTGAAGGCATTGAATGACAGTAGAAAGGAACTGACCGAGTGGGCAGTAGAAGAAGCTGCCCATATAGTGGAGGAAAAAGGATATCTGGATGATCGTGTATTAGTGATTTATTTACCGGATTGTCATGAAAGCATTGCCGGAATTGTAGCAGGAAGGATCAGAGAGCGGTATTACCGTCCGGTATATGTGCTGACCGACAGCGAGGATGGCGTTAAAGGATCAGGCAGATCCATTGAAGCATATCATATGTTTGAAGAACTGATTAAGTGCAGTGATCTGCTGACAAAGTTTGGCGGACACAGACAGGCAGCAGGACTTTCAATGGAGCCGGGAAAGGTAGACGCATTTCGCAGAAGATTAAATGAGAACTGCACACTCACAGAAAAAGATCTGCAGGAGAAGGTCTCAATAGATATGGAACTTCCATTTTCCAACATTACAGAACAGTTTATCGAAGAGCTGGAACTGTTAGAACCATTTGGAAAAGGCAATACCAAGCCGGTATTTGCAGTGCGGAATGCAGAACTCTTATCTGCCAGAATAATTGGCAAAGAGCGTAATATGCTGAAGTTTCAGATTCGGGATGACAGCCGTGTGACGATGGAAGCATTATACTTCGGAGATGCGTCTGTATTTATGGAAACAGTGACTGCCAGATATGGAAGAGACTGCGCAGAACGGCTGCTTGCAGGTAAATCATCCGGTATTCGGATGTCATTTACTTTTTATCCGGGTATTAATGAATACATGGGTAACCGAAGTATGCAAATTATCATTACCCATTATATGTAATTATAATTACCTATAAATAGGTATAATATGTAAAAGAGTTTGAAAACATTGTATCCAAATGCTATACTATAAGATAGTATATTCGATACTGAAAGGAAGGAGGGCATTGATATGGCAGATGTGAAGAAACAGATGGAGCCGAGCAGCAGTATCAGACCGGAAGTTATTACAGAGAACCAGGCAATTGGTCTGGAAGTTGTAGATGGTCATGCAGTGAAAGCACCTGCAGATTATCAAGACCCTGAGGAATTATATCAGATTCTGATTAACAAAGTGAAAACGTATCATCCGTCAGAAGATGTGTCCATGATCGAGAAAGCATATAAGCTTGCAAAGGAAGCTCACAAAGGACAATTCCGTAAATCTGGGGAAGCATACATCATTCATCCCCTGTGGGTAGCCATTATACTGGCGAATCTGGAACTGGATAAGGAGACAATCGTAGCCGGAATACTCCACGATGTGGTAGAGGATACGGTTATGACAGATGAAGAGATACGAAAAGAATTTGGAGATGAGGTAGCACTTCTGGTAGATGGTGTTACCAAGTTGGGACAGTTGTCTTATTCTGCAGATAAGCTGGAAGTACAGGCAGAGAACCTGAGAAAGATGTTCTTGGCTATGGCAAAGGATATCCGTGTTGTCATTATTAAGCTGGCTGACCGCCTGCATAATATGCGGACGCTACAGTTTATGCGCCCGGAGAAGCAGAAAGAAAAAGCAAGAGAGACGATGGACATTTATGCACCAATCGCGCAGAGACTTGGTATCTCCAGGATTAAGACGGAGTTGGATGATCTGTCTTTAAAATATCTGAAGCCAGAGGTGTTTTATGATCTGGTAGATCAGATCAATGCACGTAAGACAGAACGAGAAGAATTTATCCAACAGATTGTTGAGGAAGTATCTAATCATATTAAGAATGCGAATATTGATGCGGATGTTTACGGAAGGGTAAAGCATTTCTTCAGTATCTATAAGAAAATGGTGAATCAGGATAAAACAGTTGACCAGATTTATGACCTGTTTGCTGTACGTATTGTAGTAGATTCCGTCAAGGACTGTTATGCGGCACTGGGTGTGATCCACGAGATGTATACACCGATTCCGGGCAGATTTAAGGATTATATCGCTATGCCAAAGGCGAATATGTACCAATCTCTGCATACGACACTGATGAGTTCTGCGGGACAGCCGTTTGAGGTGCAGATCCGCACTCATGAGATGCATAAGACCGCAGAATATGGTATCGCAGCACACTGGAAATACAAAGAGTCCAATGATGGCAAGAAGAGTGTGAAAGTTCAGGAAGAAGAGAAGCTGAACTGGCTCAGGCAGATCCTGGAGTGGCAGAGGGACATGTCTGATAACAAGGAGTTCCTTTCTATGCTGAAAGGAGATCTGGATCTGTTTAAAGAAGATGTATATTGCTTTACGCCAAACGGAGAAGTAAAGCGTTTGCCGAATGGCTCTACTCCGATTGATTTTGCCTACGCGATCCACAGTGCGGTAGGTAATAAGATGGTCGGTGCCAGAGTGAACGGTAAGCTTGTAACTATTGATTACAAGATTCAGAACGGAGACAGAATCGAGATCCTGACTTCGCAGAATTCCAAAGGACCAAGCCGTGACTGGTTGAACATCGTGGCGAGTTCACAGGCGAAGTCTAAGATCAATCAGTGGTTTAAAAAGCAGTTTAAAGAAGAGAATATAATACGCGGTAAGGAACTGATGGCAGTTTACTGCCGGTCTAAGAGTATTGAGATTACGAATATTACCAAGCCGAAGTATCAGGAGATTGTGCAGAGAAAATACGGATTCAAAGATTGGGAGTCTGTACTTGCGGCGGTTGGACATGGCGGTTTAAAAGAAGGTCAGGTAGTGAACCGACTTGTGGAGGAATACAGCAAGGAGCACAAGAAAGAGATTACCAATGAGGCTGTTCTTGAAAAGGTAGCAGAAGCGACCAAGAATAAGGTGCACATTGCGAAGTCTAAGAGTGGTATCGTGGTCAAAGGTATTGATGATGTGGCTGTTCGTTTCTCACGTTGCTGTAATCCGGTGCCGGGTGACGAGATCGTGGGATTTGTAACCCGCGGAAGAGGACTTTCTATTCACCGTACGGATTGCGTGAATATATTAAATCTGACGGATGCTGAGAGAGCCCGTCTGATCAATGCAGAGTGGGAAAGCACTGTTACCGACAAAGAAGGCGGTCAGTATCTGACAGATATCAAGATGTATGCTGAGGACAGACAGGGACTTTTGATGGAGATGTCCCGTGTATTTACGGAAGAGAAGATAGATGTTAAGACTATGAATGTGCGCACAAGTAAGAAGAATACAGCCACGATTGAAGTTGGATTTATCGTACACGGCAGAGAGGAACTGGAGCGTGTAGTTAAGAAACTGCAGCAGTTATCAGGTGTGATCGATATTGAACGTACAGCTGGCTAATCCGACGGGAGGATAATGTATGAATTTTGGAATTATTGGAACGAATTTTATTTCTGACTGGTTTGTAAATGCAGGAAGGCACTGCGAAGGATTCTGTGTACAGGCAGTGTATTCCCGCACCATGGAGAAGGGAAGAACTTTCGCAGATAAGCATGGAATTCCAGATTGCTATGATTCACTGGAAGCACTTGCATCAGCAGATAATGTGGATGCAGTGTATATTGCAAGCCCGACAGCCTGTCATGCAGCACAGAGTATCCAGATGCTGAATGCAGGGAAACATGTACTCTGTGAGAAACCGGTAGCGTCTAACGAGAAGGAGCTCCAGGCAATGCTTGCAGCAGCAAAGGAACATGGTGTGGTCTTTATGGAGGCAATGAAGCTGGTGATCAATCCGGCATTTGATGCTATTATGGAGAATTTGCCAAAGCTTGGTAAGATCCGAAGAGTAACATTTCAGATGTGCCAGTATTCCAGCAGATATGATAAGTTTAAGAATGGAATCATTGAAAATGCATTCCGTCCGGAATTATCCAACGGAAGCCTGATGGATATCGGTGTCTACTGTGTACATCCGATGGTAAAGATCCTTGGAAAACCAGACCGTGTGATGGCATCCTGTGTGAAACTGCATAACGGTGTGGATGGCATGGGGACGATTCTTGCATCCTATGATGAACAGGGAGCACAGGCAGAACTGATCTATTCTAAGATCACAGATTCGCCGGTTCCAAGCCAGATTCAGGGAGAAGATGGCACGATGTATATGGAAAGCCTGCCTATCCTAACGAAGGTATGGATCAGATATCGGGATAAGAGCAGGGAAGATATTTCATTTGAACTGGAAGATCCTGATAATAATATGAATTATGAGATTGCAGAATTTATGCGCATTGCGGAAGCGAATGGATCCGCTGAAACACATAACCAATATTCGGTATGGGAGATGCAGGTTATGGATGAAGCGCGCCGTCAGATGGGAATTGTATTTCCGGCTGACAGAGTATAAGAGCGTATAGGTATAATATAGGCAGAGGGATAGAATATGACAGTAAAACAATTTCTGGCAGGTCCGATTGGGACAAACTGTTATTTATTGATCAATGAAAAAACAAAAGAAGCGGTTATCGTAGATCCGGCGTCCTGTCCGGATTATATGATGAATTATATCAAGACGGAAGAGATTAAATTGAAAGCAGTTCTGCTTACACATGCGCATTTTGACCATATTATGGGAATAGAAGATTTTCTGAAAGCATTTGATGTTCCGGTTTATGTCGGCAGAGAGGAACAGCCGTTACTGGCAGATGACAGACTGAATGCTTCATCTATGTACGGATATCATTGTGCATATACAGGAGCAAAAGCTTTGGAAGACGGACAGACAGTTGAATGTGCAGGAACAGAAATTCACGTGATCCATACACCGGGACATACAGTAGGCGGATGCTGCTATTATCTTCCGGAGGATGAAGCACTGTTTTGCGGAGACACTTTGTTTTGTGGTTCGATCGGAAGGACAGATCTTCCTACAGGAAGCAGCCGGGATCTGGCACATTCTATCAGAGAAAAGCTGATGATTCTGCCGGATGAGACAAAGCTGTATCCGGGGCATATGGATGAGTCTACGATTGGCTATGAAAAAGAGATTAATCCTTTTATCTAAAAAAATAACAGAATAGGAAAAGAATGATAGAGATAAAAAGTAAGAAAAATAAATTTACCTATAATGTATATCATGTCACGAAAGCTTTTTTCCCTGAGGAGGAGATCGTGCAGACTGTTGATGAAGAGCAAGAGCCGCTGGTATGGATGCAGTTACCGGGAGGAGCTTGCTTTTCCCTTGCAGAGAGAAGTCTGACGGGGACAGACAGAAAAATGACTCCTGAGGAAGAACAGACAGAAAAGAGGGAGGTGACCCGGGAGGTTTACCGCTTTCTTTCAAAGAAATGCGACAGGGAACTGGCGTGGGGGATGCTTACGGGAGTCAGACCGACGAAACTTGTGATGCAGAAACTGGAAGCCGGACTGGATCAGGTACAGATCAGGAAGTTCCTGGAGGAAGAATACTGTGTTACGAAAGAAAAGGCAGAACTTGCTTATGAGATTGCGTGCAGGGAAAAGGAGCAGCTTGGAAAGCTGAATGCCAGCGAAGGATTCAGCCTTTATGTCGGGATTCCGTTTTGTCCGAGTATCTGTTCCTACTGTTCTTTCAGTTCTTCTCCGGTCGGCGAGTGGAAAGATAAGATAGATGCCTATCTGGATGCACTGATCAAGGAACTGAAAGCACTTGGCAGGATGGCGGGAGAGCGGAAACCGGATACAGTGTATGTCGGTGGAGGAACTCCGACGACACTGGAGGCGGGACAGTTAGATCGCCTTCTCGGAACAATCCGGAACTGTTTTGATCTGTCTGAACTGAAAGAGTTTACAGTGGAGGCAGGCAGACCGGACAGCATTACGAGAGAAAAGCTGGAAGTGATCCGCAGATATCCGGTGACGAGAATTTCTGTCAATCCACAGACGATGCAGCAGAAGACACTGGATCTGGTCGGAAGAAAGCATACCGTTGAAGATGTAGAACGCATTTTTCACATGGCACGAGAGCTTGGATTTGATAACATCAATATGGATCTGATCGCAGGACTTCCGGGTGAGACAAGGGCGGATATGCAGGATACATTGAGAAGAATCAAAGCACTCGCCCCTGACAGTCTGACGGTGCATGCACTGGCGATTAAACGGGCAGCAAAATTCGGGCAGGAGGGCAGAACGATGGATCTGCATTCTGAGATTTCCGGGATGGTAGAGGATGCGGCTGAATGTGCAGAAGAGATGGGGTTAAAGCCGTATTATCTGTACCGTCAGAAAAATATTGCAGGAAATTTTGAGAATGTTGGTTATGCAGAGGTTGACAAAGCCGGAATTTACAATATACTTATTATGGAAGAAAAGCAGACCATCCTGGCAGCAGGAGCGGGAGCTTCGACCAAGCTCGTATTGCCGGAGAAGATTCAGACGGCAGGCGGAAAAAAGACGAATCTGATCCGCATCGAGAATGTGAAAAATATTATGGAATATATCCATCGTATTGATGAGATGATAGAGCGAAAAGGAGAATGGTTATGGCATTAAAGAGAAAACCGGTTACCGGAATGAAAGATATTCTTCCGGGCGAAATGGAGATCCGGGATTATGTGATCAGTCTGATCAAAGAGACATACAGAACATTTGGATTTTCATCCATTGAGACACCGTGCGTAGAACATATCGAGAATCTTTGCAGTAAGCAGGGTGGAGATAATGAAAAGCTGATCTTTAAGATCTTAAAGCGTGGTGAGAAGCTGAAGCTGGCAGAGGCAAAAGAAGAGGCGGATCTGGTAGACGGAGGACTCCGGTATGACCTGACTGTGCCGCTTTCCCGTTATTATGCGAACCACTCCAATGAGCTTCCGGCACCTTTTAAGGCACTTCAGATGGGAAATGTATGGCGTGCTGACCGTCCACAGAGAGGCCGGTTCCGTCAGTTTATGCAGTGCGATATTGATATCCTTGGCGAGCCGTCCAATCTGGCGGAGATCGAACTGATCCTTGCGACAACAGCACTTCTCGGAAAGCTGGATTTCAAGAATTTTACAATCCGTATCAATGATCGTCGTTTCCTGAAGGCAATGGCAGCTTACAGCGGATTTGCAGAGGAAGATTATGATAATGTCTTCATTACACTGGACAAGATGGATAAGATTGGTCTGGAAGGTGTTGCCGCAGAGCTGAAAGAAAATGGTTATGCGGAAGAGTCAGTTGAGAAATATCTGCAGTTATTCAAGGAGATCACGAATGATGTGGCAGGCGTGCGTTCCTGTAAGGAGAAGCTGGAGGGATTTCTTCCGGCAGAAGCAGCCGATTCACTTGAGATGATCATTACAAGTGTAGAGAGTGCAAAAGAGGCAGAGTTCCGTATGTTCTTTGACCCGACACTGGTACGTGGAATGTCCTACTATACAGGAACAATCTTTGAGATTTCCATGGATGAGTTTGGAGGTTCCGTCGGCGGAGGCGGTCGTTATGATAAGATGATCGGAAAGTTTACGGGTCAGGATACACCGGCAGTAGGATTTTCCATCGGATTTGAGCGGATTGTCATGCTGCTGATGGAACGTGGATACAAAGTGCCTACAAGTAAGGAAAAGAAAGCATTCCTGATCGAGAAAAATATGCCGCAGGAAGGCATGCTGAAAGTGCTGGCACTTGCAAAGAAAGAGCGTGAAAATGGCCGTCAGGTGATGATCGTGAATATGAAGAAAAATAAAAAGTTCCAGAAAGAGCAGCTTGCAGAGCAGGGATATACAGAGATCACAGAGTGCTACCGTGATTCTGTGGACAGCCTGTAAGACGGTAGAGCAGAGCGAAAAGAAAGAGCTGCGATAGAAAAAGCAGCAATAAAAAGCAGCGATAGACAGAACAGGAAGAAAGTAAAAAGGAAAGGATGAGATACAATGGCTGAATCAATGCAGGGGCTGAAGAGAACTCACCGTTGTGGCGAGTTGTCTGCAGTGAATGTCGGTGAGACAGTGACCATCATGGGATGGGTACAGAAGAACAGAAATAAAGGAGGTCTCGTATTCACAGATGTCAGAGACCGTTCCGGAATTATCCAGGTAGTCTGTGAGGAGGGGACGACAGAACCGGCTCTGATCGAGAAAGCGGCATCCCTCCGTTCAGAGTATGTTGTGGCGATCGTTGGTAAGGTCGCAAGACGTTCGGGAGCTGTAAATGATAAGATTGCAACAGGTGAGATCGAGGTGATCCCAAGTGAACTGAGGATTCTTTCCGAGGCAATGACTCCTCCGTTCCCGATTGAGGAAAATTCAAAGACAAAAGAAGAAATCCGTCTCAAATACCGTTATCTGGATTTAAGAAGACCGGATCTTCAGAGAAATCTTAAAATGAAGAGTCAGGTTATGACGCTGACCCGTCAGTATTTTGCAGAAGAAGGATTCCTTGAAGTGGAAACTCCGATGCTTGGAAAGACAACACCGGAAGGGGCAAGAGATTACCTTGTGCCAAGCCGTGTGCATCCGGGTTCTTTCTACGGTCTTCCACAGTCTCCGCAGCTTTACAAGCAGCTTCTGATGTGCTCTGGCGTGGATCGTTATATCCAGATTGCAAGATGTTTCCGTGATGAGGATCTTCGTGCAGACAGACAGCCGGAGTTTACGCAGATCGATATGGAGTTGTCCTTTGTAGATGTGGATGATGTGATCGATGTCAACGAAAGATATCTGAAGAAACTGTTCCGGGAAGTGCTGGATGTAGAGGTACAGCTTCCGATCCAGAGAATGACCTGGCAGGAAGCAATGGATCGTTTTGGATCAGATAAGCCGGATCTCAGATTTGGAATGGAACTGACGGATGTAAGTGAAGTGGTAAAGGACTGTGGTTTCGGTGTCTTTACAGCAGCACTGGAGAATGGTGGAAGTGTTCGTGGTATCAATGCCAAAGGACAGGGCGGCATGCCAAGAAAGAAGATCGACAAGCTGACAGCATTTGTAAAAGATTACGGTGCAAAAGGGCTGGCATATGTTGCCATTCAGGAAGACGGAACCGTGAAATCTTCTTTTGCCAAGTTTATGACAGAGGAGCAGATGCAGGCACTGATCGCAGCAATGAACGGAGAAGCAGGAGATCTGCTGTTATTTGCTGCTGATAAAAATAAAGTAGTATGGGATTCACTGGGAGCATTGCGTATAGAGCTTGCGAAGCAGCTTGAACTCCTTGATAAAAATGAATATCGTTTTGTATGGATCACAGAGTTCCCGCTTCTTGAGTGGAGCGAAGAGCAGAACCGTTTTGTTGCGATGCATCATCCATTTACGATGCCGATGGAAGAAGATCTTCAGTATATTCGTCCGGAATCCATGCCGGAATATGCCACGCTTT
>OLNR01002085.1_pt1 | contig 10187 bp, 5 predicted proteins | sample 1672231 | NCBI WGS metagenome assembly OLNR01 (sample SAMEA3136662, study PRJEB25190) | human gut metagenome
TCGCAGACGTAAACCGGCGCACCCAGAGCCAACCCCAGGCCCTTGCGCTGGCCGTTGGTGTAGCGCACCGCGCCGTGGTGGCGGCCCACCACCTTGCCGGTGGTATCGATAAAATCGCCGTCCGGGTAAAATTTGCCGGTGTATCGTTCCATAAAACCGACATAATCACCGTCCGGCACAAAGCAGATGTCCTGGCTGTCGTGCTTGTGGGCGTTGCAGAAGCCCGCCTTCTCGGCCAGCACACGGATGCTGGGCTTGTCCATGCCGCCTAAGGGAAACCTGGTGTGGGCCAGCTCGTCCTGGGTGAGGACATACAGCACGTAGCTCTGGTCTTTTTCACCGTACAGCGCCTTTTTCAGCAGCCAGCGGCCGGTGTCGGGGTCCTGCTCGATGCGGGCATAGTGGCCGGTAACGACATAATCCAGGCCGTGCTCCCGGGCGAAGGCCAGCATTTTATCAAACTTCATGTAGCGGTTGCAATCGATGCAGGGGTTGGGTGTTCCGCCCGCCTCATACGTAGCTATGAACTTTTTGATGACCTTCTCGCGGAATTCATCGGTGTAGTTGATGACCTCAAAGGGAATATCCAGCTGGAAAGCCACGTCGGCGGCGTCCTCCACATCTTTGGCTGAGCAGCAGGTGTGGAAGCCGCATTGGCCCAGGTCCTCATTCTGGTACAGGCGCATGGTAGCGCCCATGCAGCGGTAGCCCGCCTGCTTCATCAGGTAGGCAGCAACAGAGCTGTCCACGCCGCCGCTCATGGCGATCAGCGCGCCGGGTGTATTTTCCATAGGGAACCCTCCTAAATCATGCCAAAAAAGGGGCAGACATGGGTCTGCCCCTTGCATTATAGCAAATTATTCAGTTAGATGCAATCAGTCTGCAAACAACGGGGTGGACAGGTAGCGATCGCCAGTATCGGGCAGCAGGGCCACGATGGTCTTGCCGGCGTTCTCGGGGCGCTTGGCCAGCTCGATGGCCGCCCAGACAGCAGCGCCGGAGGATATGCCCACCAGGACACCCTCCTTGTGGCCGACCAGCTTGCCGGTGGTGAAAGCGTCCTCGTTGGCAACGGGGATGACCTCGTCGTAGATCCTGGTGTCCAGCACGTCGGGCACAAAGCCAGCGCCGATGCCCTGGATCTTGTGGGCGCCGGCAACACCCTTGCTCAGCACAGGAGAGGTGGCAGGCTCAACAGCCACAACCTTGACGTTGGGGTTCTGGCTCTTGAGGTAGTCGCCAACACCGGTCACGGTGCCGCCAGTGCCGACACCGGCAACGAATATATCGACTTTACCGTCGGTGTCCTCCCAGATCTCGGGGCCGGTGGTTGCCTTGTGGGCGGCGGGGTTGGCCGGATTGACGAACTGGCCGGGCACAAAGGCGTTGGGGATCTCCTTAGCCAGCTCGTCAGCCTTGGCGATGGCACCCTTCATGCCCTTGGCGCCGTCGGTCAGGACCAGCTCAGCGCCATAGGCCTTCATCAGCTGGCGGCGCTCCACGCTCATGGTCTCGGGCATGACGATGATGATGCGGTAACCGCGGGCAGCAGCCACGGAGGCCAGGCCGATGCCGGTGTTGCCGGAGGTAGGCTCGATGATGACAGAGCCGGGCTTGAGGGCGCCCTTGGCCTCGGCGTCATCGATCATGGCCTTGGCGATACGGTCCTTGACAGAGCCGGCCGGGTTGAAGTACTCCAGCTTAGCCAGGATCTTGGCCTGCAGGCCCTCGGCAGCCTCGATATGAGTGAGTTCCAGCAGCGGGGTATGGCCGATCAGCTGGTCAGCGGAAGTGTAGATTTTGCTCATGGTGGTGTCCTCCTAATTTATATAAGGTAATTGTTTATGTTATTGTACGTTCATAAAGGCTCCCTCTGCGAGGGTGACTCCCCACAGTGCGGGGAGATGTCGCGAAGCGACAGAGGGGGCCTATGGCTAAACGGCTGCTATCAACATCGAAACATGTAATTCGTTTTCATATATTCATACCTCACTTGTAGGTTGATTGGATTGTACCGCATAATTTCCTATTTGTCAATAGGGTTTGAGGGAATTTTTGCAGAAATATTTTGCCCGCCCCTGTTGCATTCCCATTTACCGACCTGTATAATAGGAATATAGAACAAAGGAGTACCACACATGATGATTTCAACGAAGGGCCGTTATGCGCTGCGGGTCATGGTCGATATTGCCGAGAACCAGCGCGATGGCTATATTCCCTTAAAGGAGATCGCCTATCGGCAGGACATCTCGGAAAAATATCTGGAGGCCATCGTAAAAGGGCTGGTGAAGGAGCGTTACCTCACCGGCCTGCGGGGCAAGTCCGGCGGTTATCGACTGACCCGTGCGCCCGAGGATTACACCGTGGGCGCCATCCTGCGCATTACCGAGGGCAGCCTGGCCCCCGTGGCCTGCCTGGAGCAGGAGCATGTGGACTGCCCCCGCATGGCGGACTGCCGCACCCTGCCCATGTGGCGCAAGCTGAACACGATGATCCAGGACTTTTTCGACGGCATCACCCTGGCCGACCTGATGGACACGGATCAGGTGGGGAACGATTACGTTATTTGATATTGAAAGGCTCCCTCTGCGAGACAGCCTCCCCCACCCGCTTCGCGGCCCCCTCCCAGAGGGGGCCTTTTTTATCGGCATCCAATCCCCCTTTTTTGTCTCATTTGACAGTTTTCGACTTTTATTTACCGGTTTCTATTGCTTTTTTGTCATATCGTATACTATAATAAGGTATAAAACTGTTAAATTTACCGCAAGAGAAACTGGGGTACTGAATGAGCGATAAACAACGGATCTTAATAGCTGACGATTCAGAGATGAACCGCGCCATCCTTACCGAAATGCTGGGCGAGGAATACGAGATCCTGGAAGCAGAAAACGGACAGCAGGCCATCGAAATGATCGAGAAAAACAGCGGCATTGATCTGCTGCTGCTGGACATCATGATGCCGGTAAAAGACGGCTTCGATGTGCTGACTGCCATGAATCAATATCACTGGATCGACGAACTGCCGGTCATCATGATCTCGGCCGAAAACGCCACCTCTTTCGTAGAGCGCGCCTACAATCTGGGCGCGACCGACTATATCAGCCGCCCCTTTGATATGGCGGTGGTGCACCGCCGTGTGGTCAACACCCTGATGCTGTACGGCAAGCAGAAGCGCCTGATGCAGCTGGTGGCCGACCAGATCTACGAAAACGAAAAATCCAACTCGCTGATGATTACCATCCTCAGCCATATTGTCGAGTTCCGCAATGGCGAGAGCGGCCTGCACGTGCTGCACATCCGCACCTTCACCGAGATGATCCTGCGCAAGCTCATCACGATGACCGACAAGTACCCGCTGACCGAGACGGAGATCAGCCTCATCTCCATGGCGTCCGCCCTGCACGACATCGGCAAGATCAACATTCCCGAAACCATCCTGAACAAGCCCGGCAAGCTCACGCAGGAAGAGTTCGAGATCATGAAGACCCACACCACCATCGGTGATAAGATTTTGCACGAGCTGCCGTTCGAGCAGGACGCGCCGCTGGTCAAAACCGCGCGTCAGATCTGCCACTGGCACCACGAGCGCTACGACGGCCGCGGCTACCCCAACGGGCTGAAGGGCGACGACATCCCCATCGGTGCCCAGGCCGTAGCGCTGGCCGACGTCTACGACGCCCTGACCAGCGAGCGCTGCTACAAAAAAGCCTTTGACCATGATACCGCGCTGCACATGATCTTAAACGGCGAGTGCGGCGCCTTCAATCCCCTGCTGATGGAGTGCCTGGTGGAGATCAGCGAGGATCTGCGCAGCAAACTGCACAGCGGCGCGGTGGACCACGACTACCTGGCCGAAGCCCAGCAGATCTCCGCCAAGGTGCTGCACAACAGCAACCTGCCCGAGCAGGACAACACCAGCCGTGCGCTGTCGGCATCCTCCATCAAGACGGATTTCTTCCTCCACCACACCCACTCGGTGCAGTTCGACTACAGCGCCGCCACCAATGTGCTGACCCTGTCGGACTACGCGGCGCGGCATCTGCATGGCCCCCAGACCCAGCAGCTGACCGAGGCGACCTCGCAGTATTTCTTCTCGCAGGATGATATGCGCAAGCTGCAAAAACTGTTGCATGCCACCACCCCGCAGAATCCCGAGGTGAAAATGCGCGCCCAGCTGCCGATGGACGGCAAGTACCGCTGGTTCCGCGTTTACGCCCGGGCCATCTGGTTGGACGATACCAACCCGGTCTATCTCGGCGCAGTGGGTGAATGTCACCCTGTGCAGAGCACAGAGCTGCCGGGCAAGGGCGAGAATGTCAACCTGGTCACCACCGAGGGCGTGCAGGCCATGATGCGCGGCATGGAACAGATCTTTGACGTAGTGCGCCTGGTGGATGTGAAAAAGAATACTGTATGGACTTTTGATGAAGCCGGCAAGTTGAAACCCACCAATCACCCCTGCCATGCGGTGTGGAACAAGAACCTGCCCTGCAGCAACTGTTCGTCCTTCCGCGCCTTTACCCAGCATAACCAGATCTCCAAGCTGGAGTTCAACGACGGCAAGGCCTATCAGGTGCTTTCCAAGTATATTGAGGTGGACGGCACCCCCTGCGTACTGGAACTGGTAAGTAAGCTGAAAGAAAACCCGCTGCTGACCGTGGACGGCCGCAACCTGCTGAGCAATAACATGAGCGCCTACAGCCAGGCCCTCTACCGCGACCCCCTGACCAACGCCTACAACCGCCGCTATTACACCGAGCAGAGCGAGGCTTTCGCCAATGCCGAGGGCGTAGCGATGATCGACGTGGACAATTTTAAGGCCGTCAACGACACCTACGGCCACCAGGCCGGCGACGAAACGCTGCGCCTGATCGTGCGCGGCATTATCGACTGCATCCGGAGCAGCGACATCCTCATCCGCTACGGCGGGGACGAGTTTTTGCTGTTCTTCCCCAGCATCCCCTCGGACATTTTTGCTTCCCGCCTGGAGGAGATTCGCCGCCGGGTGGAGAGCATCACCGTGCCGGGCTGCCCGAACTTCAAGCCCACCGTCAGCATTGGCGGCGTGTACGGTGCCCACCCGCTGGCCGATGCCATCCACCGTGCCGACCTGAAAATGTACGACGCCAAGCACGAGAGAAACCACGTGTCCGTGTCTATTTTACCCCCCCCACAACGGGATTTTGATGTAGAATAAGGAAGTTTACAAGGAGTATTCCCGATCATGACCCTGCAGGAATTTTACACCCGCATTGGCGGCAATTACGATGACACCCTCCGCCGCATCCCCAGCGAAGCCCTCGTGCGCAAGTTTGTGCTGAAGTACCCCAACGACCCCAGCTTTGGCCAGCTGAAAGACGCCCTGGCCGCCCAGGATTGGGAGACCGCGTTCCGGGCTTCCCACACGCTGAAGGGCGTGGCCCAGAATTTGGGGATGGAGCATCTGTATCAGGTATCCTCGGCCCTGTGCGAGGCTGTGCGCGGCTCCAAGCCCCTGACCGACCCTGCCCTGTGGCCTCCCGTAGAGGAGGCCCATGCCCAGGTGTTGGCAGCGATCCAGGAACTGTAAGCATCTATAAGGCTCCCTCTGCGAGGGTGACTCCCCACAGTGTGGGGAGATGCCGCGAAGCGACAGAGGAGTCTGGCCGCGTAAGTGGTGTCAGCGAAGCTGACTGAGGGAGAGACAATTATTTTAGGCTCTCTCCTCACCCGCTTCGCGGGAGCCCCCTCCCAGAGGGGGCCATTCCTCTCTGTCAGGAGTGTTGCCACGATGAATGCTGCAGAACGTCCCTGCCTTCTGCACCGGATCCTGGCCTTGGCGGCGGCGCTGTTGCTGCTGGGCAGCCTGTTCCTCTCCCCTGCCCTTGGCCTGCATGCGCAGGCTGAGGAGATTTCCTCTACCCAAAAGCTGCGGGTGGGTTACTATGCCTACACCGGCTTTAATATGATCGACGCTGACGGCAGCTACAGCGGCTACAGCTATGAGCTGCTGCAAAAAATTGCGCGATATCGCAACGTTATCTACGAATACGACGGTTACGACGGCGACGTGATGCAGATGCTGGAGGACGGCGAGATCGACGTGATCCCCAACCTGCGCATCACGCCTGACCGCGAGGATCGATTTGATTTTACCACCAGCCCTGTGGGCACCATCGCCAGCATGCTGACGGTGCGTGCTGGCAACCGCACCGTCATTGCCGGGGAGTACAGCACCTACAACGGCATGACGGTGGGCTTCTCCCACGACGGCAACGGCCGCAACCAGAGCTTTATTGAGTTTGCCGCCGACCATAACTTTACCTATACCACGGTGTTTTACGACACGGACGACGAGCTGGCCAAGGCCCTGCACAAAGGGGAAATCACCGCGGCACTGACCAACGCCAACCGCATTACCACCGATGAATGGGTGCTGGAAACCTTCGATGAAACGCCGTTTTATATGGCAGTGCGCAAGGGCGACACCCAAACACTGGCCCTGCTGAACGGCGCCCTGGCAGAGATGGACCGGCAGGAACCCTCCTGGCAGGTCGACCTGCACGAGAGGTACTCCAGCACCAGCCGCAGCTCCACGCTGGCCCTGACCGCGGAGGAGCAGGCCTACCTGTACGATACCAACGCAGGCGGCAAGGTGTGGGCGGTAGCCGTCAACCCCGACCGCTACCCCTACTCCTACAAAGACCAAAAAGGCAACTGGACAGGCATCTCGGTCAAGCTGTTCGACCTGCTGGCCCGGCGCGCGGGCATCTACTACCGACTGCTGGATGCCGACACCCGCGACGACTATATGGACCTGCTGCAGAACGGCAAGGCCGATCTGAGCCTGGCGTTCTTCAACGACCTGTCCCACGCCGAGCAGCTGGGCTACAAGCTCACTGACCCGTACCTTTCGGCGGGCTTCTCCTGGGTGCGGCTGCGCAGGGATACCGAGATGCAGACCATCGGCACGGTAGACCTGCTGGCCAAGGAGGCCACGGGCATCATCCTGCCCAGAAAAAACACCGTCTGCCAGACCTACCTCTCCTTTGCCGATTGCCTGACCGCCCTGCGCGCAGGTGAGATCGATGCCTATTACACCTACACCTACCAGGCCGAGCGCCTGCTGTACGATAACCTGCGCAACGACCTGACCACCGCCCTGACCGGCGGCACCGTGGATTTTGCCATCGGTGTCTCGCAGGATGTGGATGTGCAGCTGTTGAGCATCCTGAACAAGGGCGTCCACAGCCTGAGTGATGAGGAGATCGACGAAGCCACCCGCAGCTATACCACGCTGGCCGAGCAGCCTTTCTCTCTGGTGCGCCTGCTCTACCAATACCCGCTGGTCATGGTATTTTTGTGCGTATGCGCTGTGTCTGTGGCGGCCGGTGCCATCCTGCTGGTGCGGGCACGCAGCTTCCGCCTCAAGATGACCTCCGCCCTGCACAAGGCCGAGGAAGCCAGCCAAGCCAAGACCGAGTTCCTCTCCAATATGTCCCACGATATCCGCACCCCCATCAACGGCATTATGGGCATGCTGGATATTGCCGAAGCCAACTTTGACGACCAGGCCCGCGTGAAAGACTGCCTGGTCAAAATGCGCGGTGCGGCCAGCCACCTGCTGTCCCTCATCAACGATGTGCTGGACATGGCCAAGGTGGAAAGCGGCACCATGCAGATGCTGGACGCCGATTTTGACCTGCGCGAATTGCTGAACTCCTGCTGCGGCATCATCGAGGGGCAGCTCAACGACCGCGACGTGACCCTGACCAAGCAGATCGGCCCCTTCTGGCATCCCCGCCTGCGGGGCAGTGAGCTGCACATCCGCCAGGTGTTGTTAAACATTCTGTCCAACGCTGTCAAATACACTCCCGACAGCGGCACCATCAACTTCTATGCCCGCGAGACCCTGTTCGAGGAAGGGCTGGTACACCTGCGCATCGAGATTGCCGACACCGGCATCGGCATGAGCGAGGAATTTTTGCAGCACATCTTTGAGCCTTTCACTCAGGAGCAGCAGACCAGCCGCACTACCTACAAGGGCACCGGCCTGGGCATGGCCATCACCAAAAAGCTGGTGGACCAGATGCACGGCTCGCTGGATGTGGAAAGCACACCGGGGAAGGGTTCCACCTTCACCGTGCGCCTGAGTCTGCCCCTGGCCGAGACCGCCTACGACACCCCCGAGGAGGAGCCGCCCGCCGACCTGCACGGCCTGCACCTGCTGATGGCTGAGGACAACGAGCTGAACCGGGAGATCGCCGTGACCCTGCTGGAAGAACGGGGTGCCGCCATCACCACCGCCGAGAACGGCCGCGAGGCTGTGGAGTTGTTCCAGAACGCGCCCCAGGGCACCTTTGACGCCGTGCTAATGGACGTGATGATGCCCGAGATGAACGGCCTGGAGGCTACCCGCGCCATCCGCGCCTTCGAGCATTGCCCGCCGGAGAGCGGCATCCCCATTATCGCCATGACCGCCAACGTTTTTGCCGACGATGTGAAAGCCTGCCTGGAAGCGGGCATGAACTCCCACGTAGGAAAACCGCTGGATATGCAGGTATTGGCGGCGGAGATCTGCCGCCAGATGCGGCGTCACACCGCCCTGCTGGAGAGCGCAGACTTTACAAAATTAGGAAATTAAAAAGTTGGCGCTTTCCTATTGCAATCTGGCATCTGACAAGCGTATAATAAGTTGATTATTGTTGTAATCAGCGCCGCACAATTCCCGCCGTCTCGGCGCTAAGGATTGTGCGGCATTGTCTTTATGTGTAGAGGGAGGATGTATCATGGCAACGAAGTATATTTTTGTTACCGGCGGCGTCGTTTCCGGGTTGGGCAAGGGCATTACCGCCGCCAGCCTGGGCCGCCCGCTGAAGACCCGCGGCCTGAAAGTGGCAAGCCAGAAGCTGGATCCGTATATCAACGTGGATCCCGGCACGATGAGCCCGCTGCAGCACGGCGAGGTCTTTGTGACTGACGACGGCACCGAGACCGACCTGGACCTGGGCCATTACGAGCGTTTTACCGATGAAAACCTGAACAAATACTCCAATCTGACTACCGGCAAGGTCTACTGGAATGTGCTGAACAAAGAGCGCCAGGGTGCCTACCTGGGCCAGACTGTCCAGATCATCCCCCACATCACCAACGAGATCAAGAGCTACATCTACAACCTGGCCAAGAGCACCGAGGCCGACGTTGTCATCACCGAGATCGGCGGCACCACCGGCGACATCGAGAGCCAGCCCTTCCTGGAGGCCATCCGCCAGGTGGGCATTGAGCAGGGCCCCGAGAACTGCTGCTACATCCACGTGGTGCTGGTTCCCTATATTTCCGGTTCCGACGAGTACAAGTCCAAGCCGGCCCAGCACTCCTGCAAGGAGCTGCAGGGCATGGGTATCGCCCCCAATGTCATCGTGCTGCGTGCCGACGGCCCTGTTGGCAGTGACATCAAGCGCAAGATCAGCATGTTCTGCAATGTCCGCCCGGACTGCGTTATTGAGAACCTGACCATGCCCAGCCTGTACGAGTGCCCGCTGATGCTGGAGGCCGCCGGCCTGACCAATGTGGTGGCCCGCCAGCTGCACCTGCAGACCCCGCCCACCGACCTGACTGAGTGGAAGGAACTGATCAGCCGCATTGCCACCCGCAGCCGCAACTGCAAGATTGCCCTGGTGGGCAAGTACGTTAAGCTGCACGATGCCTACCTGAGCGTGATGGAGAGCCTGTACCACGCCGGCTTCGAGAACGAGAGCAAGGTCGAGATCAAGTGGGTGGACAGCGAGACTCTGGTGGACCAGGACCGCTGCGCCGAAGAATTTGCCGATGTGGACGGCATCATCGTGCCCGGCGGCTTCGGCGACCGCGGCATCGAGGGTATGATCCAGGCCGCCCAGTACGCCCGTGAGAACCGTATGCCCTACTTTGGCATCTGCCTGGGCATGCAGATCATGGTGATGGAGTACGCCCGCAACGTGCTGGGCTACGCCGATGCCAACTCCAGCGAGTTTGCCCCCGAGGGCCAGCACAATGTAATTGACCTGATGCCGGACCAGCAGGGCGTGGAAACCAAGGGCGGCACGATGCGCCTGGGCAAGTACCCCTGCACCATCACCCCCGGCACCAAGATGGCCGAGTGCTACGGCACGCTGGAGATCGACGAGCGCCACCGCCACCGCTATGAGTTCAACAACGAGTTCCGCGCC
>OLNR01002089.1_pt1 | contig 10157 bp, 10 predicted proteins | sample 1672231 | NCBI WGS metagenome assembly OLNR01 (sample SAMEA3136662, study PRJEB25190) | human gut metagenome
AAGATATCAAAGCTAAATATGAAGGTGGAGTACTTCGTTTATCAGTTCCTAAATCAGATATGAAACAAATTGAAAACACAAGTACAATTATGATTGAATAAAAGATGTAAGGGTGAAATCTTCAAAAGATTTCATCTTTTTTTGTTTATAGGATATATTAAAGAAAATAAATTTTAAGAGGTGACGAAAATGTTATCGTCAAAAAGAGTCGTCCTTCCCTTAGTGGGAAGTTTCTTTTTGCCAGGAAAAGCAAAAGAAACAATTGAAGAAATAGAAGATCAAGAACTTGCACAAATTGCTTGGGCTGAGTATTATTTCTTTTCTGCAAAAGCCAAAGAATGTGTAGAAATCGTAGAAAAATACTTAAATCATGAAGATGTTATATTACGCTTATCGGCAGACATGTTCTATACATTTTCTAATTTAACTTTAGGAGATGCCTTTGCTGCACAATATGCCAGAGAAGACGTTTATCGATGTTTCGAAAAAATAATGAAAGAAAATACCCCTATAGAAGAAAAAGCTTCTTGTGTATTTGCTTATTATGCTATTAGTATTTTTATACATATTCCCCCTCAAGAAGAAATACCACCTTTAGAACAATATATTTCCTATTTAACACTTGAGGTTGAATCAGGGGATAGTATTGATAATGTTAAACAAAAAATTCAAGATAAAAAAGGTTTTCCCCCTGATCAACAATAACTCTATTTTAATGATCAACTTCTAGAAGACGGAAGAACATTAGCTGATTATAATATCCAAAAAGAAAGTAAACTGTGTTTATTATTAAGGATGATAAAAGAACCAATTTCTAATTTAAAAGAAGGTCAATATGAAGAAAATAAAACAATTCAACTTACTTCTAAAACAATAGGGGCAACAATCTATTATACGAAGGATGTAAGCATGCCAAGTAAAACAACCGGTATAAAATACACAGAGCCAATAAATCTTATAGGAGTAAGGCAAAAATACATCTATTACAATTAAAGCTATAGCTACTAAAGAAGGAATGCAAAAGAGTCAAGTAAGTACATTTGTTTATACAATAAGTATTCCTGCTGCTGATTATAGTCGAGTTAATGAAGCTATTTCTAGGGTAAATTCTATAGATAAAGAATTATATGAAAATTATAATAAAGTAGAAAAAGCGCTTTATCAAATTGATTGGAACAAAAGTAAACAAGAACAAGCAATAGTAGATAGCTATGCAGATACTATTAATAAAGCGATTGAAGGACTTGCAAAGAAAAATAAAGATTATAAAGTTACTGAAGGCGAAACTTTTGTTAAAGAAAGTGGAAAAGATATTTCAATAAGAATAGATCATGAATATACAGAAAATGTAAAAGTAGATGATCAAGAAGTTGATAAAGTACATTATAAAGTAACAAAAGGTTCTACGATCATTACTTTTGGTGATATGTATTTAAATATACTTGCTGTAGGAACACATCATGTAAAAGTAACATTTGAAGATGGTATAGCTACAACAACTTTACTCATCAAAGAACAAACAAAAGATGATAATAATTGGAAAGATTCAACATCAAATAATCAAGAAACAGTAAAACCAACTATAAATGAAGAAACAAAGACAACGGTAAAAGCTGAAAATAAAGAAGAAGTTAAAAAAGTAAAAACAGGTGATGATGAAAATATTATAGGTGTTGTTTTATTATTGATAGGAAGTTTAGTTGTTTTAACTTATATTAAAAAAAAGAGAATTGAATAAAATAAATGATGGCAACTCGAATGAGTTGCTTTTTATATAAATATTTGACATTTATAAAGTTATCTATTAAAATAGTTCAAAAATGAACTATCTAAAAATGAAGGAAGTGATAATATGAATATTGATTTTGCTAGAAAATTAGAACTTGCTTATCATCAACAATGTAAAAATCTATGTAATGAATTTCATCTAAAGCAAACAGGGTTTGATATTTTGATGTTTTTGGGAAATAACCCCCAATATAAACATGCTAAAGATATTGTGGAAATAAGAAAAATCAAAGCAAACCTTGTTTCAATTCATGTGGATCAGTTAGTTGATCAAGGATATTTATCTAGGATAGATGTTCCAGGAGATCGAAGAAAAGTTGAATTAGTTTTGAATAAAAAAGCGAATGATGTTATAAAAAAAGGAAAAGCGTTTCAAAACCATTTCTTTTCTTCACTTTTTTCAGATATTGATGAAAAGCATCAAAAGATATTTAAAGAAACATTAGAACTTATGGAAAAAAATATAGATTGTTTATTGGAGGAAAAATAAATTGGAAACAAATATTTTATTTATTATTCTTGTAACCTTTTTTGCTGGAATGGGAGCAGGTCTAGGAACAGGTTTTGCAGGAATGTCAGCGGCTGCTGTTATTAGCCCAATGCTCATTGCTTTTTTGAAAATGGACCCTTATATGGCAGTAGGTATTGCTTTGTCATCAGATGTCCTTGCCAGTGCGGTTTCAGCTTATACTTATGGAAAAAATAAAAATTTAGATATTAGAAATGGTTTATTGATGATGGTAAGTGTACTTATTTTTACGGTAGTAGGTAGTTATGCGGCAAGTCTTTTACCATCTTCAACAATGGGAAGTTTTTCAGTTTTTATGACTTTTATTTTAGGAGTTAAATTTATTGTTAGACCAGTAATGACAACGAAAGAAGCGATGAATAATGTTTCTTCTAAAAAAAGAGCAATCCAATCTATAATTTGTGGAACTTGTATAGGTTTTATTTGTGGTTTTGTTGGAGCAGGTGGAGGCATGATGATGCTTCTTATCTTAACAACAGTCATGGGATATGAACTTAAAACGGCAGTAGGTACGAGTGTTTTTATTATGACCTTTACAGCCCTTACTGGAGCTATTTCACATTTTATGATTGGTGGGTTTCCTAATTTAACAGTATGGATTTTATGTATTCTCTTTACTCTTATTTGGGCAAGAATTGCTGCTTTATTTGCGAATAAAGCAACTCCTAAAACCTTAAATAGAGCAACAGGAATTGTTCTTGTTGTTCTAGGGATTGTTATCTTTTTATTTTCATAAACTAAAATTGAGGAATGAATCCTCAATTTTTTGTGCGACAGGCAGTCGCTTATATGTCATGTTTACAGGAACATGAAATTTTCTATTTACAAATGATTGTTCAAGATAGTTAGCTATAAACTTGAAATGCGTCATGGAAGCTAGAAATCCTGTAGACGAAATATCAGGCCGAAACAAAATGTGAACTGAAGGTGCGGCTGATGTTAGTATAAAAACTGTACAAGTTAAATGGAAGAATTAAACATCATTTGGTACAATGTCATAAGTAAAAAAAGAAATAGAGAAAGACTATGACAAAACCAGTATTTGATGATGAATTTAAATAAGGAGTTGTAGATTATGCTAACCAACATCCTGAAGAATCCAAAGTTTCTATTGCTAAAAGATTTGGTATTGCAGACAGTACAATTCATAAATGGATAAAAGATGCAAACAACAATGGCAATAAAATTGAATCTCGAGGATCCGGTAATTTTTCTAGTGATGAGGCTAAAGAAATTGCAAGATTAAGAAAGAAATTAAAAGATACACAGGATGCGTTAGAAGTGTTAAAAAAGGCTATTGGCATACTGGGAAAATAAACAAAAAAGATATTTATAAAGCAGTTAAGGAAAAAAAGCAAAAAGATTCTACTGTTTCTATTTCTAGTGTGCTGAAAAAATTAGATGTAAGCAGATTAGGATTCTATGATTATTTGAAAAGAGTTCCAAGCAAAACCAAATTAAGAAAAGAAAGAATTACAAAAGAAATCAAGAAAATCCATTGTTATCTGAAAAATATGAGGATTATCATGCAATTTGTGCATTTGCATATATTCTTGAAAGATATTTATGTAAAGAACAACTGTCAGAAAAAATATATTGTTTATCACAAAGAAATTTAGAATTATTAAAGAGAAATGAAAAAATATTTGATGAAATAGTTAAAAATTCATATAAAAATTGATAAGTCAAAAGAGTTACTTAAGACAAAATAGAGAAAGAAGAAATCCGAGAATAAACAGCTAAAATAGATATTGTATATTTTAGCTATTTCATTTATTATATTAGTACTATGTGTTTGGAGGTCTTATATGAAGATAACATTATTGTCAAAACCAGGTTTTTCAGGGAATATGCTGGTTCGTAAAATAGAAGAAGTAGCTAAAAGTCAATTAATGGATATTGAAGTGTTTTTAAATGAGCATTTACAAGAGGCCGATGTGGTTTTACTTACACCACAAAGATGTGAAGATTTAAAGGAAATTAAAAAGGTGGTTAAAGTGCCAGTAGGCGTAATTTCTTTAAAAGATTATGGTTTGTTAGATGGAAGTAGTATTATAAAATATGCAAAACAGTTGATTCAAAAATAGAGTCAACTGTTTTTTTATGACATTTGTCATATTTACATAGATGACAAAAATCATTAAAATTAAATAAAGGGAGAATAGGAGGAAAAAGCATGTCTTTTTATAAAAATAAAGCTTTAAAAATAACATGTATTGTAAGCCTTATTATGATTTGTTTTGTCTATCACCATTATTTAAACACTGATACTAAACAAATAAAATTTGGAGCAACTTATATGACAATGAATAATACCTTCTATAAAGCTGTAAATAATGAAATAGAAAATGTTGTTAATAATCATGGGGATGTTTTATATACCAGAGATCCAGCTTTGGATCCTAAAAAACAAAATGAACAAATCAAAGACCTTGTTTCTTTAGGAATCGATGTTTTAATTATTAATCCTGTTGAATCTTCGAGTATTAATAAAACATTAAAAAAAGTCAAAAAAGCAGGAATTAAAATTATTGTAGTCGATGCTCCTATTAGTGATGATCAAATTGCAGATTGTACAGTTGTTTCAGATAATTATGATGCAGGAGTACAGTGTGCTAAAGATATGATGCAACGCTTTGATCATGCACGTATTGCTTTACTTGAACATTCTAAAGCCTTATCAGCGGTTGATCGTATCAACGGCTTTAAAGATACAGTTGCTTTAAATGAGAATTATCAAATAGTAGGAAGTGAAGATTGTTTAGGACAAACGGAACTTGCTTTACCTGCTTTAAATAAAATTATTCAACAAGGAATTGATTTTGATGTTGTCTTTTGTTTGAATGATCCAACGGCTTTAGGAGCACTGGCTTCTATAAAAGAAAATGATTTAGGGCATGATGTTTTTATTTATGGAGTTGATGGTTCACCAAATATTAAGAAATTGGTGGCAGAAACGAAAGCAATTGTGGGGACATCTTCACAATCACCTACTTCTTTAGGAAAAGAAACAATCAAGGTGGCTTATAAGATGTTACATCATAAAAAGTATAAACGCTCAATTATTGTTCCAACAAAATTGATTACCAAAGAAAATATAGAAGAATATGATATAACGGGGTGGCAATAATGAATCATCTTACAAGAGAATATGTTACAAAGTTAAAAGATTCATTATTGTTTATTAATGCGGTTGTTATTATCTATAATGCTTCTTTATTTTTACTTTCTACCAAATATATTTCAGTACATTATTATGCACGTGATTTCTTAAATAAAGTATCTTATATTACTAGAACACCACAAAATATCTTTTTTGAATCTATTTTTCTTTTTATCATTATTGTTTTATTAATGAAATTAAGAGAAAAAGATAATTTAAAAATGGCGAATGGTCTTGTTTATATCGAAATTATTCTTTCATTTTTATTAATTATTCGTTTAAATGGTTCCTATAATGGAATTTTACTCTTTGTTTTTGCTGATTTACTTTATAATATGAGAAATATTAAACATATGGCTTTACTTTTATTAATTGCCTTTGGTTTATTATTGATTTCAGATTTTAATATTTTATCAAATATTATACATATGCCAAGCATTGAATCTTATTTATCATTTTATCCAAATTCAAGTCGTACATTTATGTTATTTGCTAAAAATATTTTAGCTTCATTAAATGTTGTTGTTTTTATTCTTTATCTTATTTGCCAAGTTTTAGTTCAACAAGAAGAAACAAAGAAAATCAGTAAAGAACTTCAACTTGCTTCAAAAGTCAATGATGAATTAAAAACGTATTCTGCTTTATCTGAAAAAATGGCAAAAGATAAAGAAAGAAAAAGAATTTCAAGAGAGATACATGATACTTTAGGGCATGCCTTAACAGGTATTTCGGCGGGAATTGATGCTTGTATTGCTTTGATTGATATTGATCCACAGAAGTCAAAAGAACAACTTTTGGTAATTAGTAATGTTGTTCGTGAAAGTATTAAAGATGTTCGCCGTTCTTTATATAAGTTAAGACCGGGAGCACTTGATCAAAGAACTTTAAAAGATGGTTTGATTAAAATGATTGAGGAATTTCAAAGTGTTTCTCATTTAAATGTTGACTTGTATTATGAATGGGAAAATGTTGATTTTGAAAATACGAAAGAAGATATTATTTTTAGAATTATTCAAGAAACGATGACAAACGCTTTAAGACATGGACATGCTTCTCATATTGAAATTCATCTTTTTGACGAAGAGGAAAAATATATGATTATTATGCAAGATAATGGAAGTGGCTGTAAGGAAATACATTATGGATATGGCTTGAAACAAATGCATGAACGTGTTGCCATATTAAATGGAACGATATATTTTTATAGTGAAGAAGGATTTAGAACAGTTGTAGAAATACCAAAAATAGGAGGAAAAAAAGATGATTAAAGTGATGATTGCAGATGACCAAGAACTTATTAGACAGTCTTTACAAATTGTTTTATCAACACATGAAGATTTAAAAATCGTAGATGCTGTTGAAAATGGTTTTGCAGTTCTTGAGAGTATAAAAAAAGAAAGGCCAGATGTCATTTTAATGGATATTCGTATGCCAGAAATGGACGGTGTTTATTGTACAAAGGCGGTCAAAGAAAAATATCCAGATATTAAAATCATTATCCTTACCACTTTTGATGATGATGAATTTGTCTTTAGTGCTTTAAAATATGGAGCAAGCGGTTATTTATTAAAAGGCGTCAGCATGGATGAACTTTATCATGCCATTTGTACAGTTTATAATGGTGGAGCGATGATCAATCCTGATATTGCGACAAAAGTATTTAAACTTTTTTCCAAGATGTCTATGAGTAATTATGCTATCCAAGTCGATGATTCTTTATCAAAAGATTTGACACAGGCTGAATTGAAAGTCATTCAACAAGTTGGTTTTGGTTTATCTAATAAAGAAATTGCTCAAAAACTTTATTTATCAGAAGGAACTGTGCGTAATTATGTTAGCATTGTTTTGTCAAAATTAGAATTACGTGATCGTACGCAACTTGCCATCTGGGCTGTTCAAACAGGAGTCACAATGCAAGAATTTGGTGACGATAATGACTAGAATAAAAAAGGGTATTCTTACATTAGTAAGTCTTTCTTTAGTTCTTATTTATTGTTTGATCAATGATCCAAGTCGTGATATTACTCTTACTTTAGGACTTTATGCAGGAAGTAGTTGGGATGTGCCTAATGGGGAAAGTTATCAAGTTATTGATCAAGCAATCAAGAAATTTGAAAAGAAATACCCCAATGTTCATATTGAATATAAAAGTGGAATTATAAAAGATGATTATTCTTCATGGCTTGCTAATGAAATTACCAAAGGAACAATACCTGATGTGTTTATGGTACTTCCTGATGATTTTAATACGTTATCTTCTATTGGTATTTTGAAGAATTTAGATCGACTTATTAAAGAAGAACGAATAGATACTTCTCTTTTTTATCAAAGTGCTTTATTTGCTGGAAATAATGGAAGTCAATATGCACTTCCTTATGAAATCAATCCAACAATTATGTGTATCAATCATGATTTACTTACCAAAGAAGGTATTGCTATTCCTTCAAGTAATTGGACTATTGATGATTTTTATAATATTAGTAATCAAGTTACAAAGGATACAAATAATGATGGTGTCATCGATCAATATGGCTGTTATGGCTTTGATTGGCAAGATGTTCTTGATTGTTACGGGTTACAAGTTTTTAAAGAAGATAATTGTCATCTTGATAAAAAAGAAGTCAAGGAAGCGTTTTTATATTTGACAAAACTTAAAGCTTTATCAAATGGCTATCAAGTTTCATCAGAAGATTTTGATCAAGGGAAAGTCGCTTTTTGTCCTTTGACCTTTGCTCAATATCGTACCTACCAACCTTATCCTTATCGTATTAGTAAATATACATCTTTTAAATGGAGTTGTATTTCAATGCCGGGGACAAAATCAAATACGATTACAACACATTTAGACACTTCGTTAATAGGAATGTCTTCACAAACAAAGCATCAAGAAATAGCGTGGGAATTTTTAAAAATGTTGACGATGGATGAAGATATTCAACAATCCCTACTTGATAATTCGAAGGGAGCCTCTCCTTTAAAGAAGGTCATGTTATCAAAGAAAACAAAGGAAATCTTAGTAAAAGATACAGTTTCCTATGCTTCTTTAGATTCAGATGTTTTAAATAAGATTTTAGAAAACACGTTAGTAGAACCAAAGTTTAAAGAATATGAAAATATTCTAGAAAAAGCAGATTATTTGATTAATCAAAGTATTGATCAAGGAACGATTGATAATGATCTTAATAAGATACAGAAGAAATTAGAAAATGAATTGAAATAGATAGCTTTTGGCTATCTTTTTTATTTATGACAAATGTCATAGTAGGAATGATATTTGTCAATTTTTTTATGATTTTTGTCACTTAAAAGTCATGATTGAAGACACGTTGCAAGTGCTTTCATATTTGGTATTCTATAGGTGCAAGGAGGGAAGGACATGAAATATTTAGTATTGGTAAGTCATGGTGAATTTGCAGCTGGTTTAAAAACATCATTAATGATGTTGGCAGGACAAAGAGATGATGTGATTGCTTCAGGTTTACCTGATGGAAAGACAGCAGATGAATTTGCGGAAATCTTTAAAGAAAGTGTTAAGGACATTCATGAAGATGATGAAATTGTTTTATTAGCGGATATTGTAGGAGGGTCACCACTTACAACTGCTTTAAATGTTTTAGCTGAAAAAGGTTTAATGGAAAAGACAACAACAATTGGTGGGATGAATTTACCTTTAGCCCTTACTTCAGTATTAATGAAAGATACTTTACAAGGGGATTCCTTTGTACAAGCTGTCTTAAGTGAAGCAACAACAGCTTTACAAGAATTTAAAGTCGTAGAAGACGACGAAGATGATATTTAAGGAGGAAGAAAGATGTCAGTATCATTTATTAGAATTGATGATCGTATGATTCACGGTCAAACATGTACACGTTGGGCAAGAGAATACCCATGCGATGGTTTGGTGGCTGTAAACGATAAAGCAGCAAATAATTCAGTATTAAAAGCAGCTTACAAATCAGCCAGTGGAAAGAAAACATTTGTATGGACAATGGATGCTTGGCAAAAGAAAAGTCAAAAGGTTTTAGATAGTCAAGATCAATATTTCTTAATTACTAAAAACCTAGTGGATATGAAAGAATTGTTAGTAGACGATGGATTCGTACCTAACGATGTTAAAACTGTAGTTATCGGACCATGTAATGATCGTCCAGGAGCTACAAAATTAGGTCAAAACCAGTCAATTACTCAAGAAGAAGCTGAAGCATGTGAAGCTTTGACAAACGCTGGTTATACAGTATTGTTTGCGTTATTAAAAGAAACTGCAATCGGTACTTGGGACAAATTTAGATCTAAATTTGGTTACTAATAGTGGGATTAGTAAACAGATTGAGATAAATAAAAGAAAAAGGAGAGATTTATAATGAGTTGGTTACAAGCAATTTTAATCGGACTTATGAGTTGTACAGCAGCTAGTACTATCGCTTGCTTAGGTACAACAGTAGGTAACTACACTTTGAACCGTCCTTTGGTTGCATCATTATTCGTAGGTTTGATCCTAGGTGATGTATCTGGATGTATTCAAATTGGTATTCCAATGCAGGTAATGTGGATCGCATTGGTTACACCTGGTGGAACAGTCGCATCTGACTTACGTGCCGTAAGTTACATTGGTATTCCATTGGCTTATGTTGGAGCAAAAGCCGCTGGTATGGATTTTGGAGGAAATGATGCTCAAGG
>OLNR01002090.1_pt1 | contig 10155 bp, 9 predicted proteins | sample 1672231 | NCBI WGS metagenome assembly OLNR01 (sample SAMEA3136662, study PRJEB25190) | human gut metagenome
TAAGGTATAATGAAATGGAGCAGTTCTGGGGAAAAACAGGGCTGCTTCTTTCTTATCTATGTGACCTTACATTTATCTTACATTTGCGGTTTTGGGAGGAATTGCATGGTAACCTGTGGTAAAATATGCGGATAAGGAGGAATGGGGAAATGTATCGAATCCTGATTATAGAAGATGATTTTACGATGGCAGAAGCCATGAAAAAACAGATTGAATCATGGGGCAATGAAGTGCGTCTGGTATCGGATTTTCAGAATGTGATTCATGAATTTATAGAATATGATCCACACATGGTGCTGATTGATATTATGCTTCCGTTTTTTAACGGTTATCACTGGTGTAGCGAGATACGGAGGATTTCCAATGTTCCGGTAATCTTCATTTCTTCAGCATCTGATAATATGAATATTATTATGGCAATGAATATGGGGGCAGATGATTTTATTCCGAAGCCGGTGGATCTGAATGTAATGATCGCAAAGATCCAGGCGGTACTCCGAAGAACCTATGACAGAAGTAATCAGGTGCCGGTGCTGGAATGCGGAGGAGCAGTATTGAATCTGAATGATACGACGCTGAATTGGAATGATCAGAAGATTGAACTGACGCGGAACGAATTTCGTATTTTGAAGACCTTGATGGAGAATCGTGGCAAGATTGTCAGTAGAGATACGCTTATGACAAGGCTTTGGGAAGATGACTGTTATGTAGAAGAGAATACTTTGACTGTAAATGTAACCAGACTTCGTAAGAAATTAGAACAGGCGGGTCTGAAAGATTTTATCACGACCAGAGTGGGACACGGATATCTGATTGAACTGCCGGAGGAACATGAGTGATGAAAAAGGAACGGATAGGAGAACTGCTGAGATGGTATATGCGCGAGCATAAGCGGTGGATCTGGTTGGTTATATTACTGGGTGTGATCTATGGAAGCGTGTTTTATCTGTATAATGTTCCGGTAGAAGCGGCGGCGTATGGAACGGTACTTGGTGTGACCTTTCTTCTGGTTATGAATGTGTTATGGTTCTGGAAGTTCTGCAGAAAGCACCGGAAGAGAATGGAATTGATACCAGGAATTGAGTATGCATACCGAGATATGCCGGAGGCAGATACATTGGCAGAAAAAGATTACCAGCAGATGGTTATGGATCTTGGAAAGAGTTGCTATGAACACCTTGTGGAACTGGAGAATCAGGAGCAGGAGAGCAAAGAGTATTATACAATCTGGGTACATCAGATTAAGACGCCGATTGCTGTGATGCGGATGATTCTGCAGGAGGAAGATACCAGACAGAACAGAGAGCTTTTGGCAGAGCTGTTTCGGATTGAACAATATGCGGAAATGGCACTGTCCTACATTCGTCTGGAAAGCCGTGAGTCGGATTTTGTAATAAAAGAATATAATCTGGACGATATCATACGACAGGCAATCCACAGGTATGCGCCACAGTTTATTCGGAGAAAATTGCGTCTGGTGTACGAGCCGACAGAAGTAAAAGTATTGACGGATGAAAAGTGGCTGTTATTTATATTAAATCAGATTATCAGCAATGCGGTAAAATATAAAAAAGAAGATCCACAGATATCCTTTGAGGCAAGACAATCAACGAATCAGATATTTTTAGAGATTCGGGATAATGGAATTGGAATTGCAGCAAAAGATTTGCCAAGAGTGACAGATAAAGGTTATACTGGAACTACAGGAAGAAACTATGAGAAATCAACCGGGATGGGATTATATTTGTGTAAGAAGCTTTGTGACAAATTGCAGTTAAGTTTCAAGATTGAGTCAAAAGAAGAAGAATACACGATTGTTACCATTGGTTTTCCAAGAAGCTCGATGATTTTTCTAAATGAATGATCCAACAGGAGGTTTACAATGTTTGCAGATTACCATGTACATTCATATTTTAGTGAAGATACAGATTTTCCAATGGAGCTGGAGATTCAGAAAGCCATTGAATTAGGAATGGATGAACTATGTTTTACAGAACATTCTGACTATGATGTACCGACAGTAGTCAATTGTGATTATGATGCTTATTTTAAAGAAATGGAAGAAATGAAAGAAAAATATAAAGGGCAGATCACATTAAAGACAGGAATCGAATTTGGAATTCAGGTACATACAACAAAAGCGTATGAGGAAACATTTGGACAGTATCCGTTTGATTTTGTAATCTTTTCCTGCCATCAGGTAGAGAATAAAGAGTACTGGAGACAGGAGCCGCAGAAAGGGAAGACTCAGTTAGAATATAATCGAAGATACTATCAGGAAATTTTAGACGTTGTAAAGGCATATAAAGATTACAGTATTCTGGGACATCTCGATGTAATCAAAAGATACGATCTGAATGGTGAAATTGAGCTTGAAAAAATTAAAGATTTGATTGAACAGATCTTTGAAGTTGTGATCGCAGATGGAAAAGGAATTGAATTGAATACCTCAAGTCGTGCTTATCATCTGAAAAGTCTGATGCCGTCAAGGGAAATCTTAGAGCTTTATCATGATATGGGTGGAAAGATTATTACGATCGGATCTGATGCACATAATGCGGACCGTGTTGGAGACAGGGTTATGGAATCGCAGAAGATACTGAAAGAAATTGGATTTAATGGAATCTATACGTTTGATCAGATGAAACCAAAATTTCATGAATTTAAATTTTAGAAATATAATATAAAACGCTGGGACCAATGATTATTTGGACCAGCGTTTTATATTATATTTTTATTCTTAGATGATCAATGATTTAAAAGCAGATTATTTATCTAATAAGATCAGTGCCATAAATACAAGATCTTCATCTCCAATATTCTCAATGGCATGTCCGGCACCATCACTTGTAAATGTAGTGTCTCCAGCGTGTACTTCATACTTTGTACCATTATCGTTGTAAAGACCAGTTCCCTGAAGAATATGATAAGCTTCCCCTTCATTTTCATGAGTATGATAAGCAAGGGCACATCCTGGTGGTACGATGACTTTTCCGTAGAGGCGGCTGCTGTCTTTCATTTCTTTCTTCGTTAAGAATTCCATTTTTCTAAGAGGTGTGTCAGAACCATTAGCGTCAGGAATTGTTCCAATTTTTACGTCTTCATTTTTTAAATACATGTTGAGTTCCTCCTTTATATAGTCATGTTAAATTTAGTATAGTAGTTTTCATGGGAAATATCAATATGACAAAATTGTAAGTTTCATGTAAGGAAAATCGATGGATACAGTTTTTGGCTAATGATATATTATAGACAAGGCAATAAGAGGAACAAAAGGGTAAAACAAAATGATTTGAAAAGAAAGATAAGGAGATGGAAGAATGAGTTCTGTATTGAAGGTTGATAATATTGAAAAATATTATGGTAGTAAAGCAAATCTGACAAAGGCGATCGACCGGATCAGTTTTGAAGTAGAGAAGGGTGAGTATATTGGAATCATGGGAGCTTCTGGAAGTGGTAAGACTACGTTGCTGAATTGTATATCAACCATTGACCGTGTGACGGCCGGAAATATTTTGATCAATGGAATGGATATTACCAAACTGAAAGGGAAGCATCTTTCAAAATTCAGGAGAGAGGAACTGGGATTTATCTTTCAGGACTTTAATCTGTTAGATACATTGACAGCATTTGAAAATATTGCACTGGCACTTACGATCATGAAAGTTCCGGCAAAAGAGATTGAGGACAGAGTAAGATCGATCGCAGAGAAATTAATGATCACAGAGGTGTTAAACAAATATCCATATCAGATGTCTGGAGGGCAGAAGCAGAGAGTGGCAAGTGCGAGAGCAATGATCTCAAATCCATCTCTGATCCTTGCGGATGAACCAACAGGAGCTTTGGACAGCAAGGCTGCGAGAATGTTACTCGACAGCATGGATACGATGAATGTGGAATTAAATGCAACGATTCTTATGGTAACACATGATGCATTTACAGCAAGCTATTGCAAACGTATTCTGTTTATCAAAGATGGAAAAATCTTTAATGAACTAGTTCGTGGAAGTGATTCTAGGAAACAGTTTTTCGACCGCATCATCGAGGTTGTGACATTGCTTGGAGGTGACAGTACGAATGTATTCTAAAATTGCATTTAGTAATGTCAAAAAAAGTATTCGTGATTATACGATTTACTTTCTGACATTGACGTTTGGAATCTGCTTGTTTTATATGTTCAATTCTGTTCAGGCACAGCAGGCAGTTTTAAAATTGAATGAAAGCCAGAAATCAATGATGCATTTGATGTCAGTGATCATTAATTGGATTTCTGTATTTGTCGCAGTGATCTTGGGATTTCTGATCATCTATGCCAATCAGTTTTTAATGAAACGAAGACATAAGGAGATGGGAATCTATCTGTTGTTGGGGATGGAGAAACGACAGGTTTCAAAAATTTTGTTAATTGAAACTTTATTAATTGGTTTTTTCGCATTGATCGCTGGACTGATTGCAGGCGTATTTTTATCTCAAGGTTTAGCAATGCTGACAGCTAAAATGTTTGCAGTGCAGATGAAAGAATTTAAGTTTGTTTTCTCGCAAACTGCATTTATTCAGACAATTATGTATTTTGCAATTATTTTTATTATTGTGATGATATTTAATGGAATCACAATATCAAAATATAAATTGATCAATCTGTTGAATGCAGCAAAAAAGAACCAGAAAACGAGATTAAAAAATCCTGTTCTATCAGTGATTTTATTTGTAATGTCCATTGCATGTATAGGGATAGCGTATCATTTGATCACAAAGAATCAGATGCTTGGTGTGGACAATGATTTTAAAATGAGTATCATTTTAGGTGTCATTGGAACATTTCTATTCTTCTTTTCATTGTCAGGATTTTTATTAGAACTGGCAAAAAGAAATAAGAAATTTTACTATAATGGATTGAACCTGTTTGTTCTGCGACAGATTAACTCAAAGATTACGACAACATTTGTTTCTATGTCCATGTTGTGTCTGATGTTGTTTCTGGCGATCAGTGCATTTGCAACAGGAAGCGGATTGGCATCTTCTGTGAAAACGGATTTGGAAGATCTGACGAAATTTGATTATTCATTTTATAGTTTAAGTCAAAAAGGATATCAGGATGAATTACAGCAGAAGTTTGTGAAGAAAATGAACTCGCTTGGATTATCGATTGAAGAAGATGCAAAAGAAACTCTGCCGATCACAGTTTATCAAAATGGTGTATTTAAGCAGTGCAGATATAAAATGGAGCCATTGTTAAAAGGAAGAGAAAAATATTCAGACTATACAAAGGATTATGTAAAGAATCTGTATGAAGTGCCATTAACTTTTGTGAAGCTGTCTGAGTATAACAAGCTTCGAAAAGCAATCGGAGAAAAAGAATTAACGTTAAAAACAGATGAATATATATTAAACTGCAATTATGCAAATCTGATTCCGACAATGGAGAAGACGGCCAAAGATAAGCAGAAGATTACACTGGATGGAAAAACATATAAAATAAAGTATGAACTTCAAAAGGATACTTTTATGGTGGCACCAGTCAAAACAGATATGGGAACAGTTGTGTTAAATGATAATATCATTCAGACACTAAAGATTGATAATTCAACACTGTATTTAAATATCAATTGGAAAGGAAATGCCAAGAAAGTATCTGAAAGGTATAACAACCATTTAAAAGAGTTGATCAGAACAGGCAAGATGCAGAATTCGCCTTATTCAATGGCGATTTCAAAAGAAGAAGTGTATGAACAAAGTACGGGACTAAGTACGATCATGACATATATTGCAATCTATATAGGATTGGTATTTTTAATTACATGTGCGGCCGTATTGGCATTGAAGCAATTGAGTGAAAATGCAGATAATATTGAAAAATATCAATTATTGCGTAAGATTGGAACTTCACAAAAAATGGTTAATCGTGCGATCAAGGCACAGATTATTTTATATTTCAGTCTTCCATTAAGTCTGGCGTTGGTTCATTCTTATGTTGGAATTAAAACAGCCTCCATTCTGATTTCAACCTTAGGACAGATCAATATATCAGAGGCGGTAGTGCAATCATTGATCATTGTGATTGTTATCTATGTTGGATATATGATCGCAACTTATATTGGAAGTAAGAACATGCTGAAGGAAAAGCGGTAACTTAGTGAAAGAACAAAAGGCAAAAAAAAGAAATGGCAGATTAATTTTCTGCCATTTCTTTTTTTGCGCTATTTTTATTATACGAGGAAATTCTGAAAAAGTGTTTAAATTATCTTCAAAGTATGAACAAAATATAAATGATTGAAAATGAAAGAAAATGATTGACTTTGACTGAAAGAGTGATATACTAAAATAGAGAGAAAAGAGGTGAAGAATGTGTTAGCACAAGAACGTTTTGAACGAATATTAGAAATTTTAAGAGAGAAACAGTCGGTCACAGTAACAGATCTGACAAAGTGGCTTAACACCTCAGAATCAACAATAAGAAGAGACTTAACAGAATTGAACCGACAGGGATTGCTGATCAAGGTTCATGGTGGAGCAACCGCAGTAAAGTCTGTTCTATCACGAGAAGAAGAAGTTATCACGAAAGCAAAGAAGCATCAGAGCGAGAAACGAAAGATTGGAGAGTATGCGGCATCTCTTATTAATAAAGAAGATATGGTATATCTGGATGCAGGAACGACAACAGAGATGATCATTGATTTTCTGAAAGAGTATGATGTGATCTATGTTACGAATGGAATCACACATGCAAGAAAGTTAATGAATGCAGGGTTTAAAGTGCATTTGATCGGTGGAGAGATAAAGGCAGTGACAGAAGCTGTTGTTGGAGAAGAAGCATTAGAGCAGCTTGATAAGTACAATTTTACCAAAGGATTTTTTGGAACGAACGGAATTGATGAGGTTCGAGGATTTACAACTCCAGATATGAAGGAAGCTGCGATCAAGAGAAAAGCAATGGAACAATGCCAGCAAAGATATATACTTACAGACCAGAGCAAATTTGATCAAATATCAACATTTAAGTTTGCGGATCTTAAGAAAGCAACCATTATCACAGATCATCTTAAGAATAACAAATTAAGAGAAATCACAACCATTGAGGAGGTATTTTCATGATTTATACAGTAACATTTAACCCAGCGATCGACTATGTAATCAAGGTAGACAATCTGACATTAGGAGAGATCAACCGTACAACAAGAGAATATATTTTCTGCGGAGGAAAAGGAATCAACGTATCCCATGTCCTTGCGAACCTTGGAATGGAAAGTGTAGGGCTTGGATTTATTGCAGGCTTTACAGGAGATGTCATTGAAAAAGGAGCAAAAGAGCTTGGATTCGCACCTGATTTTATCAGAGTCCGTGAAGGAATGACACGAATCAATGTTAAGGTAAAATCAAATGAAGAAAGTGAGATCAATGGAATGGGACCAGTGATCCATGATGACGAGTTACAGAAGATGTATGAGAAGCTTGATGAGTTACAGGATGGAGATGTATTAATCCTGGCAGGAAGTATTCCAGCAACACTTCCATCTGATGTATATGAAAAGATCATGGAACGTCTTCAGGAAAAAGATATCAGAATCGTTGTAGATGCAACAAAAGATCTACTGTTAAATGTATTAAAATATCATCCATTCCTGATTAAACCAAACAATCACGAATTAGGAGAGATGTTTGGTGTTGTATTAAAGACAAATGATGAGATTGTAGAATATGCAAAGAAACTTCAGGAAAAGGGTGCAAGAAACGTTTTAGTTTCCATGGCAGGAGACGGAGCGATCCTTATTACAGAAGCAGGAGATGTTCATGTGACACCTTGTCCAAAGGGTGAAGTTAAGAACTCTGTAGGAGCCGGAGATTCTATGGTTGCAGGATTTGTAACAGGATATTTAAGAAGCAACGGAGATTACAACGAAGCACTGAAGATGGGAACTGCAGCAGGAAGTGCAACAGCATTTTCAGAAGATGTAGCAACTGGTGAAAAAATTATGAGTTTATATGAGACTTTATAAATAAAAAACGATACTTTGTGAACAAATTGTGATAAAATGAACCTAAGAAATTAGGTTCATTTTTTCGTACCTAAATATATTGATCATCTGGAGGACATCATGACAAAAAAAGAAGCGAGACAACAGATAAAAGATAAGATCAAACAACTAGATAAACAGTATATCAAAGAAGCAGATCAATCGATTTTTGATCAGATCAAAGAATTAAAAGAATATAAGGAAGCTGAAACTATTTTTTGTTATGCAAGCATGGAAAATGAAGTAGATACGTGGCCATTGATCGCACTTGCATTAGATCAGGGAAAGACAGTAGGAGTTCCATTGTGTATCGGAAAAGGAATTATGGAAGTAAGACAGATCAAAACACTGGCTGACTTTGAAAAAGGTGCATATGGAATCATGGAACCTTCAAAACAATGTAAAGTCTTACCGAAAGAACAAATTGATATGGCAGTGATTCCATGTGTAGGTGCAGATAAAGAAGGCCACAGATTAGGTCATGGAGCCGGATTTTATGATCGTTTTCTACGAGGAACACAATTTCCAAAGATTATGATATGTTACAGAAAATTGTTGTTGGATAAAGTTCCGATAGAAGAACATGATATTTTGATGGATCGGGTTATTTATGATAGATAAGGCAATAAGGTAATAGAATAAGATATGGGAGGATACAGCATGAACAGGATATTAAAGAAAACAGCAGTAATGATAATGGCAGCAGCAATCGGAGTATCCATGAATTATCAGGGAGCAGCTGTTTTTGCAGGAACGAATAATAATATAACAAAGCAGGCACGTTATGTTGAGCCAGAGGAATGGAATCGTACAGAAATCAAAGCGTATCAGTTTGATTCAACAGACAAGTTTGAAAACTATCTGTTAACAGGTGGAACTCATTTATATAACAAGAATTTTAAGCAGAGTGATCGTATGGTAAAGATTACAGTAGAAGATCCAGGATATTTTGTTGTATCAGCAGATACAGACGGAGATGGCTCACAGAAAGTAAAATTATATGATTCCACAAAGAAGAAAGTTTTGGCACAGACAACATCTGACGGAGATCTGGAATATGGAAGACTTGCCAAGACAGGAGAAACATTTTATATTCAATTGCCAGCTAAGATTGATAAAATCATTATTACGTCAGGTGTGATCAAGGATGAATTTGGATCAATGAAGGCATCAGATACCTATTATGAATCAGGAACAGGTGCAGCGACATATCATCCATTTTCCATATCAAAAAGATCTGCGGTAGAATTTAATATTTCCGCGATCAACAGAAAAGGTGGAGAAACCTATGCATATATCGAGAAAAAAGAAAAAGGTGTATGGAAGAGACTTGATAATACAGTAAAGATCGAACCGGCATCTTATGACGATGATTTTATTCATGGACTGCAAAAGGGTGAATACAGACTGTTGATCAAAGCACCAAAAACGCAATTGAATGCAGTTTCATTTACAAAGAGTTCCAAGTCAAAAAATGTAGCATATAAGAAATCAAAAGCAAAAAGTATTTCTTTAAATAAAGAGATTTCTAATATTTATACAACAGGCGAAAAAGCAGAGAGATGGTATAAGGTAAAAGTAACATCCAGTAAGAAGAAAAGGAGACTGGAGTTTGGGGAAGATACAGTTTCAGGAGGATATAAATTTACGATTTATAAAGCAGGAAGCAAGAAAGTATTTAAAACAATTAAGGTAACACAGGAAGCAAGTGGAAAAATGGTAACGCTGCCGAAGAAAAAAGGCACATACTATTTTAAGATTTCAAAACTTACGAAGAAAACAAATGGAGTTTATGAAATCGGATACTATTAAAATTACAAAGGAAATTACTATATTAAAATTTTTAAGCTGACTAAGAAAACAAATGGTATATATTTTATTGAACGCAATTAAGTAAGGAGGGATTTTTATGCTCAGAAAGGTAATTAAAAAGGTAGGAGTAGTTTTGCTGGCAGCAGGGCTAAGTATTGGAATGTTTAGTCCGTCAGTGTCAGCGGCAGTTAAGATCAACAAAGCGGCACAAATGAAGGCAGCAAAAAATGTTGAACCAGAAGAATGGAACAAGGAAGAACTGACAGCGTATCAGTTTGATACAGGAGATGATTTTCTGAAGTACATGGTTACTGGAGGTTTGCATTTATAT
>OLNR01002092.1_pt1 | contig 10152 bp, 10 predicted proteins | sample 1672231 | NCBI WGS metagenome assembly OLNR01 (sample SAMEA3136662, study PRJEB25190) | human gut metagenome
TAATGTTTTTGATGAAATTAAAAATTTAAATAAAAAAATGAATCATATGTCAAGTAGGATTAATAGTATTAACAATGAAATAAAGGAAAAGAATAGTATATTTGATTTTATAATAAGAATAATTAAAAAAACGTTTTCAAAGTTATAAAAAAGCAAATTAATAAGAAAAAATTTATTTTCTTTATTAAAAAATTTGATGGAGGAAATTAAATATGCCAAATAAACAAATTTTTACTGAAAATCCAGAAAATGATCTATGGCAAGAGCTCATGCAATTTTCTTATAAGGCAAATGTAGAAAGATATTTAGAAGAACATAATTTAGTGAAAAGTGAAGATACAATTAATACGATAATTGGTTCTTTTTTACAAGCGAATGAATATTTTAAAGCAAGTAAAACTGTAAATTTACAGATATCTCCACTTCTTTTATATTATGGATCTACTAATTTACTTCTAGGACTGTGTTCTCTAAAAAAAGGTATTAGACCAGAAATAAAAAATCATGGAATGGCTACATTACATACAACAATAGATAATTATATATCTGAAGCAAGTGTACGTTTTAACGACTATAATTTTGGAGGAATTCATCAATTTGCTAAAATTATTGGATTTGATAAGGACTTAACAAAATACGGTGAATGGAAAATGCAAGAATTTTTATCAGCTATTGTTGAGATTGATCGTGATTATAAGAAATGTTATGAAAAAGAAATAGGAAATACTTTATTACTTGATTTATATAATACATCTACGGGCTTGATTGAGAAAATATATGCAAAAAAAGAAATAATGGAATCTATTTTGAATGTTTTGAATAATGTAGAGGATTTTAAAAAAAATTATTTAGATTATCAAACAGGATATGAAAAGGAAACAAATCGAAATTACTTGATTTTAAGAAAAAGGATGACAGGAAAAAATATAAAGAAAATTTCATTTTCTGGGCAACCATATTTACAAGCTGGAATAGAAAAAAATGGACAATTGATCACTTTACCGCAACTGTTTAATATGTACTCAGCACTTTTTATCATGGGTTCATTATGTCGTTATCATCCAGAAATATGGGGACCATTTGTATTGAACGATGAAACAGGAGAACGATTATTATTTGAAAAATTCATATATTATTCTAGAAGAATAATACCTAATATTGTTTTAAATATTATAAATAATGATGATATTACATATGTTACACAACGTTATTCTACAAATGAAACAATAAAGCATGTTAATGAACATGATGTAAAAGAATTAGTTAGAAATGAAATATATGATATAGAAGAAAAAAGGAGAATGATGAAATAACATGAAGAAAGAAAATATTAATGATTTTCGTTCAGAAATTTTTAAATTATGTAATGAAATAAAAAAGAATGATTCTCTACATATTATTCAAGAAACCCTTGAAAAGTTGTTTATGTGTGAAAATATTGAAGAAAAAATTCCAAGTAATATTTTTTTTCATCAAATAGCAAAACATGGAAATAATCAATTTTATGGTTATCTTTTTGCAAATGAAAATTTTGATATGTATAAAGATATATTTCCAATGGCAAAATCTCCAATAAAAGAAGATATTAAAGTATTTGAAAAAGCGCATGCAACAATTTATACTCTTATAAAACTTTGTACCGAGGATATGAGAAATAATTATCCTAAGATTGCAAAAGTGCTAGATCCGTATAGTAAGTATAAACAAATTTCTCCAATCAAAGAAAATGGATATTTAAATAAGGATTTATATAAAAATGCAGTAGATTCTTTTAAAAATTCTGATTTATATAAAAAAGTAAAAAACTCTGCTGTTAATATGTTTATTGAAAAAATTGACCAAATTGAGATTCAAAAAATGTTTATGTCATTAGAGAAAGAAATGGATAGGTGCCCCTTAGATAAGGTACCTAATTGTGCAAAAATCATATTAAAGAAAAGACCAATAGATTTTGAAAAATCAGAATTACTGATAGCACATTTTTTAATGCTCTTTGCATTAAGAAAATCATTAGAAAATGCTTGTAGTTTACTGTTTACAGCTCTTGTAGGAGAAGAACTTATTGTATTTAGTGAAGATAATATTATTAGTATTGATAAAAATTATAAAAATGTAATAAATAAAGTTATTCAAGTAACTTTATTGGGCTTTTTTTCTAAAAAATATTCGAATATTGCAGGTGAAATTGCATTAATTCATTGTAATCCTAATCAAGATTACAATATACATGAATTTGGAATAATCCATACATGTACATCGAGCTTTAACCAAGAAACAGGTGAAACAAGTAATATGACATTACAAGTTGTTGATAACTTGTTAAACCCATATTTTATATTGATGGATTCAATCGATTATAAAAACTGATTTATCATTTTTGAACATAAAATAAGGAATCTTGTTAAAAAGATAATATTTATGAAATATAATGGCGAGGAATATTGCTTTAGCTGATATCAAAGTATACGAATCATAAAAAGGTTTAATTTTTAATTATTTATGTGTATAATGATACTATCATAGAAATAAAAGGGAAATGAATTATGGAAAATATAAAGAAAATTATATCTTGGCCTGTAATATTAGGAATACAGGTCATTACAACAGTAGTATTATTATTTTTTATTTTTAAGCTTAATATTTTACCAACAACATATGCTGTTATGGTTGGGATGATATTTGTTTTATTAGGTTTTATTAATTATGCATTAATGAGACCTAATAAAAAAGAACATCATCATAAAACAAAACCAAGAGAGATTATTGGAAAAGTATTAAGTTTAATATTAAGTGTATTAATGGTATTTGGATCAGTAATGATCAATAAAGGTTATTCAACATTAGATGATATTACGAATTCTAATACGAAATCTACACATTATGCAATTGTTGTATTAAAAAGTAGTAAAATAAATAGTTTATCTGAATTACAAAATGAATCGATTGAATATTGTTTACAATATGATAAAGAAAAAGATATGAATCAAGTTATTGCTGAAGCTAAAAAGAAAGAATCAAGCTTGAATTTTGATGTTGCTATGACATATTCAAAACTAGGGGATGATCTTTATAATAATACCGTTAATGCTATATTAATTAATACAGCATATAATGGTATGTTTGAAGAAAATCATCCAGATTTTCAAAATGAAGTTAAAGAAATATGGACAAGTGACATAGAAACAAAAGTCAAAGACTTTTCAACAAGAGTTTCTGTAACAAATACACCATTTATTATTTATATCAGTGGTATTGATACATATGGAAGTATTACAACAGTATCTAGATCAGATGTTAATATGATCGTTACTGTTAATCCAAATACAAAGAAGATTTTATTAACATCTATTCCAAGAGATTACTACGTAACTCTTGCGAATATGCAAAAAAAGGATAAGTTAACGCATTCAGGTATTGCTGGACCTGAAAATACGGTTAAAACAATGGCTAAGTTTTTAGGAACAGATATCAACTACTATGCAAGAGTTAACTTTACATCATTGGTTACAATGGTTGATGCATTGGGTGGTATTACTGTTAATGTTGATCAAGATTTTAGTGCGGGTGGTTATTCCTATAAATTAGGTCTTCAACAAATGAATGGTGAAGAAGCTTTAGCATATTCAAGGGAAAGACATTCATTTGCTGATGGAGATAATGTACGTGTAAAACATCAACAAGATGTTTTAATGGCTATGCTTAATAAAATGATGTCACCTGCAGTTATTACTAATTATAGTAGTGTTTTAAAAGCTATATCAGGATGTTTTGAAACAAATATGGCATCTAGTGATATTACAGATTTAATCAAAATGCAAATAAATGATAATGCTTCATGGACATTTAAACAAAAACAATTTACCGGAACAGGAGTTATGCAAACAGGTGGAGCTTACATGCCTGATAGCAAACTTTATTATATGATTCCAAATGATGATAGTGTTAAAGAAAATCTACAAGCAATTAAAGATGTCTTAAATGGGAAATAGTTGTTCTAGTTGCTAAAAGTGATCGTTGAGTAATAATAGATAACATTGATTATATAGCGCTCTAAATAATCGCGTGTTTTAGAAAAATTACTTTAAATTATTAAGGGAATATTGATGTGAAATCAATATTCCCTCTAAAATATCTAATGTTTTTTAGGAGGAAAATTAGGCTGATGATCAGTCTTGATTTTCCTCCTTTATTTTTATTGTTATCGTGATTTTTCTACTCTAGTTTTCCTATATACTTGATCAACTACCATTTTCCATTAGATTTAGATAAGCTAAAAATCATAACTATGAAATATTCAATATAGATCAAATTAAAAATTGAATTTATATTCATCAGTAAACATCTCTAAAATAGTTTATAATATGTAAAGAAAGGGTGATAGAAATGAAGAAAATACCAATAAGAACGAAAAGTTTTTCAAGACTTGTAGAAGGAAATTATTATTTTGTAGATAAGACCTTGATGATCAAAGAGTTCTTAGATAGAGTAACAGATGTAACATTGATTACTCGTCCTAGAAGATTTGGAAAAACCATCAATATGTCAATGATGGCAGAATTCTTTGATATTACCAAAGACTCTAAAGAAATCTTTAAAGGTACAAAAATCATGGAAACACCTTATGTAGCTGAAATCAATCAATATCTAACAATCTTTATCTCTTTTGCGAATGCCAAAAGAGATAAAGAAACAGTTGTTTCAACGATAAGAACACAAATACAAAATCAATGGGATAAATATGATTTTGTATTTGAAAATCTTAAGGGATTTAAGAAAACAAATCATGAAAGACTTTATGAAGTATTAGCTGATAATAACAAGAATAATCTTAAGGGAATAGATGATGCAATTTCATTCTTGATGGAAATAATGGAAGATTATTATGGAAAAGAAGTTATGGTATTCATTGATGAATATGATACACCATTTGTAGAAGCACATACAGGAGGGTTCTATGATGAAGTAAGAGGAGGACTTGCAGGATTGCTTCATAATTCTCTTAAAACATCAACCAGCTTAAAATATGCGATGCTTACAGGAATTCAAAGAGTGGCTAAAGAAAATATTTTCAGTGATTTAAATAATTTAGATGTGTATACAGTAATTGATAATGATTATAGTGAATATTTTGGATTCAGTATAGAATAAACCAAAGAACTGTTAGAATATTATGATTTAGAATTAGATGAAGAAGTCAAAGAAATGTATGATGGCTATAAAATGGGAGATAAAGAAATCTATAATCCATGGTCTATTTTAAATTATGCAAGAAGAAAAGTACTTGTTCCTTATTGGGTCAATACGAGTGCTAATACAATGCTTAAACAAGCTATATAAAAAGCAGACTACGATTTTAAAAAACAATATGAAAAACTTATAAAGAATAACTATCTAGAAACAAGAGTTGTCCTTCAAACAAGCTTTTATGAAGTGGCAAATACACCTAACTTATAGGGGATGTTTGTAAGTGCTGGATATTTAACAGTAGTAAAAGCAATTGATCCAAAAAAAGAAAAGTTTAGAATTGCGATACCAAATTATGAGGTAAGAAGAGAATTTATAAGATTAACGGAACATCAACTAGGAATGAACAATGGATAATATGATCGCATTGTTGACAATTTGATTGCTGAAAACAAAAATGATTTTTTCAAAAATTATCAAAATGTATTAATGATTCCAAGCTATCATGATTTAAATAATGAAAACAGTTATCATATGATGATGTTAGGAATGTGTTTATGTCTATCAGATAACTATAAAGTTATTTATAATCGAGAAGAAGGTAAAGGAAGATGTGATCTCATTATCCAGGCTCATGATGAAAAGAAAACATCGTTTATTATTGAATTTAAGTATTTCAAAGAAGATAAAAAAGATTTTGAAAAAGCATTGGATAAATTATCAAATGAAGCTATTCAACAAATCAAAGATAGAAAATATGACTATGATTTAAAAGGAAAAGTGATTTATATAGGATTAGCGCATCATGGAAAAGATGTCATGATGAAATGGGAAGAAAAGGTTTATATTTGATGTTCGTTATAATAATGTGAGTATAAAAAAATCAACGCTTGTTGATTTTAATAATGGTGCTGGAGATGGGATTTGAACCCACAGCCTACTGGTTACGAGTCAGTTGCTCTACCATTGGAGCTACTCCAGCATAGAAATAGAAGCAAAGCTTCTATTTTTTTTCAACTTTTGTTTCACAATAAAGACAACGATAAATACGTTTTTCTTTATTTGCTAAATAGAAAACATGATCTAATCCTTGTTCTACAGATGTAATACAACGAGGATTTTTACATTTTTCTACATTAATAATTTTTTGAGGAAGTTGCAATTTTTTCTTTTCAACAAGTTTGCCATCTTTAATAATACAAACAGTAATATTAGGATCTAAATATCCTAAAACATCAAAATCTAATGCAAATTCTTCATCTATTTTTAAAATATCTTTTTTACCCATTTTATTAGATTTAACGTTTTTAATAATAGCAACGCTACAATCTAATTTATCTAATCCTAGTGCTTTATAAACTTCTAAAGATTTACCAGCAGTAATATGATCTAAAACAATCCCGTTTTTAATACTATCTATCTTCATTATCTTTCTACCTCATTTTCCAATCCTAACATTTTTAAAATAAGTGCCATACGCATAAAACGTCCGTTTTGAACTTGATCAAAATACTTAGCTCTTGGATCATCATCAACCTCAATAGCAATTTCATTAACACGGGGTAATGGGTGCATAACGATTACATCAGATTTTGATTTTTCTAATTTCTTTAAATCTAAAATATATGTATCTTTTAAACGAATATAGTCTTGTTCATTAAAGAATCTTTCTTTTTGAACACGTGTCATATAAAGAATATCTAAATCTTCAATAACTTCTTCAATCGTTTCAACTTCTTTATAATCTAAATTCTTAGCATCTAATAAATCATGTTTTAAATATTCAGGAATTTTAAGTTCAGGTGGTGCAATAAACACGAATTTAATATTTTTATAACGTGACATTGCTTTTGTAAGAGAATGAACTGTACGTCCGAATTTTAAATCTCCACAAAAACCAATTGTTAGATTATCTAGTCTACCTTTTTCTCTATAAATAGTAAGTAAATCAGTTAAAGTTTGCGTTGGATGGTTATGACCACCATCTCCAGCATTGATTAAAGGTACTGTACTTTTTCTTGTAGCAACAAGAGGTGCTCCTTCTTTTGGATGACGCATTGCAATAATATCGCAATAGCTTGAAACAACACTAATAGTATCACTAACACTTTCACCTTTAGAAGCGCTTGTATTGCTTGCACTTGAAAAACCTAAAACACTTCCACCAAGTGATAACATAGCTGATTCAAAAGAAAGTCTTGTACGTGTACTTGGTTCAAAAAAGAGTGTAGCTAGAATTTTATGACGACAAACATCTTGATAGCGTGTACGATCTTTAATAATATCATTCGCAATATCAATTAGTTCATCAATTTCTTCTACACTTAAATCCATTGGGTCAATTAAATATTTCATAATAGTCTCCTTTTTTTTTCTTCAATATTATAGCACTCCTTAGAAAGCTATTAAATATATTTTAAAAAAATACGGAAATTTCTTTCCGTATTATTTTTTACCATTAAAACAATAAGTACAGATCTTATCACTATCAAGTCCAATAGCTTGAAGCATATCATCCAAACGATTAAAACGTAAAGAAGTAAAATTAAGTTCTTTACGGATTTCTTCTACCATTGCATTATATTCAGGAGTATCTGGATCACTATATGTTTCTAACATATTGATATCATTTTCTCCTTCACGTTTTCTAATAACACGACGTGTAATTAAATCCATGTCACTTGTACTTCTTGAAAAGTTTAAGTAAGGACATCCATACATAATTGGAGGACAAGCAGGTCTGATATGGACTGCTCTTGCTCCAGAGTTATATAAATATTCAGTTGTATCTCTTAGTTGTGTTCCACGAACAATTGAATCATCAATTAATAATAATGATTTTCCTTTAATCAAGCTAGCAATTGGAATTAATTTCATTTTTGCAATTAAATTACGATCCGCTTGAATTTGTGGCATAAATGAACGTGGCCACGTAGGTGTGTATTTAATAAAAGGTCTTCCATATTGAATATGTGATTCATTTGAATAACCAATCGCATGGGCAATTCCACTATCAGGAACACCTGCTACAAGATCAATATCTTTAATATCATCTCTTTGAGCCATTAAACGACCACATTCATAACGCATTTCTTCAACATTACGTCCTTCATAACAACTTGTTGGATAACCATAGTATACCCATAAAAATGAACAAATTTTCATTTTATCATTGGCTTCTACAAGTGTTTTCACTTCTTCACTGGTCATAAAACAAACTTCACCAGGTCCTAATTCTTTATATAAAGAATAGCCTAAATTGATATAAGCATGACTTTCAAACGAAGCACAGAATCCATTTTCCCCCTTACCAATATTTAATGGAGTTCTTCCTAATTTATCACGTACTAAATACAAACCATCTTTTGTCATCAACATAAAAGAAATAGAACCTTTTACTTTTCTTAAAACATTGATAATTCCATCAACATAAGTATCCTTTTGATTGATCATTGCAGCAATCAATTCAGTTTGATTCACTTCTCCCCCAGACATCTCTAGAAAATGAGTATGCCCATTATCAAAAGCATCTTGAATCAATTCTTCCATATTTGCAACTCTACCTACAGAAACAATTGCATAACTACCTAAACGACAATTGATTAAAAGAGGTTGAGGTTCATTGTCTGAAATACAACCAATCCCCATTTTTCCAGACATTTCTTTAATATCATTTTCAAACTTAGTTCTAAATGGTGAATTTGAAATATTATGAATTGCACGGTTAAAACCGTTTTCTCCATAAACTGCAATCCCACCTTTTTTTGTTCCTAAATGAGAATGATAATCAATACCAAAAAACAAATCAGTGACACAGTCTTTACGACTGACAACGCCAAACATACCACCCATATGTAATTTTCTCCTTTTTCATTTGTTCTCAAAATACCAAAAATATGATAACATAAAACAAAATGAAGATAAAGGACATAAAAAAATGAAATTATATATAGTAAGACATGGTCAAACAGGTTATAACATTGATAATAAAGTTTGTGGCATTTCGGATGTTGAATTAACATCTTTAGGAAAGCAACAAGCTAAAATGGCCAGTGAACAATTAAAAGATATTTCATTAGATATGATTTTTGCTTCACCACTTCAAAGAGCACATGAAACTGCAAAAATCATAAATGAAAATCATCAATTAGAAATTAAAATAGATTCTAGAATTCAAGAAATCAATTTTGGCAAATTTGAAGGAATTGTTAATAATGAAGAATTTCAATATTATAAACAAAATCATGGACTCCATTATCCAGGCGGAGAATCTTTATTCCAAGTAGTCCATCGTGTGTATAGTTTTTTAGAAGAACTTGAAAATAAATATCCTGATAAAAACATTTTAGTTGTTTGTCATGGAGGTATCGTGCGTGTCATTCATAGTTATTTTCATGATATGACAAATGAAGAATTAATGACATGGTTACCCGAAAATTGTTGTATTCAAAGCTATGAAAAATAGTGACTTTGTATTGACTGAAAAGTGGAAAGTGTTATACTAATTATAGGAAAAAAGGAAAAGGAGAGTTAAATATGAACGTAGATAAAGATACTTGTATCGGATGTGGAGCATGTGCTGGTGTTTGTCCAGTAGAAGCTTTAGCATTTGATGACGAAGGAAAAATGGAATGTGACAAAGATACATGCATTGGATGTCAAGCATGTGTTGGAACTTGTCCAGTAGAAGCTATTTCAGCTGAATAATAAGATAAATTTAATAGTTATAAAGGACTTTTTATGATATATGGTTATATCAAAAAAGTCCCTTTTATTATGTTGAAAATTTTTCGGTCGAAAAAAAGCATATTTTGGTCGTAAAGAATATTTTTTGTTGAAATTATGTGATAATATTAGTTTATAAAAATTATATATTTTAAAGGCAAAACTATTGAAAAATAGTGACGCAAAGCTACAGAACTGAACCGTAAGGAAGTTGGCTGAGTTGCAGATAATGTGTACTTAGTC
>OLNR01002106.1_pt1 | contig 10068 bp, 8 predicted proteins | sample 1672231 | NCBI WGS metagenome assembly OLNR01 (sample SAMEA3136662, study PRJEB25190) | human gut metagenome
CCATTAAGTCCGCCAACCAGCGGTTCAACAAGAAACGGGCCGCCCTGATCTCCTCTCTCACCAAAGGGAAGGACAGTACGAAGTCCGTTAAATACAGCGAACAGCTCAATATACTGAGCCGGAAGAGGGAAAACTTTCTCCGGGACTATTTCTATAAATGCGCATGGTATGTCTGCCGGTATGCCCAGGCAGCAGGGGTGGAAGTGATCGTCATGGGGCACAATAAAGGACAGAAGCATGGGATCTCCCTTCTGGACAGCACGAACCAGAACTTTGTGTCCATCCCTTATACAAAATTCATTACTGCCCTGACATCTGTTGCCGCAAAATGCGGCATTGCGGTTGTCCTGACCGAGGAAAGCTACACTTCCCAGTCCAGCCTGCTGGACATGGATGAGATCCCTGTCTATTCCAAAGGGAATACAGGAGGATACACGTTTTCCGGCAGGAGAGTGAAACGCGGGCTGTACCGTTCCGGAGACGGGATCCTGATCAATGCGGATATCAACGGGGCAGGGAATATCATCCGCAAGGAGTATCCGGATGCCTTTGCCGGTCTCAATGACCTCTCTTACCTGTACACTACAACTATGTCTGTTGGATATAAGGATCTGTATAAGGAAGCAAAGGCTCCTAAGAAAAGGCCCTGCCGTTTCCATAAAGAAGGAAGATCGAGCAGGGTCCGTTACAGGGAAAGAAAGGAACTGCGTACGTATTACCGGAAATTCTGGGGAGACACCAAATATATCTGGAAGCCGGAAGAAAAGACCGGACAGGAAGGATCAGAAGATAAGGCTGTGTAAGCCAGGTAATCCCCGTCACAGGGGATAGAGGGATAGTGTTAGTCCTGCGAGGCGTTTTTTACCTCGCGAAGAAGCCGCGGCCAACTCGTAGAGTTGTCCGTCGGTCAATCACGCTAATTCGTACTATGTACTGGGTGAAATAGATAAGGCTTTACATTACTATCACCTAAATATTCCTTTTTCTCAAGAGGAGTTAAGGAATAAAAGGCACCTTCTTATGAAGAGTGCTCACCCGGATTCAGGTGGCAGCACCGAAGAAGCTGAAAAAATCAATCGATATTATGATGTGCTGAAGGAACTATTACAATGAATAACACAAAAGAAAGGATATAAAACATATGATTAAGTCTTGGCACCTGCATAAATCAGATCATAAATTCGATATTACAATTAATGGCGTAAACGCTAACGGAATTGATGCAGAGATTCAGATAGATAATGATAAAACAGTCGAAATTGATGAAATCAAGGGAAATATAATTAAGTTCAAATGGTATGTGCGTATTGCAGATACCTCATATCTGGGAGTTCGGTTTAACGATTTCGAGGGACAGGAAGAAAAATTTGCAGAACTGACCAATTACTACAATTCTCTCAAAGGTAAACAAAAGGAACTCCATGATGCCGAATATAACGCTATCCTTTCCGGAGAAAAACCTCTGGATTACCATCACGAAGAGGGAGAATATTGTTCCGGAGACGTCGTATATGGGATAAGCGCAGAAGTCGTTCGTGATCTGCACTGCGGACGCTACATTGACGGTTTTGGGACAGTTGTCGATCGCGAGTTTCAGGGTACCGATATTTCAATAATGAAAAGACATTATGAAGAATGGAGAAAGCAGCAGGAGGCTATAAAAACCGAAAGAGAAAGTAAAATCAAAGCATTTGAGGAGGAAAGGTCCAAAATGCTTGAGGGCGTACAATGGGATATCAAGGAACATTCCTTATGCGATGAGGGTGGAAAAACAAAGTGTTACATTCATACGATTACTATAAACGATGAAACCTATGTATTCAAGGAAAGGAACATCTTTGATTTTGGACGGGCAATCAATCCCTGTTACAGCATTGCTCCTGGCATAGAACCAGGCGGCATCATGCTGAGGGATGACGATGGATATTACTGGCATCACTCAAAAGGTGATAAAGCCATACGCCTGACTGTAACAGGCACAGAACTTCATGCGTACCAGATCGTTGCCAAATACGGAAAATTTGCAAAAGCTGGTATCCGTATGTAACTCAAAAAAAGTGAATTCGAATTCACTTTTTTTGACAAGTAGAATATCCCAACCTGTAGCTTTCAGATACTAATGATGATCCTGCCTAACGTAAAAAGATAGAATCATAGAGTATGTCCGATATTTCATATCAAAAAAAGCACTTCCAGAGAGAAAGTTGTCCTCTCCAGAAGTGCCTTTTGATTATGAAAGAAATTCTGGCACCTCAACGAAACCGAAAGTATCACAAAAATAAGCTTTCTCATTTCTATCCTCATCTGATAGCACGAGAATATCGCCCATGGAAAACGTTCTCGCATGATAATCTGCCGGCTTCTCAGTGTTAAGAGAAGCATAGACATTTTCCGCTATCCTATGGTCATTTTCACCGCCAACACAAATGCCATCGTAAACATCTTCGTAATCAGCTTTTTTAATCTTTCTTCCTGATTTCTTCAAATGTCGATATGACATGAAGAGGTAGTCCTTATTTTCTTCCGTGTCCTTTAACATCCACAAATGGAAGGTATAAATAGGCGGATGTGTTTCATTAATCCACATTTTTTCTTCTTCACTGCCACAAAAGCCAAAAAGTTGTGGGTATTCGTAATATTTATGGAATTTTTCAATAAGGTCATCATCCAGGCTACAAAAGTCCTCTTCTCCAAATCCTGCGATGAAAAATGTTCCAAAAATTATATCATAAACATTCCCGTTCTCATCTTTAAGTGCCCTGTTTGGAAGAAAACCAGGTAATATCTTAGACTCATCATTGCAGATCAGTGCTACCCGATCCTCAAACGGATATAGAGCCTGAATTGAGCCTCCGACTACTTTCTGCATTTCCTCCAAAGTATGACTGATTTCCTTCACATATGGTCTTTTTGCTGGTTCTACGACCAGAATTCTCATTTTTTCTTTCATAAGTTATTTTTCTCCTTTCGTTTTTTTGACAGACATAATATGAATAACGGTTTGCGCGAATGAAATAAGTTTTTTGGCATATTATCGAAAAATCACAGGAGGTATATGTGCAATGAGATTTAAGAAATGGATTCCGGGAATAATGCTTAGGGCAATGATGGCTGTTATGACATCGGTGCCGGTAATGGCAGATAATATTAGTTCTGGTAGTACCTCCCCCCCCGATAGAATTTTCGAAGGTTAGTAGTACCAGTGCGGATAGCAGTTCTGGAGGTGACAGTGGGAAAGTTTACGACTTTAAGGATTCCAAAACTTCCGGAGTAGTTACTGTTACAAAGAACTGGGATGACAGTTCTTCTAATGATGAGAGAACGATACCGGATATTTCCATTAGCACAGAGAAACCCAGAAAGAGTACATTGGGTTATGGGATTACTTATTACGGAAACGGACTAACTTTTGCAGACGGTTCCAGTGTAAATGACATTGTCGTCAACAGCTCTGGAAAGATTGTTTCAGGACAATACAAGGAATTATCAGGCTCTTTGGGATGGTATTCTGATAAAGCTTGCACACAGAAAGTAGAAATAGGCACCGATGGTTTACCTGTCAGCAGCGTCGTGTCTGATTTGGATCTATATGCCAAGCCGAAAACATTTGTTTTAAAAACAGGATCTGAATTTAACAATCTGATTCCTAAAGGTGATTCGACAAACAGTTCAAGTGCTGTGACAGATGTCATTTTTACGGATAAAGAAAAACCTGTAGATGCCGAACTGGTTGATGTGGATGCTGACGGAGATGGCGGAGTAGTAGGATGGCTTGATGGCACTGCTTTTTACGTTTCCAGTCAAACGCCTGAACAAAAAGTTCTTGCAAATAGAGACTGTAGTTACATGTTTTTCGCAAATAAAAATGAATCTAAATCATTAGACAATATTAATCATATTGATTTCATGAATCTGGACACTTCCCTTACTGAGAATATGAGTTTCATGTTCAAATATCTGGGTGATGGAAAAACATTAGAGCTTGACTGTTCTGGTTTTGATACCGGAAACGTTACCTCCATGGAGTCAATGTTTGATACTACTTATGCTATTAAAATCGATGTATCTGGATTTAATACTTCCAAAGTAACAACAATGAAGAGCATGTTTAATGACAGTCAATCCATAAGATCGTTAGACTTATCTAGTTTTGATACTTCTAATGTGACAAACATGTTTTGGATGTTAAGAAGCTTAAATCTGAAAACAATAGATGTCTCGAACTTTAATACTTCAAAGGTACAGAGCATGGGCGGTATGTTTAATTCATGTCATGATGTGACAAAGCTTGATCTCACAAATTTTGATACAAGTTCCTGTACGGATATGGGTGGTATGTTTATTAATTGCGAGGAACTTACTGAATTAATCTGCCCTTTTGACACTTCTAAGGTTACTGATATGTACGGTATGTTTTCCATGCTTTCTAAATTAACATCACTTGACCTGTCAACTTTCAACACTTCAAAAGTAAAAGATATGGGCAATATGTTTGAGGATTCCTACAATCTTACCCGACTTAAACTGGGAGCAAAGTTTGCCTTTGTTGAATCTAATTACCGTCTGCCATCTGGCACCTGGTACTCCTCCAACGGTACTGCCTACACATCTGACGGAAGATCTTGCACCATACCAAAAAGTAAGTCTGATACTTATACTCGAAAATAATTAAAATTTCCGCGGAACCCTTGGAACCCTTCTTCCATACCCACCCGCTGTCAAATAGCAAAAACGCAAGGAAACGACCTCTGCGGATGGCATTTTTTTCAAATTCTGATTTTTTAAATAAAATGACTTAGGCCACTGTCTATAGTAGAACTGATGACCTAAGTCACAAAAAGCAATCTGCTTAAATTCTTTGCTTATATATTGATAATCTCTTTTTATGCGGCGAATGCTTTTTTAATCTGACTAATGATATCAGTGATAATGATGTCAAAAAAAGTCGGAATAGTTCCATCTGATAGACTGCCTGTATCGGTTTTTTCCAGATCTTCTTTATAAGTTTTGTAATATGTGTTCAGACTGACACATTTCTTTTTTCCTTCTTTATTGCTGGCCTCCAGTAAATATCTGACTTTTGTATTAATCGCATCCGGATCCTGCAGTTTAAGAGTAATAATGCTAGTGTCTTCCAGTCCCTGTTTGTTTTTGAGCTCCTTCTTAACTTTTTCTTCTGTAATTGTAACAAATTCAATAAGAGTCATAATATTCTCCTTTCTCTTTTAGAAATTGACTGAAAAGCTGTCTTATTTTTAAACAGACGTATCCAAAATAATAATAAACAAAATTACTGCCAGTTGTCAATTGCTTAGAGATTTCTTTGTACAAAAAAATCACCTTTTTGCCATAAATCCTTTCGATTGTACATATTGTATAACTTTCCGGTGATAATCCACTCCGCGGAGAACGTCTTTCCGAAAGTTAACCTCCTTGTTTCATCACAAAAAAACTGTTTTCTCATACCAACAATCTCAATATGCTTTTTCCTGGTATATTAACACCATCAGCAAGAGCTGATAACCCCATTCGTTTTTGGACAACTGCAGGAATTAACTGCAGGTGTCTTTTTCTTCGGTTGCCATATCCTGTATCTCAACTTGCTAATCACTCTCTTAAATGGTACAATCAAAATATCAAATCAGGTTCAGGAAAGGAGCGTGATTTTATGATGCTAAAATTGCCAGTCGGCATTGAGGATTTTCGAGAAATCCGTTGTGCCGGATTTTATTATATTGACAAAACAGATCTGATCGAACAACTCCTCAATAACTGGGGAAAGGTGAATCTTTTTACCAGACCTCGACGTTTTGGAAAGACGTTGAATATGAGTATGCTGCAACGATTTTTTGAGATCAATGCAGACGAGTCATTGTTTAATGGGCTCAGTATCATGCAGAGAAAAGATCTATGTGATGAGTATTTAGGAAAATTCCCTGTTGTATTTCTCACTTTAAAGGGAATTGACGGCCTGACCTTTGATAAAGCAAAGCAAAAACTGACCAGCCTGGTTGCGCGGGAAGCAGACAGATTTCATTTTCTGAAAGGCAGCAACAATCTGACAGATAATGAAAAAGAGAGATATCTTGCCCTGGTCCGTATGGATAATGGAAAATATTCAATGGATGAAGATACGCTGGAATCCTCCTTGCAGACATTATCAGAACTTTTGTTTCGTCATTATAACAAAAAGGTTATCATGCTGATAGATGAATACGACGTCCCTCTCGATAAGGCCTATCAAAACGGATATTATAAAGAAATGATATCACTGATTCGCTCGTTGTTTGGTGATGCCCTGAAAACAAATGAGTTTCTACAATTTGCGGTTCTGACCGGATGCTTGCGTGTTTCAAAAGAAAGCATATTCACCGGACTGAACAATTTTAAAATCCTCTCCATCACAGATATACGCTTCGATGAACAGTTTGGCTTCACAGAAACAGAAGTTGAAAAACTGTTAAAGGACTATCATTTAGAATCACATTTGTCAGAAATAAAGGAATGGTATGACGGATATCACTTTGGTGATGCCGATATCTACTGTCCTTGGGATGTGATCAACCATGTGGATCTGCTTTGTGAAAATCCAAGAGAACTTCCACAATGCTATTGGATTAACAGCAGCGGTAATGCTCTCGTAAAACGCTTTATCTCTATGGCTAACAAGACAACCAGAGATGAAATAGAGCGTCTGATCGCAGGCGACCCCATTGTGAAATTCGTCCGTCAAGAATTGACGTATGATGAGATTGATAACAGTATTGACAATGTCTGGAGTGTGCTGTTTACGACCGGATACCTGACCCAGGCCGGGATAACGGAACAGGGAGCTTATAAACTGATTATCCCAAACAGAGAAGTCAGGGAGGTTTTTCGTTCTCAGATTCAGGATTGGTTTAATGACAAAATCAGGCACAATACTGTGCGTTTAACCAATTTCTGGAATTCTATTGAAAAAGGAAAACCAGAAGAGATAGAACAGTATCTGAATTGGACTCTGAGCAATTCGATCAGTGTTTTTGACACGAAAGAAAAAGAGAATTCTTATCATGCTCTTTTAATCGGCCTGTTGACAGGAAATTCTGACTGGATAGTCAGATCCAATGTAGAAGCCGGAGAGGGATTCGCAGATATCATTATTGAGCCGGAAAACCCGGATTCCGGTATCATAATCGAACTGAAATATTCAAAGGAAGCATCCGGATTGGAAAAAGCATGTGAAAAAGCAGTCTCTCAAATCAAAGACAGAAGATATTATGAATATCTGAGAAACGATGGCCGTCCGGATATTACTCTTTATGGCATTGCATTCTACAAGAAGAGATGTAAAGTCGTCATTGAGAAAGAATGACTTCTACAAAGATATTTTTTTCGTACCAGAAATCCCAACATGTTTTTTCTGGTATATTAACACCATCAGCAAGAGCTGATGACTCCATTCGTTTTTGGACACCTGCAGGAATTAACTGCAGGTGTCTTTTTTTAATGTCTAATTTTATCCAAAATTAACTATTTTTCTTTTGCCAAAACAATGCTGTGATTTTTTCTCCACAAATCAGCCTCATCTTCCCATATCAGCGAGCCATCCTGCTATCACATCCCATCGCTTAATATCCCCAATACCAAAGAGAATTCTATGCTATCAATCTGCGGATCATACGGAATTTCATCTTTCCTTTTGTTTTTCATATTCTTTCTGAATCAAAAACGAAGGGAGATTTCTATATGAAAACAACAAATTTAATACCTCCAAACACAGAATACCTGGAGCTTAACTTTGTAGAGGAGACTGCAACAGGAAGGGGAAACAACCAGCAGTATGTCATGGAGAACCTTCACGACGGCACCTTCCGCGGAACCGAATCCAGAGTAGGCATTACCATCGGACGACACAGACCAAGAAGCTTTATCAATCCCATGGAAAAATGGGACGAGATATTCCAGTCTAAGGTTTCCAGGGGATATATGGTCACAAAAACGAAAAAGATGGAACAAAAGGTGATAGAAAAGAATACCAGCTCCATTAACGGAAATGAATATGCACCTATTGCCAATGCCTCCGTAAATGAAGTTGTAACACTCCTTCTGGAATGTACAACGGCAGTGTTGAGCCAGAATTACCGGATCAAGATCGATGACATCTCAGATGAAATGATCGCTTTCGGACAATCCATCCTGAAAGAACTGTCGTCCGGATATTCCAGGATGAGCGTGGCAGAGTTTAATAACAAGCTAAAAACCCTGTATGCAGCAATCCCAAGAAGGATTGATAACCTGTCTAAGGTCCTGGCCAAAAGAAAGCTGGATTTTAATGACATCATTGCGGATGAACAGGAGTTGTTTGATGTGATGGTAAACAGAGTGCGAAATGCACATGACTTAGACAACTGTTCCGTAAGGCCTACCGTTCTGGAAGCATTCCACCTGGACTGGAGAGATGTGACAGAAGAGGAACAAAATAAGGTTCTTTCCATGCTGAAAGGAAATGCCAGTCAGTATGTAAAAGCGTGGAGGATCCGTAACAGGAGGACAGAAGAACGATTCGACCGTTTCTGTCAGCAGGAACAGTTATCGAAAGGTCATGGGATTGATCATCTGTTCCATGGTTCCAGGACGGAGAATTTCTGGTCCATTGTCACAAACGGACTGCTTATCAATCCGGACTGCAGAGTACAGCGTATCGGAAGTATGTTTGGAAACGGAACTTATTTTGCCCCGCTTGCCCAGAAATCCCTGGGTTATACAGACGGCGGGTACTGGGCCGGTGGAAACACTGATGTAAGATTTCTTGCAATCTACAGGGTTGCGACCGGTAAACATTATGACATTTACCATGGTTCTGATTCATCGCTTACAAAAGCTGTCCTTCAGAAAAAATGCCCCGGAGCGCACTGCGTCTGGGCACATGGAAGAGGAACCGGAGGAACTACTCTGCTTAATGACGAGGTCGTTGTTTATGACGAAGCGCAGTCAACCATTGAATATCTGATCATGATGAAATAACCTAGTGGAGCTTTCGGGCTCCACTTTTTCAATTATTCTAATGAAGATGTAAAGAAAACAATGCAGAAGAAAATTCACCGGATGCTGGTTACGGAAGCATGCCAAATGGCAGTATATTAGAATTAGGTGGATGTAATTGAAGAAAAAATATGATATCATGTGAGTAACAAATCGTAAATTATGTGGAGACGGAATTGTTTTATGGATTTTCAAATAATCGCACTGGATATTGACGGAACATTAACAGATGACCGAAAAAAAATATCCAGCCTGACATTGGAAACATTAATTGAAGCGGAGAAGAAAGGAATACGTCTTGTCCTTGCATCTGCTCGTCCAGCTCCCGGGCTTTTCAGTATTAGAGATCAGTTAAAAATGGAACAGTTCGGTGGAATTCTGATGTCTTATAATGGTGGAAGAATAACGGATTGCGAAGGAAATACGTTCTATGAAATCAGTATGGATCTTGCTACGACCAGGAGAATCCTCCGGTTTCTGGAAAAACTTCCGGTAACTGTTATCGTTGATGACGGTAAGATGTTTTATGTTACGGATAAAAACGGGTATAAGGTTGAATATGAATGCTGGAATAATCAGATGCAATGTACAGAGGTCGATAACTTAGCGGATTGGCTCACTTTTTCACCTATAAAGCTTCTTCTGGCGGTTGATCCTATGAAAATATATGAGGTACAGGAACAAATCAGAAACTTTCTGCCGGAGGATTTAACTGTTGTCAGAACTGCCGCCTTTTATCTGGAAATATTTTCTCGCAGAATCAATAAAGGGCAGGGTCTTTGTGATATATGCAGAATTTTAAAAATAGATGTAAGGAACAGCATTGCTTTCGGAGATTCCGAAAATGATATCCCTATGCTTAAAGCGGCAGGTATCGGAATCGCAATGAAAAACGCAGAGATGGATGTCAAAAAGGCATCGGATATGTGCACTTTATCAAACAATGAAGATGGTATACCTTACGCTTTAAGTGAGCTCAATGTAATATAAATCGGAATTTCAGGAGGTGTTTTTATGCCACAAATGAATAAGGGAGGAAAATTT